>ERZ778022.1102-NODE-1102-length-41799-cov-6.650776_pt1 | contig 41799 bp, 42 predicted proteins | sample MGYA00375752_ERZ778022 | MGnify/ENA primary metagenome ERZ778022 (study PRJEB29350, sample SAMN05389826) | bioreactor metagenome | isolation source: Thiocyanate bioreactor | place: South Africa: University of Cape Town | collected 2014-04-04 ...
CATCACCCACCATCAGGGAGCAACCGGAGTGACACCACACCACGGGACTTGACCACTCCAAGGCCCGGAATCTCCTCCCATCAGCGAGTTCTCCTCCCGAATGCACGGGGCAGTCACGCCGCCACGTGCAACCGCTGCGCTACGGCGGCGAGGATGCTGCCCTGCACCTCGTGCCAGCGGTTGATCAATTGGTCGTAACTGATCCGGACCACGTGGTAGCCGTGCAGTTTCAGCAGCGCGTCGTGCGCGATATCGCTCGTGCGCTGGTCATCGACATGGTGTCCTCCGTCGATCTGGACGACGAGCCGCTCGCCGATCAGGAAATCGACCCGATGCCCCAGGATCCAGACCTGCGGCGTGATGGACAGGCGCAGCCAGCGTAGTCTCGTACGGAAGATCGTCTCGGTGCCCGCATCTGCGAAAGGGGTCGCCTGCTCCAGCATCCGCCGCGCATCCGGTGGCAGCGGTGCGCGACTCAGGATGCCGGGGTCGACGAGTCCGGCCTTGAACGCCGATTCCCATACCGCCAGTGCGGCCTCGTGCGGCTGGCATCGTGCGATCAGCACCAGTGCGTTCTCGAGGGAGTCCTCGCAGGAATCCGGATGCCGCGGAAAGAGAGGCTCGCTCCAGTGCACCACTCCGCGCGTTGTCTTGGCGTGCCCCGAATGCGGCGGTGCCGCCACATGGGGCTCGGACGCGTCCAGCACCCAGAGGTCACGTCTCGCGGCGAGGGTCACGCAGCTGAGCACGACTCCTCGTTTCGCGGCGGCGACCAGCATCCGATCAGACCCCGACCGTGCCACCCATCCGCGGCGCACCGAGAAGATGCGACCGCATTCCCGCTCGCGCCGCAGCTCGTGCGCAGTGGCGCCGAGCTCGCGCAGCGTCTTGATTCGGGCCACGCCGTCGAACAGGTCCAGTGCGCGCAGAACGTCCATGACCACGATGGTGGCCGTGATCACCGCATCCGAAGTCCTTGAATCCCATGTTCTGTGGACCACTGCTCGAAGACGTCGCCCGTGCAGGAGCAGTCGCGGCCTCCCCTTCGGGAGGAGTTCTCACACTCGGGAGGAAGGAATCGCAGCATCCCTCCTCCCATCAGTGAGTTCTCCTCCCGAACGGGTGGATGACGCGGATACCAGCGGGTACGCGAAAGGGGCGAGGATCCGAAGATCCTCGCCCCTTCACAAGCGGATGCTTACCAGCTCGACTTGGTGATGCCGGGCAGCTCGCCACGGTGGGCCATGTCACGGAAGCGGACACGCGAGATGCCGAACTTCGTGAGGACACCACGGGGGCGGCCGTCGATGGCGTCACGCGAACGCACGCGAACCGGCGACGCGTTGCGCGGCAGCTTCTGCAGGCCGACGCGAGCGGCCTCGCGGGCCTCGTCGGTGGCGTTCGGGTCGACCAGGGTCTTCTTCAGCTCGGCACGACGCTCCGCGTAGCGGGCGACGATGACCTTGCGCTGCTCGTTCTTGGCGATCTTGCTCTTCTTGGCCATGTCTTAACGCTCCTCTCGGAATTCGACGTGCTTGCGGACCACCGGGTCGTACTTCTTCAGCACGAGGCGGTCGGGGGTGTTGCGACGGTTCTTCTTGGTCACGTAGGTGTAACCGGTGCCTGCCGTCGAACGCAGCTTGATGATCGGACGGATGTCCTGAGCCTTCTTGGCCATTAGAGCTTCACACCCTTCGCCTGGAGGTCCGCGACAACCTTCTCGATGCCACGAGCGTCGATCACCTTGATGCCCTTGGCGGACACGTTCAGCGTGATCTTGCGACCGAGCGACGGAACGAAGTAGGTCTTCTTCTGCACGTTCGGGTCGAAGCGGCGCTTCGTCCGGCGGTGCGAGTGCGAGATGTTGTGACCGAAGCCGGGAACAGCACCGGTCACCTGGCACACTGCTGCCATGTTGTGACTCCTTCTATACCGTGAGGCCGGACGGCCTCACCCAAGATCCCTTGTCTGCATCCCACCCTCGAACACGGCCACAGGGCCGGGAGGAAGGAGTGGGACACGAACTGCGCACAGGAGTGTGCACAGACAAGGAGTCAGCTTACCAGAACCGGATCACTTCTCCGAACCGGCCACCATGCCCTTGATGAAGTACTTCTGCAGCACGAGGTAGACGATCAGCACCGGCAGGGCGGAGAGCAGGGATGCCGCCGCTGCGGCGCCCACGTCGCTCGAGGTGGTGGAGAAGAACGTCGCAGTCGCCGGCGCGATCGTGCGCATCTCCGGGCTGCGCATCAGGTACACGCTCAGTGCGTAGTCATTCCACACGTTCACGCTGGTGAGGATCACGACCGTGGCGGTGACGGGCTTGAGCATCGGCACCACCACGCGGAACAGCACCTGCACGGCGTTCGCGCCGTCGACCGACGCGGCCTCCTCGATCGAGATCGGCAACCCGCGCATGAACGCGGTGTACAGGAAGATCGCCAGCGGCAGCTGCGTGGCGGTCATCACCAGGATCGTGCCCCCGTAGGTGTTGTTGGCGTGCCACTGGCTCATCATCGAGTACAGCGGCACCAGGATCGACAGCGGCGGGATCATGATGAGCCCCACCACGCCGGCCAGAACCAGCTTGTTGCCGATCGTGGGTCGCCGAGCCAGCGGGTAGGCGGCGAGCGCGCCGAGCACGCACACCAGCACGGTGGCACCGAGAGTGACGATCGCGCTGTTGCCGATCGCACGCAGGATGCCGCCCTGCTCGATCGCGGTGGCGAAGTTCTGCCAGTGGATGCCGGAGAACGGCGGCAGCCACTGCGAGGACAGGTCGCTGCGCGCCTTCATCGCCGAGGTGACGGTGATGTAGAACGGCAGCAGCTGCAGCAGCACCGCGAGCAGCACGCCCGCCCCGATCGCGAGGCGCGCGGGCCACGGCGAGCGCGGGGCGGATGCCGTGCGCCGGGCGTCGCCGGTCACCACGGATGCCGGGCTCATCGCGCTCACAGCTGCTCCAGCCTTCGCCGGTTGAGCGCGGTGTTCAGCACGAGGGTGAACACCGCGATGATCAGGAACAGCACCACGCCCATCGCCGAGGCGTAGCCGGCGCGCTGGCTGCCGAAGTACATCTTGGCGATCAGCGTCGACACGGAGTTGGTGGAGTACCCGGGTCCACCGGCGGTGAGCACCTGGATCACGTCGAACAGCTTCATGCCGCCGATCAGATTGAGCACGATGCTCGTCGCGAACGCCGGCTGCAGCATCGGGAGCGTGATGCTGCGGAACGACTGCGCGGCGCCGGCGCCGTCGAGTCGCGCGGCCTCGTAGTACATGGTGGGGATCGACTGCAGGCCCGCGAGGTAGATCACCATCGAGATGCCGACGAACTGCAGCGAGTTCACCACCACGATCAGCCCGATCGCCGTACCGGAATCGCTGAGCCACGCGGTGCGCTCACCGCCGAGCGCGATGACCAGGTCGTTGAGCCCGCCGCCGTTGTAGGCGAGGAACAGGTAGTACATCGTGCCCATCACGATCGGCGAGACGAGCACGGGCAGGTAGATGATCGCCCGGGCGACGCCGCGCCCTCGCACGTGGCGGTCCAGTGCGAGCGCGAGTCCCAGTCCGATCACCTGCTGCAGAACGGTCGACCCGATGCCGTACAGAAAGGTGTTCCCGAGCGCGGTGCGGAAGTTCGGATCCTCGAACAGCCGCAGATAGTTCGCGGGGCCGACGAAGGACCGGTCGGGCGAGTAGCCGTCCCAGTTCGTCAGTGACAGCAGCACGCCGTTCAGCAGGGGCCACAGCATGAACACGCCGAGCACGGCGAGCGCAGGCAGGTACAGCAGGTTGAGGCCGCGGCTCGCGAAACGGGGGACCAACCCCTCGGTCCCCTGTTTCGGCCTGTGCACCGTCCTGACGGTGGTCGTCATCCGCGCAGCGAGTCGTAGCTCGACTTCATCTGCTTCACGGCATCCGCCGGAGTCATCTGTCCGGTGAGCACGCCGTCGGTGGTGGTGACCATGGTGTCCCAGATGCCGTTGGGCAGGTAGACGCGGTCGAAGTACGGCTTGAGCGGCAGCGTGCCCGGCTTGACGAACTGGTCGTAGCTGGCGGTGAGGATGCCGAGGTCGCTCTTCGCGTTCGTGAGGCCCGGGATGCCTCCGATCGAGCTGGCGAGCTCGGAGAGGTTGTCGGGCTGGGCGAGGTAGGCGAGGTAGTCCAGCGCCTGCTTCTTGTTCGGGGAGGTCTTGGAGACGCCGTACGCACGGCCTTCACCGCCGACCAGGAACGGCTTGCCGTCCTCGGAGGGGATGGGCATGTAGCCCAGGTCGGCCTTCGGGTCGAAGCCCAGCGCGGTGGCGACCAGGTAGTTCTGCACGAACACGAAGCCGGTCTTGCCCTCGGCGAGCGCACGCCCGAGGTCGTCGGTGGTGGCCGAGGAGTAGTCCGGGTTGATCCAGCCGTCCTTCTGCCAGGTGGACAGGTGCTCGAGGATGCGGGTGTATCCGGCCTCGTCGAAGGTGCCGTCCTTGAACCCGTCCAGCGCCTTCTCGCTGAAGTCACCCGAGCCGATGAAGTCGGTGATGTTGCCGGCGAACCAGCTGTCCTTGCCGGATGACGAGACGGGAGTGACCCCGGCATCCTTCAGCGTCTTCAGCGCCGTCTCGAAGGCGGTCCAGTCCGTGAGCGTCGTCGGGTCGATGCCGGCGTCCTTCAGCACGGTGCGGTTGTAGACGATGCCGGCGACGTCGGTGTCGATCGGCAGCGCGAAGAACTGTCCGTCGGAGTTCTGCATCGCCGGGGCCAGCGCCTTGTTGAAGTCCTTCGCCCAGGGCTGATCGTCCAGCGGCTCGAGGAACTTGCTGTACCGAAGCAGGGACCACCCGTGCGTGGCCCAGATGTCCGGGATGTCGTTCGACGAGAGCCGCACCTTGATGTCGTCCTCGTAGGTGTCGGTGGACGGGACCAGCTCGATCTTGACCCCCGGATTGTCCTTCTCGTAGGCGTCGGTGATCTTCTTCAGCACCTTCAGCGAGGGATCGGTCGCACCGAAGTTGGTCTGCATCTCGATCTTGACGTCGCCTCCGGTGCCGCCGGAGTCGCCGGAGCATCCGCTCAGGGCGAGAGCCGCGGTCGTGGCGACCGCCGCGCCCGCCAGGAGCCGCTTGGAATTCAGGGATGTCTTCATGTCTGGTCCTCACTGTCCTCGGCGTCGCTGTCGATGGCGGAAAAAACTGATGCGCATTCGTCCTGTTCGTGGTACGTTACCCGCGTAGATCACTGGGGTACAGGGGGTCTCGGAATCGTTCTGAGGGGCACGATTCCGGGGCCTCCTTTCATGTTGACACCCGTAGACCCGCGATGGAAGACTCGGGCGCATGGCGTTCACCTTGGGGATCGTCGGCGCGGGCCAGTTCGCTGGCCAGTTCGCGACGCTCTTCCACCATCATCCCGGCGTGTCCGCGGTGCACATCACCGATGTGATCCCCGCACGTGCCGATGAGCTCGTGCGCGCCGTGGGCCTGGCCGGCACCTTCGCATCCTTCGACGAGATGCTGGCGTCCCCCGAGATCGACGCGGTCGCCATCTTCACGCAGCGCTGGACGCACGGTCCGCTCGTGGTCAGGGCGCTGCGCGCGGGCAAGCACGTCTACTCCGCGGTGCCGATGGCGATCTCGGTCGACGAGATCGCCGCCATCATCGAGGCGGTCCGCGAGACCGGCCTGACCTACATGATGGGCGAGACCAGCTACTACAACCCGTCCACCGTGTTCGCCCGCCAGAAGCTCGCCGAGGGCGCCTTCGGCCGGCTCTTCTACGGCGAGGGCGACTACGTGCACGACATGGACCTCGGCTTCTACGAGGCGTACCAGTACTCGGGCGGCGAGAACTGGAAGGCCACCGCCAGCTACCCGCCGCTGCTCTACCCGACCCATTCGATCGGCGGGGTGCTCGGCGCCTGGCCCACGCACGCCACGGCGGTCTCGGCCATCGGCGTCGTGGATCAGCGCGGAGACGGCGTGTTCGACCGCGCGGTGAGCCAGTTCGACAACGACTTCTCCAACGCGACCGCGCTGTTCGAGCTCGCCGCGGGCGGATCGATGCGCGTCAACGAGTTCCGCCGCGTCGGCTACCCCTCGCACCTGCGCGAGTCGCGGTTCCGCTGGTTCGGCACCGAGGGCTCGTTCGAGCAGCTGGCGCTCACCACGGTGTGGCAGGACAAGACCGGCGTGGAGGACATCTCGCACCTCATCGACACGCACGCGTCGGTGGCGCACGACGATCCGTCGCTCGCGCACGTGGCCCCCGCGCTGCGCGACGCGTTCGTGTCCGGCTACGCCGCGATCCACGAGGCCGAGCGCGGCCGCATCCCCGCGGAGCTCATCCCCTTGCACAACGGTCACGAGGGCAGTCACCATTTCCTCGTGGATGATTTCGTGCGGGCCGTGAACGAGAACACGCTGCCGCCGGTGAACGCCTGGCAGGCGGCCCGGTTCACTCTTCCCGGCGTGATCGCGCATGAGTCCGCCCGTCGCGGCGGGGAGCGCCTCACTATCCCCGACATGGGAGACGCGGATGCCCGCTGAGCGCCGCTCGCGCTCGGTGACCCGCGCCGACGTGGCCCGCTACGCCGGCGTGAGCACAGCGGTGGTCAGCTATGTGCTCAACGACGGACCGAAGGCTGTCGCCCCGCTCACGAAGGAGCGGGTGCTCGACGCCGTGCGGGTGCTGGGCTACCGTCCGAACGCCGCCGCCCGCGCGCTGTCGATGGGCGCCGCCGACATGTTCGGCCTGCTCGTGCACGACAACCGAAGCCCGTTCTTCGCCGAACTCTGCCATGCCCTCGACCAGGCGACGGCGGATGCCGGCCGATCCCTGCTGATCGTGAACTCGGACCGCACGCAGACCTCCACGTCCGAGCAGATCCGCGACCTGTTGTCACGCCAGATCGGCGGGCTGATCATCGCCGATGTGCTCACCGCGGGCGAGCAGTCGCTGGTGGAGTCGCTCGGAATACCCGCCGTCGTGATCGGGCAGTTCGGCGAGACCGACGGTCTGCACAGTGTCGGCGTGGACTTCTCGGTGGGTGCCCGCGAGGCGACCGAGCACCTGATCGGACACGGCTACCGCGAGATCGCGTTCGCCGGCAGCGCGGCCCGGTACGACGCGCGCGAGCGCGGCTGGCGCGAGGCGCTCACCTCCGCGCACCTGCCACTGGGCCCGCTGGTGCACACCCCGTTCACCTATCAGGGCGGGTACGACGCGGCGGTGGAGCTGCTCGACGGAGCGGTACGGCCCCGGGCGGTGCTGGCGGCATCCGATCAGATCGCGATCGGCATGCTCGCTGCCTTCGGCGAGCGCGGCATCCGCGTGCCCGACGACATCGCGATCGTGTCCTTCGACGGCACCGTGGTCGCCGACTTCGTCTGGCCGCGGCTCACCACGGCGGTGCAGCCGCTGGAGCAGATGGCGGATGCCGCGGTGCGGCTGCTCCTGGAGCCGGACGCGGTGCGCGATCACCGCGCATTCCGCACGCGGCTGCGCATCCGCGAGTCCTGCGGCTGCCCGGCATCCGCCTGAGATCGGGCGCGCACGCGCGACGGTGTCCGAGCGCGACTCAGGCGACGGGATCGCCGAGCTCGTCCAGCAGAGCGGCGGCCTCGGCCGCACCGCGTCCCCACCGGAACGGTGACACGGTCGGGTCGCCCGTGATCCAGAACCGCCAGGGGAACGCGCTGGTCCCCGCGACGCCGGCCACACCGACGCGAGGGCCGGCGGACACGTCCGAGAGGGGTTCGTCGAGCAGCAGCAGCCGGGCGACGGCGCCGTGCAGCTCGGCACCGGACACGAAGTCGATGCCGTCGTGCAGCGCGTGGCGCAGGCCGACGGCCTGGCCCAGACGTCCAGGGCCGCGGGCGAGGTCGCGCAGCGCCGTCCGCCCGAGCGGCGTCTCGACGCCGCGGCGCGCAGCGGCGGCATCCGTCCCTTCGACCACCTCCCCGGCGCGCAGCAGCACACCGCCCGCCTCGCCCTCCGGGCCGCAGACGACGTTGATGCAGGAGTGGATGCCGTGGCTGAGGTACACGTAGAGGTGCCCCGGTTCGCCCCACATCGTGGCGTTGCGCGCGGTCGGTCCCATCCGCGCGTGCGAGCCGGGATCGGGCACGGCGCCCGTGCCCTTGCCGTGGTACGCCTCGACCTCGGTGATCCGCAGCCGGGTCTCGACGCCGTCGACGACGGTGATCAGGTGCGCGCCGAGCAGCCGCGGGGCCACGTCCACAGGCAGGTCGACCAGCTCGGCGCGATCGGCGAGATGCGTCATGTCACCTCCTCTGCGGTCGGTGATGCGGGTGCTCACGGGTGGGGCGCCTGCGCGCACCAGGAGATGTCGAAGCCGTTCAGCGTGGGCAGCTCCCGCTTGCCGTCGAGGTCGATCAGCTGCGTGTGCAGCGTCCCCGGCAGGGGCAGCAGCAGCTCGTCGTAGGGGTTGCTCGGCAGGTCGGGGGCGATCACGACGGCCGCGTACTGCCCGCTGGGCGACACGCAGGTCTGCACGATGGCATCCGCGCCGCTGACCTCGGCGACGATCTTCGCGGCGCCCTTGTCGTCGACACGCACGACGGCCTGGCCGGTGGGCATGCCGCCCTCGTCGCGCTGGGTGACGTGACGCACCGTGCCGCCGGGGAAAGGCACGATCGCGTCGGCGTCGCCGTAGTCCGGGGTGGAGGCCGGCAGCGGCGTCTCCGATCCATCGGTCAGGTCGACCTGCATGATGGTCCCGTCGGCGCGCTCGACGATGGCCGTGTAGGTGCCGCGGCTCACGCCGAGGATGCTGGCGGCGACGCCCATGGACTTCACGGCGCCGTCGGAGCGGGCATCCTGCAGGCCCAGGGCGCCGTCGAAGTCGACGAAAAGCAGCGACGAGGTGTCCGGCACGAACTGCCACTCGGCGACGCTGGCCTCCTTGCCGCCCACCTCCACGATGCGGGGCTTCCCCTTGCCGTTCAACGACTGCGTGACCAGCACGCTCGCCCGCCCGGAGGTCTCGGTGAGGTCGCGGTCGGAGTAGCTGTAGCCGACGTAGCCACCGCGGTCGGAGAGCTGCACCGAGGACACGTAGCCGACGCCGGGGAGCTTCAGCTCGCGCTGATGCGAGCCGTCGAGATCCATGACCATCAGGCGCGAGCCGCCCTTCTCCTCGACGGCCACGACCAGGCTGTTCCCGCTGACGCGGTAGTCGTCGATGCGCGGGTGCTCGAACACCGGCCTCGCCCGCTCGCCGGTGAGGTCGGTGCTGAAGATCTTGTCGTCCTTGCCGCCGGGCGCACGCTGCAGCAGCAGGATGCGGGATGCCGGAGTGCGGAACGTCGTCGCCAGATCGGACGCCGGCCCGCCTCCCGCGCCGACGACGCCGGACACCTTGACGGAGTACGTGGTGTCGTCGTTCAGCGCCGTGGTGAAGCGGATGCCGATGCTGCGCCCCGCCGCGTCGACCGTGAACGGGACAGCGGGCGTGACGCTGACCTGCTTCGCGTCGAGCGAGTCGACCCGCTGGTTCAGCGTGAGGGTGAGGCGGCTGCCCGAGGTCTGGATCGCCTGTGCGGCGTTCACGGACGTCGACGAGATCCGCGGACCCTGGGTGAGGCTGACGACACCGAGCGCCGCCACCACCAGCGCGAGCACACCGAGCACGGAGAACAGCGCCAGGGCGAAGCGGCGGCTGCGGGGCTCAGCCGATGCGGGAGTCGATGCGGGCTCGGGAGCGAGCTCGGTGTGCGTCGAGCGGCGGCCGCGGACGGGTCCGGACACGCCGGGCTCCCGGGGACCGGGCTCGGGTACGGCGAGGCCGGTCGTGATGGGCGAGGTGGGAGCGGGGATCGCCGGGAGCGGATGCCGGTCGGCGGGCGCGTCTTCGGCGGGCGTGTTCTCGTCGGCGATGGGCTCGGCGGGATGGACGGGTTCCAGATCGGGGGCCGACACGCCAGATTCCGGACGAATCCCGCGAATCGGTCCGATATCTGGCGTGTCGGCCCCCGGAGTGTAGCCGGAGGGGTCGGATGCCGCGGTGGGCGCGGGCGTCGGATGCTGCGAGGCGGGTGCCGGTGTCGCGGGGCGCGGCGCGCCCCCGGGAGCGGTGACCGGATGCCGGATGGTGGGCGGCGCAGCCGGGGGCGCAGCGGTCGCCTCCGCCGACGTCGCCGCGCGCCGGGCCTCCTCCGCGCGCGCTGCCGTGGCATCCGGATCGGCCTCGGCGGGCTCGGTCGCGGACCGCTCCGCCGCGCGAGTGGCCTCCGGCTCCTGAGCCGGTTCGGCGGCCTCCGCGGCGGCGCGCAGCGCACGCAGCTGGGCCCGGGTGAGCGGAGCCTCGCCGTCAGTATTCATAGGGGTCCTTCGGCTCGGCGACCTTCTTCACCGAAGTCGGCTCGATGCGCAGTGTGCCGTCGGCCTCCGCGCGCACGGTGCCCGTGACCTCGATCCACTGGCCGGTCGAGTACTTGCCCGCCACACCGCCGACGGGGACGGTGGCGGGCTGCGCGTCGATCACGCAGTGCGTGATGATCATGCGGGTGAGACCGGCCTCTCCGCCCTTGCCCGGCGTGACGAAGCCGGTCAGGGTCACGGAGGCGCCGTCGTACTCCTCCGGGCGGGTCGAGGTGGCGAAGGCGCTCGCCCAGTCGCCGACGCCGAACGTCGTGGTGTCCGCGACGCCCAGCGTCACGTCATCCGCGCCCGCGAAGAGCACCGGGTTCTCCCCCGCCCGCGACACCGCCAGCTGCGCGGAGAGGGATGCCGGCGGCAGGAGCAGCGCGGCGAGCACGACCGCCGAGGACACGATGCCGCCGGCGACCACGCCCGCCGTCTGCAGCGCGCGGCGGCGATGCGCCGCAGCATCCGGGCCAGAGGCTCCGTGAGTGTGGTCGTGATCGCCCTCCACGCCGAGCGGCAGAGTGCACGACCAGACCGCGGCCGCGAGCATCACGATCGCCGCCAGGCACGCGAACCACACGGTGTCGGGGCTGATGTACATCGTCAGCCGGCCGGCGACGGCGAGTCCGAGCGTCACGACCGCGACGACGGTCGCGAGGCCCAGCCCCAGCCAGCGAGAGGCCAGCGCGTGCAGGCGACGGGGCTCGTCCACGTGATCAGCCAAAGACGTTCACCCCGATCCCGATGGCGCAGGCGCTGAGCACGACCAGGCCAACGAGTCCGGCAAGCACACGCGCGACGAAGGTCGTGCGCAGCAGGGCGAGCATCTTCACGTCGACCAGCGGCCCGACGAGCAGGAACGCGATGATCGCGCCCGACGAGAACGTCGACGCGAACGACAGTGCGAAGAACGCGTCGACGTTCGAGCAGATCGCCACGGTCATCGCGAGCGCCACCATGGCCAGGATCGACAGCACGGGATTCGATCCGATCGCCAGCAGCACATCGCGAGGGACCAGCACCTGCACGGCCCCGGCCAGCGCCGAGCCGATCACGAGCGCCGGCATGACGGCGCGCAGCTCGACCAGGAACTGGATCAGGCTGCGCCGCGTCGGCGAACCGGGCTCGTGCACCACCTGCTCGCAGGTCTCCACGAACCGCTCGGTCAGCAGCGCCTGCGGATCGGGGTGGCGGCTGTAGATCCAGCCGATCAGGTTCGCGATCAGGTAACCGCCCACCAGGCGCGCGATCAGGATGCCGCCGTCCCAGCCGAACGCCGCGTGCGTGGTGAGGATCACGATCGGGTTCACGATGGGAGCCGCCACGAGGAAGGTCAGCGCCTCGGCCGGCGCGAGCCCGCGCATCATCAGGCCACGGGCGAACGGCACGTTGCCGCACTCGCACACCGGGATGAACATCCCCAGCAGCGACAGCACGGCACGCCGCACCCAGGCGTTCTGCGGCAGCCAGCGCTGCACGGCGTCCGCGGGCAGCCACACCTGCACCACGATCGACAGCACCACGCCGAGGATCACCCACGGCAGCGCCTCGATCAGCACGCTGAGCGTGAGGGTGAGACCGTCCTGAGCACGATCGGGCAGTGCCTTCGTGAACAGGTTCGGCACGAAGACATCGATGAGCACCAGCACCGCGAGGATGCCGACCCCGATCCCGATCGCCCGCCCCGTGGGGATGCGCCGGGGCGGATGCCGATGGGCGTGCACCGCACCGGTGGATGCCGTCTGCGGCATCCGGGACGGGGCTGAGGTCACTCGCCCGCTCCCGATGGCTCTGTCTCGCTCGCGAGCCGGGCCGCGCATTCGGCGCACAGGCCGAAGATGTCGACGACGTGCTCGGCCTGCGTGAAGCCGTACGCCGCGGCGGTGCGCTGCGCCCACTGCTCGACGTCCTTGGCCTCGATCTCGACGGCGCGTCCGCACGAGCGGCAGATCAGGTGGTGGTGATGCCCCTGGGTCGAGCAGGCGCGGTACAGCGCCTCGCCCTCGGGGCTCTGCAGGGAGTCCGCCTCACCGGATGCGGCGAGCCCGGCGAGCGCCCGGTACACGGTGGCCAGGCCGATGCCGGTGTTGGCCTGTCGCAGATCGGCGTGCAGGGTCTGCGCGCTCACGAAACCGCGCGCGTCGGTGAGCGCATCGCGCACGCGCTCCCGCTGCCAGGTGTTCCGCTGAGCCATGCCTCGAGTCTAGGACGGGCGCCTGTGAACCGCTCCGGGACGATCGCCCGTCCCCGCCCCCTTGCTCTCCGTCGAGAGCACGGGACCTCACCGAGTGCACCGGATCTTCGCGCGAAGAAGCCGTGCGCTCGGCGAGATGTCGTGCTGTCGACCGCAATGGGTCAGAGGAGCGCGGCGGTCAGGCGCGGGCGGTCTCGTCCTCTTCGAGCTCGACGTCCTCGTCGGAGCCGTCCTCGTCGGTCGCCTCGTCCTCGACCAGGTCGTCGAGCTCCGCCTCCAGGGCGTCGTCGGGCTCGGCATCCGCCTCGACCTCGGCGACCTCCGGCGCGGTGGCCTCCGGCGCGGGAGCGGATGCCGGCTTCGCCAGCACGCCCTCGGGACGGATCAGCTCGCGCACCTCGGCCATGAAGCTGTTCAGCTGCTGCTGCTGCCAGCGCAGCTGGCGGGTGCGGTCCTCGGCATCCCGCAGTGCGGCGGTGGCGTGGCCGGTGACCGAGTCGATGATCTTCTGCGCCTTGGCGCGGGCGCGGTCGAGGGTCTCGCGGGACTTCACCTGCGCCTCGGCCTCGATGGCCTGCGCCTGGCTGCGCATCAGGCGCTCGTAGTCCTCGGCCTTCGCCGAGATGCGCTGCGCGTGCTCGAGCGACGCGGCCACCTGCTCGTTGGCGTCGGTGGTGATGCGCTCGGCGTGCGCGACGGCCTGGTTGTGCAGCATCAGGAACTTCTGCTGCGCGTCGTCCTGACGGCGGGTGAGGGTCTCCTCGAACTCCAGCACGCGCGCGTTCATCTCGCGCACCTCGCGCTCGGCATCCGATCGCTGGTCGGTGGTCTCGCGGGTGACCATGGCGCGCAGCGCAGCCGCGCCCTTCTCGGCCTCGGTGCGCACGGTCGCGGCCTCGCGCGCGGCCTGCAGCAGGCGCTCGGCCTGGGTGGCGGCATTGTGGATCAGCACGCTCGCCTGGTCCTCGGCCACGCGCAGCACGGCCTCGAACTGCTGACGGCTCTGCGGCTCGTCGGCGCCCTTGGGCGCGTCGCTCAGCTCGGTCGCGAGGGTGCTCACCTGCGCGGCGGCGTCCTCGGCCTGCGCCCTGGCTGCGGCGAGCTCGTCCTCCAGCCGGGCCAGGCGGGCGTCGTTGCCGGCGACGGCGTCGGCGAGCGCCCGCGCGTGGTCGGCGCGCAGCGCCTCGAGGGCGTCGCGGTGGCGGGCATCCGCGGTCTCCCGGTCGGCGCTGAGGCGGGCGACCTGGTCGCGCAGGGTCGCGAGGGCGGCGTCCACCTCGGCCTTGTCGTAACCACGGAACGCCTGCGTGAACGACGCGTGCTCCTTGCCGGGGGCGGAGGTCAGCAGCTGGTCGAAGAAGTCGCCGCTCTGCGCGTTGTCGGACTCGTGCGTCTCGGTCACCGGACGTCACCCTTTCTGAAGCAGTCGTTCCCCCGCGTGAATGATGGCATCCCGCACCCCCTCCTTTCGTCGAGAGCACGGGACCTCGCCGAGCGCGCGGGAACCTCGCGCGAACGAGCCGTGCACTGGGCGCCCTTCGTCTCGTCGCTGCGCTCCTCGCTCAGGAACCGATGTCGTGCAGTCGACGCCGCGGTGGGGTGGGGCGGCGTCAGGAACAGCTGCGTCAGGAGCGGATGCCGGCGATGATCGCGTCGACGGCGGATGCCGCCAGGCGGCGCTGCTCGGATGCCGGCAGAGCGGCCAGCGGACCGTGCAGGCAGAGCTCGGCGAACCCGTGCACGGTGGCCCAGCACGACCAGGCGGCGGAGCTCGCGGCGTCCGCGGCGACCTCGCCCGTGGCGACCAGGTCGGAGAGCGCGTCGGCGAGAGCCCGGAACGCCGGGGTCGCGGCCACGTCAGCCGGCCCGAGTCGGCGCCCGCCGAAGAACGCGACCGAGAACCACCCCGGCTCGGCCAGCGCGAAGTCGACGTACGCCAGGCCGACCGTGCGCAGGCGCGCCGCGGCATCGGCATCCGTCGATCGGGTCATGCCCTCGGCCACCCGGGCAAGGACTGCGTCCGCCACCGCCTCGCGGAGCGCATCCAGACTCGGGAAGTGCCGGTAGGCGGCGTTCGGCGAGACACCGGCGCGACGGGTGACCTCGCGCAGGGTGAGCGCCTCGAGGCCGCCGTCGCGGGTCAGCTCGAGCCCGGCGTCGACCAGTGCGACTGCAAGGTCGCCGTGATGATAGGCCAACCCTTGTCCCCTCGCCGACGGATGTGTACGGTGTGAACATATCAGATGTGGACACCGTGAACATAGGAGTGATCATGACCGCACTGCCCCCTGTCGTCGATGAGCCCACGTGGCGCGAGGCGCTGGCCGAGCTGCGCGTGCGCGAGAAGGCCGCCACCCGCGAGCTCGACGCCATCGCCGCGGCCCGCCGCCGCCTGCCCGCCGTGAAGCTGCCCGAGTACCGGCTGACCGCCGAGGACGACTCGACCGTCACGCTCGCCGAGGTGTTCGACGGCAGGAGCCAGCTGGTCACGTACCACCACATGTGGAGCGACGGGAACCGCTGGCAGTGCCCCGGATGCACCGGCGCCACGGCATCCTGGACCCGCCCCGACCTGCTCTCGGAACTGGACGTGCGGTTCGTGATCGTCACGAACGGGCCGATGGACGAGGTGCTCGCCTACAAGAAGCGCGTCGGGAACCAGATGACGTGGTTCTCCTCCGCCGGCAGCACCTTCGGCGCCGACGTCGACGCCGGCCCCGGCGAGGGCTTCGCCTACAACGTGTTCCTGCGCGACGGCGACGACGTCTACCGCACCTGGACCACGACCGGGCGCGGAGCCGAGCAGTTCATGCTGTCGTTCGCGATCGCCGACGTGCTGCCCTACGGGCGTCAGGAGGAGTGGCAGGACGTCCCCGAGGGCTGGCCCCAGGAGGAGACGTACAAGCGGTGGCTCTCCTCGAAAGACGTCGCCGCGATGTACGGCGACCCGGACGCCTGAGTCCGCACCCGCGCCCGCACCCGCGTCAGGCGAGACGCCGCACGCGGGTGCGGAGGCGCTGCACTCCCCAGCATCCGAGATAGATGAGGAACGAGATCGTCGTGATGTAGGGACTGACCGGCAGGCTTCCCGCCAGCGCGAGCAGGATGCCGCCCACCGCCGACACGAATCCGAACAGCGCGGCCAGCAGCGGCACGGCCACCGGACCCGCCGAGACGCGCATGGCGGCGGCCGCGGGCGTCACGAGCAGCGCCAGCACGAGCAGCGCCCCGATGATGTGCACGCTCACGGCCACGATCAGCCCGAGCAGCACCATGAACAGCAGGCTGACCGCGCGCACCGGCACGCCGCGCGCGGCGGCGGACTCCGGATCGAGGGAGTCGAAGCGCAGCGGATGCCACATCAGCAGCAGGCCCGCGAGGACGGCGAGGCTGATGCCGATCAGCCAGCCCAGATCGGGGCTGGAGACCGCGACGATCTGCCCGGTGAGCAGTCCGAAGCGGTTGGCCGTGCGCCCCTGCACCAGGGAGAGGAACAGGATGCCCAGGCCCAGGCCGAAGGGCATGAGCACGCCCACGATCGAATTGCGGTCCCGGGCGCGGGAACCGAGGATGCCGATGAGCATGGCCGCCACGAGCGCCCCGCCGATCGAGCCCAGCACCACGCTCCCGCCGAACAGCAGAGCCGCGGCGGCGCCCGCGAACGAGAGCTCGCTCACACCGTGCACCGCGAAGGCCAGGTCCCGCTGCATCACGAAGACGCCGACCAGCCCGCCGACGATGCCGAGCACGGCGCCGGCGATCAGCGAGTTGGTCAGGAGCACGAGCAGGTCGCCGTAGTCCTGGAACGAGAAGATGTCACCCCAGTCGAGCATCGGGATCATGCCGCACCTCCCGAGACGGGCTCTTCGTGGTCGTGGTCGTGATGCGGCTCGGCATCCGGCACACCGACCACCACGAGCCGGCCACCTGTGCGCATCACGAACACCGGCGTGCCGTACAGCGCGCTGAGCACGCTGGTCTGCAGCACCTCGTCGGGCGTGCCCAGCACGAACCGGCCGCCCGCGATGTAGAGGATGCGGTCGACCAGGCCGAGGATGGGATTGACGTCGTGCGTGACGAACAGCACCGCGGCTCCGTGCTCGCGGCGCTGCCTGTCGATGATCTCGGTGATGCCGCGCTGGTTCGCCAGGTCGAGGTTCGACAGCGGTTCGTCGCACAGCAGCAGCATGGGCTGATCGGCGAGCGCCTGCCCGACCCGCAGCCGCTGCTGCTCGCCACCTGAGAGCAGACCCACTCGGCGATCGGCGTAGTGCGCGGCGCCCACGCCCTCGAGCAGGGCGTCGACACGCGCGCGGTCGTCGCGGCGAGGGATGGGAAGCCCGAACCGGGTTCCCGTCACGCCCAGCGCGATCAGGTCCCGCGCCCGCATGCTCGTGTCGGGGGGAAGCGGACGCTGCTGGGGCACGTAGCCGATGCGGGAGTCGCCCCGCCGCACCGGCGTCCCGCCGACGCGGATGGTTCCGGCCGACAGCGACTGAAGACCCAGGATGCTGCGGAGCAGGGTGGTCTTGCCGGAACCGGACGGGCCGAGGACGGCGATGAACTCTCCCGGCTGCACCTCCAGCTCGAGCCCCGCCCACAGCTCCCGGCCGCCGCGATGCAGCGCGGCGGCCGAGATGCCGAGTACGGGTGCTCCCGGTGCGGCCGCGCCCTGGGCGCCGGCGGCTGCGGAAGCGCGGCTCATCGGTGGAGAGCGGCGGCGAGGTCCGTGATCGCGGCGTGCATCCACTCAGCGTACGTCTGATCCGACTTGAGCAGCTCGCTGAAGGTCAGCACGGGCACGCCGGCGTCCTTCGCGGCCTGCTCGACCTTGTCGGTCTCGCCGCCACCGGTCTGCGCGTTCGCCAGCACGGCCTTGACCTCTCCCGAGGAGATCAGGCGCGTGGTCTCGAGCAGGATGGCCGGCGGCACGTCGTTGCCCTCCTCCACGGCGGATGCGAAGCCGTCGGGAGTCACGTCGTCGAGCCCTGCGGCCGCCGCCAGCAGCCCGGGCAGCGGCTCGGTCATCACGACCTTCGTGCCCTCGAGCTCGGTGTGCAGCCCCTCCAGCTGGGTCTCGAAGCCGTTGAGCTCGCCGATGAACTTCTTCGAGGCGGCCTCGTAGTCGGCCTTGCCCGCCGCGTCGAGCTTCACGAGGTCGGCGGTCACCTGCTCCACGACGTGGGTGATGGTGTGCACGTCGAACCAGACGTGCTCGTTGAAGCCCTCGATGTGATCGTGACCGGCGTGGGCGTCATCCGCCTCGCCGTGGTCGTCGTGCTCGTCATGCGCGTCACCCGTGGGCTCCGGCGTCGATGCGTCGTCGTGCTCGTGGGGATCGCCCGGGTAGTCGTGGGAGAACTCCGCCGCGACGATGACGGGGGCGTCCGAGCCCTCGCGCAGGGTCTCCATGAACGAGTCGTAGCCGCCGCCGTTCTCGATGATCAGGTCGGCCTTCTGCACGGCGAGCCGGTCGCGGGCGGTTGCCTCGTAGGAGTGCGGGTCCTTGGCCGCGTCATCGATCAGGCTGGTGACCTCGGCCCGGTCGCCGGCGATCTGCCGCACGATGTCGCCATAGACGTTGGTCGAGGCGACCACCTCGACCCGGCCGTCGCCAGTCCCGCCGTCCTTCGATCCGTCGGCGGGACCGGCCGCGCAACCGGCTAGGACGAGCAGGGATGAGGCGGCGAGCGCCGCGGAGACCAGGATCTTTCGCATGCCCTCATGCTAATCGTTAATGAGAACCATTATCAACTTGAGGCGGTCGCGGACTTATTTTCCGACCTGCTTCTCCTCGACGCCGGTGCTCTGCCCCGCGACACGGCGGCCACCAGGCAGTTGATGGCCTGGGCGACGCAGACCATCGACGAGGCCCCAGCCGAGCACCACCAGATGCTGCGCACCTACACCCGGTGGGTGCTGCTGCGCCGCGCCAGCCGAGACGACTCCGGCGACATCCCTATCGGTGCTGCCCGGCACGTCAAAGCTTCCCTGCGGGGCCTGGTCACCTTCCTCGCCTGGATCGAAGAACAGCAGACGCCCCTGACCTCCCTTACCCAGGCCCAGGTGGACGAGTTCATCACCCTTCGGAGCGCCCGCCGCTGGCTCCCGCAGTTCCTCACATGGGCCGCCGAACGCGACATCACACCAGACCTCGGCATCGCGACGCTCCCACGTCGAGAACCGACGATCAGCACCTCCGAAGAACAGCTCGAACACGTCATCCGCGTCCTCGCGACCGATCGCACCATCGCGCTCGACGCTCGCCTCGCATCGCTACTAATCGCCGTCTACGGACTCCCGGCCAGCAAAGTTCTCGCACTGCGCCGCAATCAGCTCCGCGATGAAGGCTCTGCACTCGACCTCCTCATCGGAGACCGCCCACTCGCGCTCCCCGATCCGATCGCCGTCCTCGCCAGGGAACAACTCGATCTCCTCTCGGAGGCACCGCCTGATGGTCGGCTATTCCCGGGCCTACGACCCGGCCAGCCGCGTGACCCGCAGTATCTCAACCAGCGACTCCGCCCGCTCGGCGTCACCATCTCAGAGTTGCATAACACCGCCCGGTTCCGCCTCGCAGGCGCGGTCCCAGCCAAAGTCCTCGCGGACATGCTCGACTTCAGCGTTGCCACCTTCGAGAACTACGCCCGCCTCTCCGGCAGCACCCGCGGCGACTACCCGGCCCTGCGCGCCGCCGACCGCGTCGTGGCTTCGCAATAATCAGGAGCGAGAATATGAACGACTACTGGAACCACAACACCGCCTACCATCCAGAACTACTCGCCTCTGTTCCCCATCACACCAGCCGTGTTCTCGATGTCGGCTGCGGCGACGGCCTTCTTCTTCAGAAGCTCGCGGCACGAACCAAACACGTCACCGGCATAGACCCCGACGCAACGGCGCTCTCACAGGCAAGAGCGCGCTTCTCGATCCCCTCGGAAACGCGCTTCATCCTCGGCGATTTCCTCACCTCACCTGAACTTGATACACAACGATTCGACCTCATCACCTGTGTCGCCACGCTGCACCACATGCCCCTCATCCCCGCTCTCGAACGCATGCGCGATCTTCTGAACCCAGGAGGACAGCTCCGGGTCGTCGGACTGGCAGCAAACAAGACCATCCCCGACTGGGTTATCTCCGGGTTCCTTCTGGTTCCGATTCGGTTGATGAGCAAGGCCCATAGAGAGTCCGGCTATCCAGACATGATGACTGCCCGGCCCGCCGAATCGTTCACTGAGATTCGAGAGGCCGCCGCCAGGACCCTCCCCGGCAGCCGAGTGAGGCGACGGTTCTACTACCGCTACACGCTCGCTTGGACGAGGCCGCACAGCTCGTAACAGTCGAATAGTTCCTCGGCGAGTAATGCACTTCCACCGGTGTTTGTGTAGGCGATGACGACCGCGGTGTTGTGGGCGTTGACCCTGGATCTTGGACACGTCGAATCCAGCACGGAGCTGGGGAAGCGAGAATCCAAGGGATGGCAAGTAAGAACTACACGGACGAGTTCCGGCAGCGCGCTGTGGACTTGTATGAATCGACAGCGGGCGCGACGCTCAAGGGCATCGCGGCCGACCTCGGGGTCTCCCGTGGTGCGCTGAAGGAGTGGGTGTCCAAGCTCGGCTCCGGGGCCACGACGGTCGGGCCGGGGGCGACGTCGACGCCGGTGGGACGGCCGGAGTCGCAGGCGGCGAGGATTACCCGGCTGGAAGCGGAGCGGGTCACCCGGCGACGACGAGGAACACACACACGGTGCGGATCACCGGGTCCGCGGACCCGTCATCGTCACGGCCGGCGCCGCCGACGAGCTCGGTGGCGTGCGGGTGGACGTCGTAGAAGAACTCCTCGTAGTGGCCCGCACGTACCGGCTCTTCGTTCGGGCGCTTTGAGGGGCGGCGGGCCTCGTCCTGGCTGGTCATGTCCCGGTCGGCGTGCGCCTCGGCGGCGATGCCGAGCGCGACCGCGCGGGTCACCACCGCCCACGGGTCGTCGGCCTTCACCGTGGTGGACTGCCGCATGGCGATGAAGGCCTCGTAGGCGGCGTCGGCCGGGTCGCGGTGCCAGGCGCGGGCGACCGGGGTGTACTTCGCGGTGGCGTAGACCATGAACTCAGCGGCCACCGAGCTGGTCGCCCACGCGTTGTGCGTGTTCAGGTCGATGAGGACCTGGCGCAGGCCCTCCGGGGTAGTGAAGTCCGGACTCGTCTGGTCCGGGACGGATGGATCATGCATAGCGACTCCCTGGGCGGATCTGGGTGTAAGCGAGGTATGAAACCCGCATCCGCGAAAGACCCGCCGCGCCCTCACCGGTGGCGTGTGCCTCCAGACGGGGCGCTCGTTTCAGGCGTCACTGAGCCGCGTCGCGACGCACCAGGTGCTGTCGCGGTACACGGGGCCGCCGCAGTGTCGCGGCGGCAGTGTGGTCGGTCAGGTGGTGGATGCGGGGCCGGGCGTCGGGTGGCTGCCCGGGCAGGCAGAGGTCACCGGCTCACCCCCTGCCTGCCCAGCACAGGCTGCGCGGGGCGGGTCGATACATCCGGGGCCAGATCCGCCTCGCGGTGCGACAGCGCACGGCGGATGCGGGCCGCGCCGTCGCGCGAAGCCTGGCGGACGAGCTCGTGAACGTCCTGGTTCACGTCCGCGGTCTTCTCCATCACCCGCGCGCCGGCACGCGCGGCCATGTCGGTGGGCCGCACCCACTCCACATGGGTCTCCGGATGTCCGGCCGGTGCGGGGATGCGGCCCACGCTCGGGTCGCCGTGGCGGGCGATCACGTGGGCGCCCTCCGTCTCAGGGCGCTCCGTATCGGGACGCTCGGTGTCGGCACGCTCCGTACCTGGGCGCTCCGCGTCGGGCGGGGTCCCGCTGCCTGCGCGAGTGGCGCCGCTGGGAGGATGTCACCACTCGCTCGTTCGCCGGCGAGAATCCGCTGCTCGAGCAGTTCCCACCCGAGTACTTGCTCAACCGCGTCTCTGGTGGCTACGACGTCGCGAAGCTCGCCGCCATCGTCGGCGTCGACAAGGTGATCAAGCGCCGCAAGCTCCCCGCGCCCGAGGCCCACCCGGGTCGAAGACATCCGAGGCCGGAGTACTGGAAGTTCCCCACGATGTGCGCGTCACCGAGGTTCCTGCGGAGCTGCTCGAGTTCCCGGCTGCCGCCGGTGAGGTTCTTCAGGTGCGCGTACCCGGACCAGCGTTCGTCCCCGGCGATGATGCCGCAGCCGGACGTTACGTCCGATGGGAGCTCGTAGACCTCCGGCGCGAGGGTCTCCTGCACGTTCGAGTAGCGGAGGAGCTGCGGCGTGCGACCGGTGGGCCTTTCGAACTCGATGATCAGGCGCTTGACCTCGTCGGCCTGCAGCGACAGCGGGGTCAGGCCGTACCTCCGCTCCTCGAGCGATCGGGCTTGATCTTCCGCACCTCGAACGCGCCGGCGAAGACGAGGTACTGGGGCACGCAGGGGTAGCACTCGGGTCGAACGGCAGTTTATAACGCAAGCGGCTTGCGTTATGGTGACAATCATGTTCGACATAGTGCTGCTTTCCCCGAGTACGGCAACGGAGCTTCTCCTCCTTGTGATTGCGTTCGTACTTTCTGCTGGGATCGGGCTAGAGCGCCACCGAAAGCTGAAGAGTGCGGGCCTCCGTACGCACACGCTCGTCGGGCTGGGCGCCGCGGTCTTCACGCTCGTGTCTGCGTTCGGCTTCGACAGCGTCATCGACGCGGATATCGTGCTGGACCCTTCACGCATCGCGGCACAGATCGTCTCGGGTATCGGATTCCTCGGGGCCGGCGTGATCTTCGTGCGGAAGAACGTCGTGAGCGGGCTGACGACGGCCGCGTCGATCTGGGTGACCGCCGCCGTCGGCATGGCCTGCGGCGCGGGGATGCCGGTGCTCGCCGTCGCGGCGACCGGATTGCATCTGCTCGCAGTCGGCGTGCTCACGATCGTCGGACGTCGTCTGCGTCCGGCCGTCAAGGAACCCGTGCTGCGGGTGCGCTACAAGCTCGGCTCCGGAGCGCTTCGGGCGATCCTCGCTACCTCGACCACTCTCGGCTATGAAGCGTCGCTGATCTCGACCCGCGAGCTCGGCGGGGCGGAGAAACCCGAGCGCATCGAGGCGGTGATGAGGTTCAGCGGAGACAGTCTGGGGCTGCCGGAGCTGGTGGGGCAGCTCACTGATCTGAAGGGGGTGGTGAGGGTCGGGATGGAGAGCGATGATGACTGAGCGGGGCCCAGCGTCCGGCGCGCTCCTCGGGTGAGCCTGAGGAGAACGAGGGATCCTCCCGTGCGCTCTCACTGAAGTTCTCCCAGAAGATCTGGGGACCGGCCACATCGATCGTGGAGTAGGCCCAGACTGCGCCGTCCCAGTCGTAGACCCGCAGCGCCGCAGCACCTGGGCCGAGCGCCCCCGCGGTGAACTGCATGCAGTGGGAGCCGATCGGATGCCGCGAGGTGAGGTGGACGTGACCGCAGAGGTAACTGATGATGCGGTCGTCACCGCGGATGATGTCGGCGAGACGGGTGGCGGCGCCATCGATGTACCCCAACGCACCGAAGGCATCGGTACCCGGCCATGGGCGAGGAAGGATGACTGGGTAGTGGCCGGCGACGACGACCGGTCCAGGGGCGTGGACGAGGTGCGTCTCGAGGCCTTCGAGCGCACGATCAGGGTCATTCTCGCGTAGGGCGACGCCGATCACGGTCAGGTCACCGACCCTCATGCTGACGACGGCATCCGGACCGAAGGTCCCGGCGTAGCCTGTCGAGGAGAACGGCACGTCCTCGTAGCGTTCGCTTTCGGGGAAGAGCTCGCCCCGGTGCGGATTGGCTCCGAGGTCGTGGTTGCCCGGGAGCGCGAGATAGGGCGCACCGAGATCGTCCAGCCATCTCTTCGCCGCAGCGAAGTCGGCGGCGCGATACGACCCGCGGTTGGTGAGGTCGCCCGTCGCGACGACGAGGTCGGCGTCGAGAGCGGCGACGATCGCGCCGATGCTTTCGATACGTCCCGCGAGTCCCGGGTACTGTTCTTCGCCTGCGGGCTCGAGGTGCATGTCGGAGATGTGGACGATTCTGATGATCTGTTCCGTTCTGGTGGCCTACTTGGACATCTGCTGCTGCGCTCCGGAAAGCGTCGAGCGTGCACGCTGTCCTTGACAGGCATGTCCTGTTCTGTTTTACTCGGGATCATTATTACGCAAAGCGGTTGCATAATAAATACCCGAGCAGAGGCAGGTGAGGTCGTGGCGACAGGGCGGCGCGAGGCCGAAGGGGACAAAGTCAGGCGATCCAACATCGCGCGATGCGCGGTAGCGCTTCGCGACGATGGCCCGGCGACGGCTGCCGAGCTCGCTCGCCGCACCGGGTTGTCGCGGCCCACGGCGGAGACGGTGGTCGCGGCGCTGATGGAGCGTGGACTGGTCACCGAGTCTTCGGATCTCACACCCGGTGGCCGCGGCACAGGGCGGCCTGCCCGGATCTATCGATTTCACAGTGCCAAAGGCTATTTCGCCGGTGTAGACGTGGGGCAGCACGCGATCAAGGTCGTCGTCGGCGATCTCGCCGGCCGCGTCGTCGGTGCGGTGGAGGAGCCCACCGACGAGTCCTTCGTCGGGGCTGGTCGGATGGATGCCGTCAAGCGCGTGATCGGTCACGCGCTTGCGACCGCGGGCGTGAGCGGCCACGAACTCGCGGCCATGGGAGTCGCGGTGCCGGGACTCGTGGGAGATGGCGGCCAACTCATCGTCTCCCACATCTTCCCCGACTGGGAGGGCGTCGACATCGCCGGACATCTGAGTGCTCAGTACGATTGCGCCGTCCGCGTCGAGAACGACACCCGCCTCGCATCGCTCGCCGAGCATCGACTCGGAGCTGCGCGCCTCGCGGACGACGTCATCTGCCTCTTCGCCGGACATCGCCTCTCGATGGGCCTGATCCTCGGAGGTCAGGTGCGACGGGGCCATCACGGCGCTGCCGGTGAAGTCGGAGACATCGTTTTCTCCGGACACGTCGACCGGACGGGACAGTTGCGCTGGACGACGGCATCCTCCGCCGAGGAGGTTTTCCGGCAGGCGGCCGCCGGTCAACAGGACTCACAGCAGGAAGTCGAACGGTTCGTCTCAGGCTTGTCGAGAGGTGTGGCCACGGTGGCGATGGCTATCGACCCCGATCTGATAGTCATAGGCGGTGGCCTCTCGCGAGCAGAGGAGGCGCTGCTGGAACCGTTGCGGACGGCGGTCAATGCGGAGATCACCGTGCCGGTACGGCCGAAGATCGTCGGCTCGGAGCTGGGAGCGGAATCCGTCGTGCTCGGAGCTCTGGCACGCGCTTACGGCGAGTTCTCGGAGATCTTCTTCGGGGTCGACGGTGTGCGGGAACCCGCCATCGATATCGCTGCGGTGCGCAGCCACGGGTCCGGAAAGGGCGCGTGATGCCACGTTTCGCAGCGGAGAGCGAGGGGGCCGCTCTTCGGGTCGGTCTGGTGGGCGCCGGCGGCATCTCCCACGTTCACGTCGCCGGGTGGCAGGCGCTGGGAGCGGATATCTCCGTCTTCTCCAAGGCAGGTGCCGATGCCCTCGCAGAGCAGCACGGCCTCACCGTGGTCTCGACCTTTGAAGAGCTGGTGGATCTCGTCGACGTGGTCGACATCGTCACTCCGACCGCCACGCATCGCGAGCTCGCGCTCACGGCGATAGCTGCTGGTCGCCACGTCGTGTGCGAGAAGCCTCTGGCGGCCACGAGCGCTGAGGCCAAGGAGATCGCGCGGGCTGCGAGGGCAGCCGGCGTTCAGGTCTACCCGGCTCATGTGGTTCGTTACTTCCCGGAGTACGTCGCTCTCAAACGCGCTATCACCACCGGTGTCATCGGCGAACCTGCCGTGCTCCGTTTCACGCGTGCGGGCGAGGCCCCACGCGCTGGATCGTGGTTCTTCGACGAGACCGCCGGCGGTGGGATCGTTCTGGACCAGATGATTCACGATCTCGACCAGGCGCGCTGGCTAGCAGGAGAGGTCGTCCAGGTGTACGCGGTGCAGAACCCGCCCACGCGCGAGGGCACGGTGCCCGCTGTCGTGACGGCACAGATCGTGCTTACCCACCTCAGCGGCGCAGTCAGTCACGTCCAGGGGTACTGGGGGCCTTCGGGGCTCACGTTCCGCACCAGCGTCGATGTCGCCGGCAGCGCCGGGACCGTCGGCTACGAATCGCCCGACGACGGATCTATCCGGATGGACATGCCCGCCGCGACCAGTGCGGATGACTACCTTCCGCCGCGCACGCACGCCGAGAGCCCGTACACGCTCGAGCTGCGGGAGTTCGCCGCCGCATTCGCCGGAGGGCCTGTGCCGCGCATCGACCTGGAGGACGGCATCCTCGCGATCGCTCTCGCAGAGGCAGCCGTCGCGTCGATCGCTTCCGGAGCCGCTGTCGACTTCAACGCCGACGTCGTTCTCGCAGATCTTCAGGAGGTGGTGGCGTGAGCACCAAGATCGCGATCCTTTCCTTCGCGCACACGCATGCGGCCGCATACGCACGTATTCTCTCCGCCAGGGACGATGTCGAAGTAGTCGCCGCCGACCCGGATGGTGACGAGGCCCCGGACACCGGTCCGCGCGGTGCCGCACTGGCTCGTGAGCTGAAAGTCGCGTACCTCGACACCTACGACGACGTCTTCGCCTGGGGGCCGGATGCCGTCATCGTCACGGCAGAGAACGCTCGGCACCGTGCGCTCGTCGAGCGAGCAGCGTCGGCGGGAGCGCACATCCTCTGCGAGAAGCCGCTGGCCACATCCCTCGAAGACGCGAAGGCGATGCGGGCGGCCGTCGACGCAGCCGGTGTCGGTCTCATGATGGCGTACCCCGTGCGCTTCGCCTCGTCGTTCACAGACGCCCGAGATCGGATCCGTGCGGGGCACCTCGGCCAAGTCCTGGGCATCCGAGGAACCAACAACGGAAAGGTGCCTCTTGCCGATCGCGCCTGGTTCACCGACCGGGAACTCGCCGGAGGCGGTGCCCTCGTCGACCACGTCGTGCATTGCGCGGATCTGATCGACGAGTTGCTCGGAGAGCCGGCGGAATCGGTACGTGCGGTGGCCAACAGCATTCTGCATTCGGGGCGGGGCATAGACGTCGAGACCGGCGGTCTCGTCACGGTACGTTATCCCGGCGGCGTCGTGGCGACGATCGACTGCTCGTGGAGCTACCCCGATGCGGCGGCCACCTGGGGCGGACTCACATTGCAGGTCGTGGGGACGAACGGGACGATCACGATCGCGCCCTTCGCGCAGCACTTGGGCGGTTACGACGGCAGTGGTGCGGTCTACTCGCCGGTGGGCGACGACCTCGACGCGGCCATGATCGACGCCTTCCTCGAGAGCATCGGCCGTGGTCTGCCGATGGCTCCCGACGGCACGGTCGGATACCGCACTTTTCAGATCGTTGATGCCGCGCGTCGTTCGGTGCTCTCCGGCCAACCGGCAGCGGTGCACTGACCGGGGGTATCCCGGCGAGACACCGCATCACTCACATCAAGGAGGACGAAGTGCCCGACATCCATGACCGAACGAAGACCGAACAGTCGTCATAACACAGGAGGAATCCGATGCGCAGAAAGTCCAGGGCGGTCCTCTCCGCCACAGCCATGACCGCCGTGGGCGTGCTTGCGTTCGCCAGCTGTGCGGCGACCGGCTCGACCGGAAACGGCGAGATCGATGCATCGCAGGTATCGACGAAGATCACGGATGAAGAGGTCACTCTCACCCTGTCCTATGTGAACGACCCGCCCACGCAAGCCCTCATCGACGGCTTCACCGCGCTGTACCCGAACGTCACGATCGATGCCACGCAGATTCCGTTCGCCGACTACATCAAGTCAATCAACCGGTCCATGGCTTCGGACTCTCCTCCCGACATCGCCCAGTACAACGGCGGCGCGATGCGGACGCTCATTCCGGCAGGTCTCGTCTACAACCTCGACCCGTATGCCGAGGCCTACGGCTGGGACGATGCCTTTCCGGCCTCCGCACTCGAGACCTTCACCACCGACGTCAGCACCGGCGCGAAGGAGTTGAACACTGGGAACCTCTACGCGATCCCCGGCGGTCTCTCCGTGTTGGGCGTATTCTACAACAAGGACCTTCTCGCCAAGGCCGGCGTCGCCGAGCTGCCGGCCACGCTGGATGAGTTCGAGGCGGCGCTGGGCACGATCCACGACGCCGGTCAGACTCCGTTGAGTCTCAGCGCCCTCGAGGTCGGTGGATTCCAGCTGTGGCAGGCACTGACCGAGGTCCTGGGCCCGGTGGAGGACTACAAGGACTGGGTGTACGGAATGCCCGGTGCGACGATCGAGACCGATGGCGCCCGGGGAGCCGCCCAGAAGATTGTGGACTGGGCCAATGCCGGATACATCCCCTCGAATGCGAATGCGGTCTCGGACAGCGATGCTCTTGCGAATTTCTCCCAGGGCAAGGCCACGTTTCTGCTCACCGGCAACTGGAACTCCAGTGCATTGGCGGAGAGTATGGGAGACAACGTCGGCTTCTTCGCGTTGCCGGGTCTGACGGCTGATGCGCCAGCCGTGGCACCCGGGGCGAGCGTGGCGTTCTCGATCTCGTCCAAGTCGAAGAATCCGAACGTCGCCGCTGCCTTCCTCGACTACATGCGCTCCGCCGACGCGGCGCAGCTGCAAGTCGACGGCGGGTACATGCCGGTGAACACGGACGCCGAGACGACGACGACCGGGGTGAACGTCGACGTGGCCCACAGCTTCGCCGAGGTGATGCAGGGCGCGGGAATCGCGACGTTCCCCGGACTCGCATCGCCCGGGATGATCAACGAGCTCCAGCCCGGCATCCAGGGTCTGATCTCCGGGCACGTGACTCCCGAAGCCTTCGTGGCGTCCCTGCAGGCCGAGTGGTTGGCCTTCCATGACTGATCAGTCCGTGTCGGTTCCCGGTACGAGGCGGTGGGATCGCCGCCTCGTACCGGAGGCGAGCCTGCGACAAGGACGTTCGGCTCGTCGATCGGGTGCCAAGGCGCTTCTCTATATCCTTCCCGCGGCGGTGATCTACGGAGTCTTCGCGATCTGGCCTGCGCTCAGCACGGTGCAGATGTCTTTCCTCGAATGGGATGGAATCCTGCCGCCCCGTTTCATCGGCATGGACAACTACGTCGACATGTTCAAGGACCCGCTCCTGTACGGGTCGATCATCCACTCCTTGATCTTGATCGTGTTCTTCTCCTTCATCCCCGTGGTGCTCGGCCTCGTGATGACCGCGTTGCTGATGGGGAAGGTGAGGCGTGGGATGACGTTCTTCCGCGTCGTCTTCTTCCTTCCGCAGGTGCTCCCGCTGGTCGCGGTGGGCATCACCTGGCGATGGATGTATGCGGAAGATGGCCTCGTCAACCAGTTCCTGAACGCGGTGGGACTCTCCACTATCACCCGGGCATGGCTGGGCGACTACTACCTGGCGCTGATCGCGATCGGCTTCATTGGAACCTGGTGCGTGAGCGGACTGTGCATGGTGCTGTTCATCTCGGGGGCGCAGAAGATCGACACCGCGCTCTACGAGGCGGCATCGCTGGACGGGGCAGGCTTCTTCCGGCAGTTCCTCTCCGTGACGCTGCCCGGCCTGCGCGGCGAGATCACGATCGCAGGCGTCATCACAACGATCGCAGGCCTGGCCAGTTTCGACCTCGTGTACGTCACGACAAACGGCGGGCCCGTGAATCAGACGACCGTGCCCGGTTTGCTCGTCTACCGACTGGCCTTCCAGGAGAACCAGATCGGTGCGGCCTGCGCGCTTGCGGTGGCGCTCACGGTCCTGATCATCGCTGTCGTCAGCGTCATCCGGGTCGGACTAAGGGAGAAACCATGAAACCCGGCATCGGCGGACAGTCGGTCCGCTACCTCGTCCTGACCGTACTCACGATCGTCGTGCTCGCTCCCTTCGCCAGCATCCTGCTCGCGTCAGTGCATTCGTCGGACTCGCAGATCTCGGGCTTGAGCGTGCCGTCCGAATGGTCGTGGTCGAACTTTGCGACGGCCTGGAATCAGGGCCATTTCGGCCGCCTCGTCCTCGCGAGCCTGATCGTCGCAGCCATGGTGGTGCCACTGTCGGTCGTCCTCGCGACGCTCGCCGGGTTCTCGCTGGCGTTGCTACGACCGCCCGGGACCAAGGGGATATCGCTGGCATTCGTGCTCGGCATGACGCTCCCGATCGAGCTGGTCGTGGTCGCGCTGTACTTCAATCTCCAGCCGATGGGACTCACCAACTCCTACCTCGGCGTCGCACTGTCGGAAGCAGCGTTGTTCATGCCGTTCGGCGTGTACTGGATGCAGACGCACTTCTCCTCGATTCCGCGTGAGCTGGTCGAATCGGCCCGAATCGACGGCGCTCGAGACCTGACAGTCCTCTGCCGTATCCTGCTGCCGATCTCGTGGCCCGCGATTACCACTCTGTGCGTGCTGTTCTTCATGTGGTCGTGGAACCAGTTCCTGCTCGTGCTCGTGCTGATCCAGGACCCGGAGAGGCGCACGGCGCCGGCCGGCCTGGGATTCTTCGTCGGCGAGTTCTCGACCAACATTCCACTCTTGTCGGCGGCGAGCCTCATCGTCATCGCTCCGATCGTGATCGTCTACCTGCTGTTCCAGCGAAGTTTCGTGAGCGGCATCACACAGGGGGCGGTGAAGGGATGACGGCCATGACCTCGGAGGCGTTGAGAACACTCGCATCGACTCCGCGACTTCTGGTCGCCCTCGACTTCGACGGAACGGTCGCGGACTTCGTGGACGATCCGTACAGTGCGAGAGTGATTCCCGAGGCCGCGGAGCCGATCGCGCGCCTGCGTGACCTCAACAACACCTGGGTCGCGTTCGTGTCAGGCAGGCCTCTGAACTCCTTAGCGCGCGTCACGGAAGCGGATGAGCACGCGCTGCTCGTCGGTTCTCACGGCGCGGAGGCGCGTCTCGGGGGAGGAGTCGTCGATCTCGGGCTCGATGACGACGAGAGACACCGGCTCTTCGAACTGGCTGTGTCGCTCGCCGAGGTCGTAGATCGCACGCCGGGCGCCGTGCTGGAGCACAAGCCCTTCGGTTACGGAGTGCACACGCGAAACGTCGCTGCAGATGCGGTGCCGCGCATGCTTGCGGATGCGAGGCATGCCGCGGAGCGCATCGGGGGCTTCTTGGATCGAGACGGCAAGGACATCCTCGAGTTCGCGGTGCGGGACACCACGAAGGGCGACGGCGTCGAGCTGCTGCGTCAGCACCTCGGCGCGACCGGGGTGCTCTTCGTCGGCGATGACGTCACCGACGAGGACGGGTTCGCAGCCATGCATGCCGGTGACATAGGGCTCAAGGTCGGTGCCGGGGCGACAGCGGCGTTGTACCGCGTCGCTGATCCGCGCGGTGTCGCGGAGGTTCTCCGGAAGCTGGTGGAAAAGCGCGCGGCTCTGGCCGTCGGGCAGGGCGCGTGAGCGACGCCGCGCGACTGCGGGGGATGCTGGCGAGCGGTTCACCGGTCACCTGGGTGATGACGGGAGACCCGATCACTCAGGGACTTTTTCATACGCATGGCGAACGCAACTACGTCGATCACCTTCATGAGCTGATCCGCGGCGATCTGGGGCGGGTGCAGGACGTCGTGATGAACACCGCGATCTCGGGCTGGCGGCTGGATGCGATCCTCGATGACTTCGATCGTCGTGTCTCCGCGTGGCGACCGGATGTCGTTACGGTGATGATCGGTACGAACGACTGTTCCACGAAGTGGCCGGAGCGGCTCGTCGAGCTCGCGGATTTCTCGGAACGCATCGACGACTTCATCGACCGCGTGCGCCTGTGGGGCGCGATACCAGTGTTGCAGACGCCGCCCTATGCAGATCTCGCCCATGCTCCGGACCGAGCCCGGCTGGGCTCCTTCGCTCAGGAGATGCGCGACATCGCGGGCACTCGCGGTGCGCTCCTCATCGATCAGTACTCGTTCTATGAGGAGTTCGCCGCTGCATCCAGTTTTGATGGTGACCCCGTGCCGTGGGGTCTTCTCAGCGATGCTTTCCACCCCAATGCCGCCGGTCACGCGGCGCTCGCCCTGAACCTCGCCGGCGGCCTCGGCCTCGTCAGCGACGGATCGCGGGTGGTGGCCGATTTGAGTGCTCGTGTAGATCTGGCTCGTCGGCCGAGGTGGTCTTCGCAGCCGTCGAGCACTCACGAGCACCCTCGCTGACGTCTCGGTGTTCGGCCGCTAGCGAGCGAGGACACGTTCAGTGGCCGGATCGTGGGTTACTCGATGAACTCGAGGACGAAGGCGTCGCTCGCAATCCGCGCGGTCCGGAACACTGTTCGGATGCGTGGACCATGAAGGGCTGCCTCGTGCATGCGGATAGTGAGACTGTTCGTGCTGGTGTTCTCGGGGGTCCTGACCCTCACAGCGACGGACGCGCAAGGATGCTGGTGCCGGATGTTCTCAGGGGTTCCTGACTCTCACTCTGATCGACATCTGTTGTCTTTCCTCGGATCTGTCGGTCCCCTGAGAACACCCGGTGAGGCGTCACGCCTCGCCGCCGGAGTGACCTAAGGAGAGCCTGCGCCAACAGGTGCTCATCACTGTCTTGTCCGCCGGTCTGGTGGTGCGCGGTGCCGTTCCCCGCCCATGCGAACAGATCGGAGCACGACATGACCTTCATCCCCGACGCCGGCAAGCAACCTCAATCGCGAATACCAGTGTTCGCGGGCGTCGACACTCACAAGGAGGTCCACGTCGCCGCGGTCGTAGACACGGCCGGGACAGTCCTCGGAACCCACAGCTTCTCCACGACTCGGGCGGGCTACCGGGCGCTGCTGTCATGGGTGCGCAGTAACGGCGAGTTGGTGCGGATCGGCATCGAGGGCACCGGCTCCTACGGCGCGGGCCTCACCCGGCATCTCGCGAGGAACGAGGGGACAGTCCTCGAGGTCGACCCGCCGGATCGGTCCGACCGCCGCCGGAAGGGCAAAGACGACGACCTGGACGCGATCAACGCTGCACCCGCCGCACTCCACGAGCGACGCACGACGATCCCGAAGTCCAAGGATGGCGCGGTCGAGGCCCTGAGAATCCTGCGGGTCGCGCGCGCCCAGGCGGTCCGTGAACGCCGCAACACGTTGCAGCTGCTGCGGACGTCGATCGTTGCTGCGCCTGACGAAGTCCGTGACCAGATCCGCAACCTCACCCGGATGCAGCTGATCCGCCATCTCGCTGCCTGGCACCCTGACGTCTCGAACGCGACCGATCCCGTCGTCGCCTACCGGGTTGCCTTGAAGTCGTTCGGCCGCCGCTATCTCGAGCTCACCGACGAGATCGTCGACCTAGGTGTGATGTCCAGGGACGTTGTTTCGGCGACACGGCTGTGAGGAGGATGGGGACGGCTGCTCCGATCAGGGCGAACGGTCCGACCCACTGGTGGACGGAGATCGGACCGGTCTCGTCAGCGATCGACTGTTCGGGCATGGGCGTGATCCCGGTTCCGCTCACTTCGGTGACCGTCGTCGTGACGCTCTGCTGGAACGCGGGGATGAAGAACATCACGAACACGCTGGTGAGGGTCGCCAGGGCGAGCGCCGAGGGGTCAGCCATAGCGGGGGCTGCCCAGCCGTGTCCGCCTCGTGTTGAGTCAGCAACCGGTACTAGCGGCGCCGATCACCCGTTTGGCAAGCGACGAGGCGCGGGGGCTCCCGTGAGACGCGCATTCATCGAACGCACTGACACGGCCCCATCTCCGCTGAGTCGCCTGCTGAGTGGGACCAACGCAAGCCGCGGGGGAGGCGGACGAGGCGGACGGCTACGAATCGCGCTGCTCGTCACGCTGATCTGGCGACTCGCTCGAAGCCCACACAGCACGATTCGCCCCGCCCGGTACTGGGCGGAGCTCCTACACCTCGACGACCCCGAAGGCGACGGAGCTCGCGCAGTCCGAAGCACCCTGCTCGAACTTGAACGCCGCGGCTTCGTCCGCACGGAGTCACGCGGCCCGGGGAAAGTTCCAGAGATCATCCTGTGCGACGAATCGCTCAACGGCCTCGACTACCGATTGCCTTATCTTCTGTTCAGAAAATAAGTGTTGCTCCCCCTCTCATCGACGGCATGGAGCGCCACATCGAGGTGCTCCCGTGTGAAAGGTCTGGTCCCCCAATGAACGATCTTCACGAAGTCTCCGGCTTCTCTCTGACGCGTCGGAACCTGTTCAAGGCGGGAGGCGCATTCGGCATCGCCGCCGCCTTCACCGGCGCGCAGGTCTCGGGTCTCACCGCCGCGGAGCAGGCGCTCGCGGACGCCCCACGCGATGCCGTCAAGCTCAACGTGCTCTTCATCGGCGCCCACCCGGACGACGAGGCGGGGAACCTCGGCGTCTTCGGCCAGTGGAACGAGTACCTGGGCATGAAGGCCGGCGTCATCACCGTGACCCGCGGCGAGGGCGGCGGCAACGCGGTCGGCCTCGAGGAGGGACCGCCCCTCGGCATGATGCGCGAGGCCGAGGAGCGCAAGGCGGTCGGCTACGCCGGCATCGAGAACGTGTTCAATCTGGACGGTCTCGACTTCTACTACACCGCGAGCGCGCCGCTGTCGTACCAGGTGTGGGACGGCGCCGGGGTGCTCAGCCGCATCGTGCGCGTCGTGCGCGCCACGCGCCCCGACGTCATCGTGACGATGAACCCGTCGGCGGTCGAGGGCAACCACGGCAACCACCAGCAGGCGGCCATGTTCGCGGTCGAGGCCTACCTCGCGGCGGGCGACCCGCAGCGCTATCCGGAGCACTTCGCCGAGGGCTTCGAGCCGTGGCAGCCGCGCCGCATCCTGCGCGCGGGCGCCAACGGCTCGGGTGCGGCGGGCGAGGGCGGCGTCGCCGCGGGCTATACCCCGACCGTGGCCTCCGACGTCGTGTTCGGCTGCTGGAACGGCACTCCCAGCCAGCGCAACGGCAAGCGCTGGTCCGAGATGCTCGACCTCGCCCGGTGGGCTTACGTGACGCAGGGCTGGGCCGAGTTCGCGCCGGGAACGACCGATCCCGCGAAGATCTCGAACTCGTGGTTCACGGTCATCCACTCCCGCTCCCCGCTCGCCGACCCGCGCTCCGGCGGAGACGCGGCGCTGCGCGGCGCCGCCCTGCCGATCGACGGCGGGCTCCCGTTCGGCACGCTGATCGATGTGCGCCCCGCGCGGTTCGAGGTCGTCGCCGGAGAGGACGTCAAGATCCAGGTGACGGTGACCGCCCCCGCCGATGCGAAGCTCCCCGCCGGGCGGCTCGCGCTCGCCGCTCCCAGCGGATGGTCCGCCGGCGGCGCGGTCGACGTGCCGGCGCTGAACCGGGGCCGGTCGCACCGGGCGACGTTCCGGCTCACGGCCGGATCGGATGCCGTCGCCGGCACGCAGGTGCGGGTGGATGCCACGCTCACCGCGGGCGGGGCCAGCGGCACCACGTTCGCACAGCTGCGCGTCGCGGGAGCCGTGGAGGCGACGATCCGTCCGCTCGAGGAGATCCAGGAGTTCCGCTCCTGGACGGCCGGACTGGGGATGAAGCACCTCGACGTGCTGGTCCCCGAGCTGTTCCCCGTGGGTCAGGGCCGGACGCGGACGCTCGAGGTGATCGTCGAGAACTTCTCCGCGCAGAGCCGATCCGGCTCGGTCTCGCTGACGCTGCCCGCAGGCTTCGCCGCCTCGCCGGCGCAGCAGTCGTACTCGGGCCTCGCCGCCGGCGCGACCACCACCGTCAGTTTCGAGGTCACCAACACCGACACCTCGATCCCCACCGCCAACCGCGCCCCCGCTCCGGTGATCGACGCCGTCCGGCGCGAAGGCGAGTACCCCGGCGAGGCGATCCCCGTCGACACGATCTGGGACGGCAGCCCGATGGGCGGCAAGAACCCGACGATCAGCGCGAAGACGTGGATCACGCACGACGACGCGAACTTCTACCTGTTCATCTCGGTCGTCGACGACATCCGCGGGACGATCCTCCCTGCTTCCGACAACAAGCGCCAGCGGCGCACGGACTCCGTCGAGATCTATATCGACCCTCGCGGCACGGCGGGCAACACGGCGCAGACCTTCATCGCCGGCATCATGCCGTCGATGGACTCGATGACGGGCGCGCCCGGAGTCGGCCGCGATCGCGACAACTGGCAGGGCGAGGCCGCCGTCACCGCGCCGGGGATGCAGGTCCAGGTGAAGATGGCCTCCACCACCGCCGAGTACACCGGCTACGACATGGAGGTGAAGATCCCGTTCGCGGTGCTCCCCGACAATCTCGACCCGCAGCACGTCGGCTTCAACGTCGTGATCAACGACTCGGACACCCAGAACAAGGCCGCGCAGAACCGTGTCGGCTGGTCGACGTTCCCGGGGATGCGCGCCGACCCGTGGCGCTGGGGCATCATCACCCTCGACGGCGTGCAGGATGCCGGGTCGAAGCCGAAGAAGCCGATCCTGCCCGACACCGCGGCCCGCTCGGTCGGCTCACCGCAGTCCATCCTGCAGTCCGCCGTCGATCAGGTCCCCCTCGGAGGCTTCTCGCCGACCGACCACCCGCTCAAGGTGCTGAAGTCGTCGATCGCGGCCGGCATCGTCACCGTCGCACTGCAGACGCCCCGCGCCGGCACGGCCCGGGTGTTCCTGTGGGACGGCGAGCAGGTCGTCGGCAGCGCTGAGGCGCAGGTGAGGTCGGGCCGGGCGGAGCTGCGCTTCGGAGCCCGCACGGCCGCCACCGGCAACGGGGACAGCCTGGTGGGCACCAAGGCGTCGCCGGTGCTGGCTGTCTCGTTCGAGTCGGGCAGCGGCGTGTACGCGGCCAAGGCCCCGCTGGGCGGCCGCTCGGTCTGAGGCCTGCTCGCAGAGAGGTGCGCCGCTTCCCGGAACGGGAGGCGGCGCACCTCTCTGCGTACGGCGCCCGTCAGACGCCGGGCGCGATCCAGGCGGTGGCCTCACCGGGCAGCGTTCCTCCCACGAGGGGGAGGCTGCTCAGCACGACGCGCTCGGCATCCGATCCGAGCTCGAACGGCTCCGTCCCGAAGGCGGTGACGACCTGCCAGCCGTTCGGTCGCGCGAAGCGCAGCACGTCGACGCGTCCCGTCTCCAGCCACTCCAGGGATTCGCCGGTCTGCAGCTCGTGCCGCAGCCGGAGCGCTTCGCGGTACAGGGACAGCGACGATGCCGGATCGGCTGCCTCCGCGTCGACCGCGTGGGCGGCGAACCAGGCCGGCTGCGGCAGGTGAGCGCCGTCGGCGCCGAAGCCGAAGGAGGGCCCGTCCGCCGTCCACGGCAGCGGCACACGGCATCCGTCCCTGCCCAGCCCGTCGAACTCGCCGCCGCGGAAGAAGGCGGGGTCCTGGCGCTGCTCCGGAGTGATCTCGGCGACCTCGTGCAGCCCGAGCTCCTCGCCCTGATACAGGTAGGCGCTGCCGGGCAGCCCGAGCAGCAGAAGCGTGGCGGCGTGCGCGCGCCGCCGGCCGCCGTCGCGGTCGAGCTGCTCCTCGGGTCCGCCGGCGGCGACCCACTCGGTGCCCTGCTTGACCGCGCGGCCGTCCAGCGGCGGCAGCCCGTACCGGGTCGCATGCCGGGTGACGTCGTGGTTCGACAGCACCCAGGTCGTGGACGAGCCGCTCAGCGTCGCCTGCGCGAGGTTGTCCGCGATGATGCGGCGGAACTGCGCCGCATCGAAGTCCGCGACCAGCAGGTCGAAGTTGAACGCCTGCCCGAGTCCCTCCGCCGACGCGTACCTGGCGCGTCGCTCCGGCGTCGACACCCAGGCCTCCGCCACGGCCGTGCGGGGCGGTTCGTACTCGTCGAACACGCGCCGCCACTCCGCATAGATCTCGTGCACGTCGTCGCGGTCGATCAGCGGGTGACTGCCGTCCTGCGGCAGCAGCGCGAGCTCGGCCCGGCTCGGGAGCGGCTCGCTGAGGTCCTTGGTGAGCATGTGCGCGACGTCGATGCGGAAGCCGTCCACGCCCCGGTCGGACCAGAACCGCAGAGTCGTCAGGAAGTCCTCGCGGACCTCGGGGTTCGCCCAGTTCAGGTCCGGCTGCTCGACCGCGAAGTTGTGGAAGTACCACTGCCCGTCCTCGACCCGCTCCCACGCGGAGCCGCCGAACACCGACACCCAGTCGGTGGGAGGTTCGGCGCCGTCGGGACCGGTGCCCTCACGGAAGATGTACCGGTCACGGGCCGCCGACCCGCGACCGGCGGCGAGCGCCTCCTGGAACCACTCATGCCGGTTCGAGGTGTGGTTCGGCACGATGTCCACGATGACGCGGATGCCGCGGGCGTGCAGCGCCTCGGTCATCGCATCGAAGTCCTCCAGCGTGCCCAGCCGGGGATCGACGTTCCGGTAGTCGTCGACGTCGTAGCCGCCGTCGGCGAGTGCGGAGGGATAGAACGGGCTCAGCCAGACCGCGTCGATGCCGAGGTCGGCGAGGTACTCCACCCGTGACAGGATGCCGGGGATGTCGCCGATGCCGTCGCCGTTCGCATCGGCGAAGCTGCGCGGATAGATCTGGTAGACGGCCGCCTGGCGCCACCAGGCGGCCGCTTCGTCGGTGCGGCTCTCGACGAGTAGCGCGTCAGTCATACGGGGTACTGCTCCTTCTCTCCGGGGTTCGTGCTCGGATCTCGTTGGTCGTGCGCCCAGCATCCGCCGGTCGGGCGGATTTCGCTCAGCCCTTGACGGCGCCCTGCGTGACGCCCTCCATCACCCAGCGCTGGGTGAAGAGGTAGGCGACGATGGCCGGCGCCATCGCCATCAGGTACGACGCGAAGGACACGTTGTAGTTGTTGCTGAACTGGTTCTGGAACAGGTTCTGCCGCACGGGCAGCGTCTGCAGCGCCGGGTCGGAGATGATCAGCGACGGCATCATGAAGTCGTTCCAGGCGTAGAGGAACGCGAAGATGCCGACCGTGGCGCTCATCGGACCCAGCAGCGGGAAGATGATCCGCCAGAAGGTCTGCCAGGTGCTGGCGCCGTCCATGCGGGCGCTCTCCTCGAGCTCCAGCGGGATGGACCGCAGGAACGCGGTGAACAGCAGCACGCTGAAGCTGAGCTGGAACATCGTCGCGAGGATGATCACGCCCAGCGGGTTGTCGAGTCCGACGCGCCCGGTGAGCTGGATCTGCGGCAGCGCCACGACCGGGAACGGGATGAACATCGCCGCGAGCAGGTAGAAGAACGACCAGCGGAACAGGCGACGGTCCCAGTTGCGCACGATCGCGTAGGAGGCGAATGCTGCCAGCACGATCGTCGCGACGACGGTCCCGGCGGTGACCGCCAGCGAGATCGCGGCGCCGACGGGGAACTTCGTGAGGTTCCACGCCTCGACGAACCCGTCCAGGCTGAACGGCGCGGGCAGGGAGAAGGCGTTTCCGTCCACGGCCTGACCGGTCGTCTTGAACGCCATCGAGATCGTGACGTAGAGCGGGAGCAGCACGGTCACCGCGCACAGGAAGAGGATGATCGTGCCCGACCAGTTCACCCGCTCCATCCTGATGCGGGGGCGGCGGCCGTCGGCGGTGATGGTGGTCATGGTCTGCGTCGACATCAGAGGGCGTTCCTTCCGCGAGTCAGCGAGAGCTGCAGCAGCGAGATGAGAACGGCGACGATGAAGAAGATGGTCGCGTTGGCCATCTGGTACGCGTAGTCGCCGCCGTTGAACCCGGCGATGATGGTCATCGCGATGGAGCGGGTGGAGGTGCCGGGGCCGCCGTTGGTGAGGCCGACGATGATGTCGTAGGCGTTGAGGAAGCCCTTGAACCCGAGGATCACGTTGATCACCACGTAGCCGGCGACCAGCGGCAGGGTGATCCTCAGCAGCTGCTGCCGCTTGCTCGCGCCGTCGATGTCGGCGGCCTCGTACACATCACCGGGCACCGAGAGGAGCCCCGCGATGTAGATCAGCAGCGTGCCGGGGATCGCCTGCCAGGCGGTGACGATGACGATCGCGATCCAGGCGAGGTCGGGGTTCGCGAGCAGGCTGGTCGACAGCCACGGGATGCCCGTCGCCGCGCCGGCCGCGGGGATCGAGTTCGAGAACAGGAAGTTGAAGACGTAGGCGATGATGATGCCCGAGATGACCATCGGGATCACGAAGATCGCGCGCAGCCCGGTCTTGAAGCGGATGCGGGAGGTGAGCCCGACCGCGAGCAGGAAGGCGATCACGTTCACGACGATCACCGTCGCGATGGAGAACCCGAAGGTGAACAGGTAGCTCTGCAGGATGGCCGGGTCGCTGAACAGCGCGATGTAGTTGGTCAGCCCGTTGAAGCTCCACTCCCCGATGCCGATCGAGTCTGTGAAGCTGAAGAAGATCCCGATCACGCCCGGCACGGTGATGGCCAGCGTGAACAGCAGCAGGGTGGGGACGAGGAACAGGTAGTAGATCGGCTCGACGCGCCGCGTGCTGCGCCGTCGGGTGCTGTCACCCGCGGTGACGATCGTCGTCGTGGTGCTCATTCTCCGGACTCCTCTGTCTCGGGTGATGCTGCGGATGCCGACGCGTCGGACTTCACGACCGGAGCGCGGAACGCGATGCGGGCCCAGTCGGCGTCCATCGTCTTCAGGATCGACTTCGGGTCCTCGCCGAGGACGATGGCCTGCGCGTAGTTGAAGACGGGAATGGTCTTGGGCACCAGCACGGAGGGGCCCTGGTAGATGCGGCCCTCGTCGTAGTACTCGGTCATGCCGGCCACACGCGGATCGTCGGGCGCTGCCGCGCCCTTCGTGGGCGTGAAGCCGAGCTGGGAGTCGTTGTAGGCCTTGATCCGCTCGGGCTGGTAGAGGTACTCGAGGAAGTCCCGCGCGGCCGCCTTGTGCCTGGAGCCGTCGGGGATCATCGCGGCGAGGTCCATGTTCACCCGCACCGCGAGCTGCGACGGATCGTCGGTCATGGGGAGCGGGAACGTGCCCAGCTCCAGGTCGGGGGCGGTCTTCGCGATCTCGCTGAACGCCCACGGCCCCTGCAGGTACATCGCCGCCTTGCCCTGGGCGAAGGCGAGGTTTCCGTCGCCGTAGCCGCGGCTGGCGGCATCCGGGTTGACGTAGTCCTTCACGAGCTTCTCCATCCGGCTGATCGGGCGGGCGAAGTCCTTCTGGAACGAGACCGCCGAATCCGGGCCCACGTCGGCACCCTCGGCGTTGAGCCCGTCGAAGAAGTCGACGACGTCGACCGAGCCGCCGAGGGAGTAGTCGTACCATCCCTGTCCCGCGGTCCAGTCGTCCTTGAACGTGGCGTAGAACGGGGTGATCCCGGCGCCCTTGAGCCTGTCGCAGGCGGCGAGCAGCTCGTCCCAGGTCTTCGGCACCTGGATGCCCTGCTCGTCGAAGATCTGCTTGTTGTAGATGACGGAGGCGGCCATGACCGAGTAGGGCAGCGCGCTGACGCGACCGGAGCACGAACCGTACTGGTCCATGAGCGGCTGCAGATCGTCGCGCAGCGACGCGGCGGCACGGGTGCCGGACAGGTCGCTCAGCGCGCAGCGCTGCACGAAGCGGGCGACCTCGAAGTTGTAGTTGGCGAGCATGATGTCCGGCGGGTTGCCGCGGACGAAGCTCGCGGAGACGACGTCCACGCCCGAGGTGTCGATCTGGACGCGCACCTTGTCCTGGGAGGCGTTGTACTTCGCCACCACCTCGGTCATGAAGTCGATGGCCTCGCGCTTGCTGAACGTGAAGCGGATGGTCTCCCGCCCGTCGACCGAGCAGCCCGCCAACGCGGTCGACAGCAGGGCGATCGCGAGCGCGCCGGCCGCGAGCCGGAGCCTCGAGAAGGGTCTCGCAGACATCTTCGTCCTTCCATTCGTACATTCGATTATTAAATCTAGTGAGCGAATCTATTACTCTGACCGGTACTCTCTCATCGAGGACACGAAAGGTCAAGAGCAGAAATGACGGAAGTCTCCGCGGATCTCGGCACGGGGCGCGCCAGTGTCGGCGCTGTCCTCGACTTCGCCTGGTCCGCCGGCGACTTCACGGCGACCGACGTGATGACGGCGACCTCCCTCACCCGCTCGACCGCGATCGATGCCGTCGACACGCTCGTCAGCGCCCGCATCCTGCATGAACTGCCCAACGCCCGTGCCGCAGGCGCGTACCGGGCGGGCCGCCCCGCGCGCCGCTTCGCACTCTCCCGGGACCTGGGCGTGGTCGCCGGGCTCGACGCGGGCGACACGCACCTGGCCGTGACGATCGCGGATCTGACCGAGTCC
>ERZ778022.1105-NODE-1105-length-41596-cov-5.329169_pt1 | contig 41596 bp, 41 predicted proteins | sample MGYA00375752_ERZ778022 | MGnify/ENA primary metagenome ERZ778022 (study PRJEB29350, sample SAMN05389826) | bioreactor metagenome | isolation source: Thiocyanate bioreactor | place: South Africa: University of Cape Town | collected 2014-04-04 ...
CGCTGGCCTCGATGATGGGCGGCATGCTGAATTCGCTGCACCGCTATTTCGCCGCCGCCATCGCGCCCGTCTTCCTCAACATCGTCCTGATCGCCGTGCTGGCCTATGGCTGGTATCTCCGGGTCGACGGCATCACCATCGGCACCTGGCTTGCCTGGGGCGTGATGGTCGCCGGTGTCATCCAGCTGGCCATCGTCTGGATCGCGGTGCGCCATGCCGGCATCAAGATCGGCCTGCGCCTGCCGCATTTCACCGCCAATGTCCGCCGCCTGCTGCTCCTGGCGCTGCCGGCGGCGATCACCGGCGGCATCACCCAGATCAACCTGCTGATCAACACCAACATCGCCTCCGGGCAGGAAGGCGCGGTGTCGTCGCTGGTCTATGCCGACCGCATCTACCAGCTGCCGCTCGGCGTCGTCGGCATCGCGGTCGCGACCGTGCTTTTGCCGGAATTGTCGCGGGCGCTGCGCGGCGGCCATCTCAAGGAAGCCGCCAATCTCCAGAACCGCTCGGCCGAATTCACCCTGTTCCTGACGCTTCCGGCCGCCGCCGCCTTGCTGGTCATGTCCGAACCCATCGTCCGCCTCGTCTTCGAGCGCGGCCGCTTCTCGGCGGATTCGACCGTCATCGTCTCGCATATCCTGGCGATCTACGGCCTCGGCCTGCCGGCCTTCGTGCTGATCAAGGCCTTCATTCCCGGCTTTTTCGCCCGCGAGGATACGCGCACGCCGATGATCTTCGCCGCCGTCTCGGTGGTGGTGAACGTCTCGCTGGCCTTGACGCTGTTTCCGCGCATGGGGGCGGCCGGCATCGCCACGGCGGAAATCACCGCCGGCTGGGTCAATGCGCTGATGCTGTTCTTCACGCTGGTGAAGCGCGGCCATTGGGGGCAGGATCTGGGGCTCTTGAGCCGCATTCCGCGTCTTGTCTTCGCCGCCGGGCTGATGGCCGCAGGGCTCTATTTCGCCATCGGCTGGCTTGCCTGGCCGTTGTCGTCGGCCGCCCCGCTCGGTATGCGCGCCGGAACGGTCGCCGCCCTCGTCGTCGTTGCCATGATCGTCTATTTTGGCGCAGCCTTTGCGACCGGCGGGGCCGATCTCGGCATGATCCGCCGCAACCTCAAGCGCAAGGCGGCAAAGCCCGCCGTCGCCACGGAAAGCGCCGAATAGGCGTCTTCGAATTCCGCTTGATCGCCGTCGCGGCGACGTGCATAACCGCCGCGTTAGCTACATGGGCGAATGCGCGGCCGCCCGGGAGAATGTAAACCCCATCCTCCCGACCGGCGTCCGCGAGATCATTTTCCCTGGGGCCCTCCACCAGCCTATTGAGGACATCATGGCCGAATTCCAAAAACTCGTCTTTTCCGGCGTGCAGCCGACCGGCAACCTGCATCTCGGCAATTATCTCGGCGCGATCCGCAAGTTCGTGGCGCTGCAGAAGGACAATGACTGCATCTATTGCGTCGTCGACGAGCATGCCCTGACGGCGCAACTCGTCCACGAGGATCTGCGCGGCCAGACGCGCGCCATCGCCGCCGCCTATATCGCCTCCGGCATCGACCCGAAGAAGCATATCGTCTTCAACCAGTCGGCCGTCGCAGGCCATGCCGAGCTTGCCTGGATCTTCAATTGCGTCGCCCGCATCGGCTGGATGGAACGCATGACCCAGTTCAAGGACAAGGCCGGCGGCAAGAATGCCGAGCAGGTGTCGCTCGGTCTGCTGGCCTACCCCTCGCTGATGGCTGCCGACATCCTGCTCTATCGCGCCACGCATGTGCCCGTCGGCGACGACCAGAAGCAGCATCTCGAGCTGACCCGCGACATCGCTCAGAAGTTCAACATCGATTTCAGCGCCAATATCCGCAAGGAAGGCTACGGCATCGACATCAAGGTCGGCGACGAGCCGGTGCATGCCTATTTCCCGATGGTCGAGCCGCTGATCGACGGGCCGGCCCCGCGCGTCATGTCGCTCCGCGACGGCACCAAGAAAATGTCGAAGTCGGACCCCTCCGATCTCTCGCGCATCAACCTGATGGACGATGCCGAGACCATCTCGAAGAAGATCCGCAAGGCCAAGACCGATCCGGACGGCTTGCCGAGCGAGCCGGAAGGCCTGAAGGGCCGCCCGGAGGCCGACAATCTCGTCGGCATCTACGCGGCGCTGTCGGACAAGACGAAGGCGGATGTGCTCGCCGACTATGGCGGCCAGCAGTTCTCGGTGTTCAAGCCGGCGTTGATCGAACTCGCCGTCTCAGTGCTCGCGCCGATCACCGAGGAAATGCGCCGCCTGACCGGCGACACCAGCCATATCGACGCCATCCTGCGCGACGGCGGCGAGCGGGCCAATGCGCGGGCCGAAAAGACCATGAAGGAAGTGCGCGACATCATCGGCTTCCTGCGTTAATGATAGGTGCATTCGGGCGGGCCGCCGGCGTCCGCCCGATAGCATCTTTCGTGCGAATGAGCTTCGTCCGGCATAGAGTTGCGGCATGGTTTCGAAACGTCTCTCCCGCCTTGAAGGTCACCGCCGCAAGTTCCTGGCCGTGATCGACAATACGCCCGAATGCCAGCGCGCCGTGCATTATGCCGGCCGCCGCGCCAAGAATACCAACGGGGCGCTGAGCCTGCTCTACGTCATCCCCGAAGGCGATTTCCAGCAATGGCTTGGCGTCGAGGAGATCATGCGCGCCGAGGCGCGCGAGGAGGCCGAAGCGACGCTGGCCAAGGTCGCCCAGATCGTGCGCGAAAGCATCGGCATCGAGCCGGAAATGGTCATCCGCGAAGGCAAGGCCGCCGATCAGATCGTCAGCCTGATCGAGGAGGACCGCGATATCGCCATCCTCGTGCTCGCCGCCGGCTCCGCCAAGGAAGGGCCGGGGCCGCTGGTTTCGTCGATCGCCGGGCGCGCCTCCGCCTTCCCGATTCCGGTGACGGTGCTGCCCGACACGCTGACCAACGAGGAAATCGACGCCCTCTGTTGACGACAATCGTCGCCGCGCTCTTGATGCGCGGGCGGGATCGGCTTATTTTGGAAGTATTCTAAAAGTAATTCCAGGAAAAGTGCGAAGCGGTTTTCCGTGCGGAATTACGGACACAATGAGCGGCCGCGCCTTGAACCGGTTCGCGAAGGAGATTGAAATGTTCATTCAGACCGAAGCGACGCCGAACCCGTCGACGTTGAAATTCCTGCCGGGCAAGGTGGTGCTGGAGCAGGGCACGGCCGAATTCCGCAGCGCGGCGGAGGCGGATGCCTCGCCGCTGGCCGCGCGCATCTTCATGGTGCCGGGCGTCACCGGCGTGTTCTTCGGCTATGATTTCGTCACCGTCACCAAGGACGGGGCCGAGTGGCAGCATCTCAAGCCGGCGATCCTCGGCGCCATCATGGAGCATTTCATGTCCGGCGCCTCGGTGATGGGCGCGGCCGGCAGTTCGTCCGACCAGACGGACGGCGAGGAATTCTTCGATGCCGGCGACGAGACCATCGTCGCCACGATCAAGGAGTTGCTGGAAACCCGCGTCCGCCCCGCCGTCGCCCAGGATGGCGGCGACATCACCTTCCGCGGTTTCCGCGAAGGCACGGTTTTCCTGAACATGAAGGGTTCCTGCGCCGGCTGCCCGTCCTCGACGGCGACGCTGAAGCATGGCGTGCAGAACCTGCTGCGCCACTTCGTGCCGGAAGTGCGGGAAGTGGAAGCCGTTTGATGCAGGCTGGAATGGTGCGCCGCGCATGATCGTCCTGGCGCTCGATACCGCCGGCATCGATTGCGCCGCCGCGCTCTATGACAGCGAAACGGGCAGGGTTCTGGCCGAGGTCTGCGAGACCATCGGCAAGGGCCATGCCGAGCGGCTGATGGCGATGATCGACGAGGCGCTGGCCGCCTCCGGCCTTGTGCTTGCCGATCTCGACCGCGTCGCCGTGACCGTTGGCCCCGGCTCCTTCACCGGCATCCGCGTCGGCGTCGCCGCCGCGCGCGGTCTGGCGCTGGCGCTCGGCATCGAGGCGGTCGGGGTCACCACGCTTGCCGTACTCGCCGCCATCCACCGCGAAACCGGCGCAGATCAGCCCGTGTTCGTTGCCATGGATGCCAAGCGCGGCGAGGTCTATGCCCAGGTCTTCGCCGCCGATGGCGCTGTTTTGAGCGAACCCGTCGAACTGGCGATTGCGGATGCGGAAGCGCTTCCTGCCCGCTACGGGGCGGCGGTCGCCGGCTCCGGCGCGCCGCTTCTCGCCGGTGCGGCGGAAGGTTCCGGCCCCGATCATTTTTCCATTGCACATGTCGCGCGACTCGGCGCAGATTTGCAACCGGGCGCGGCCAGACCCAAGCCGCTCTACCTGCGTGCGCCCGACGCCAAGCCGCAGACGGGGTTTGCCCTTTCCCGGGCATAAGGCCCCGTCGTTGCAGCGGTTTTGCGTCTGAGGACCGGCGGCGAAACCGAATGTGAGACGACGTGCTGGAAGCCTATCTGCCCCGCAAGACCGAATTTGAAATCCTGCCGATGCAGACGGACGATTGTTCGCGGGTCGCGGCTCTGCATGGCGAGCGCTTTTCCCGCCCCTGGGGCGACGGCGAATTCCATAGCCTTTTGACGCAGCCCTATGTCTTCGGCTTCGTGGCGCGGCAGATGAACGGGTTGTTCAAGCTGCCGCTCGCCGGCTTCGTGCTCACCCGGGCGGTGGCCGACGAAGGTGAGATCCTGACGGTCGTGGTCCACACCAAGGCGGCGCGCGCCGGGCTCGGCTGGCGGCTGATGCTGGCGGCGATGCGCGAGGTCCATGCCCGTGGCGGCGAAAGCCTGTTCCTCGAGGTCGACGACACCAACCAGGCCGCGCTCGGCCTGTATCGCAAGCTCGGATTTGCGAAGGTCGGCGAACGGCCGGCTTACTACACAGATAAGAACGGGGTGCGAACGACGGCGCTTGTCATGAAGCGCGATCTTCGCTAGTCCCGTGCCTTTGACGGTTGATTGACGGCAAAGGGCCACCGCCCATGACAGACCTTTCCAAGTCGCTCGAAGAGCTGTGCACCGAGCGCGGAATGCGCATGACCGACCAGCGCCGGGTGATCGCCCGCATTCTGGAGGAATCGGAAGACCATCCCGATGTCGAGGAACTGTATCGCCGCTCGGTCCAGGTGGATGCGAAGATCTCCATCTCGACCGTCTATCGCACCGTAAAACTGTTCGAGGATGCCGGTATCATTGCGCGGCATGATTTCCGCGACGGCCGCTCGCGCTACGAGACGGTGCCGGAAGAGCATCACGATCACCTGATCGATCTCAAGACCGGCACTGTCATTGAATTCCGCTCGCCGGAAATCGAGGCGCTGCAGGAGCGCATCGCCCGCGAGCACGGCTTCCGGCTGGTCGATCACCGGCTGGAGCTCTATGGCGTGCCCCTCAAGAAGGATGAGCGCTGACGGAGAGCCCCGCGTGATCGAGGCGTTGCGCATCGGCTTCAAGGGCGCGGTTCTGGCCGTCGCCACCCTGTTCCTGCTGCCTGTGCATCTGCTGGCGCTGAAATTCCGCTGGCCGATCCGCCGACGCATTCCGCGCTGGTGGCATCGCGTCGCCTGCTGGATGCTCGGCATCCGCGTGCGTGTCCATGGCGTCATCGAGCCGCGCCGGCCGCTGATGCTCGCCGCCAACCATTCCTCCTGGCAGGATATCATGGTGCTCGCCTCGATCGCCGACGTGGTGTTCATCGCCAAGTCGGAGGTGAAGAACTGGCCGGTCTTCGGCCTGCTGGCGCGCTGGCAGGAAAGCGTCTTCGTGGTGCGGGAGGAAAAGCGCCGCACCGGCGAGCAGGTCAACGAGATCGGCGAGCGCATGGCCGATGGCGAGATCGTCGTCCTGTTTCCCGAAGGTACGACCTCGGACGGCAATCGCCTGCTGGAGGTCAAGTCGTCGCTGTTCGGCGCTGCGGCCGCAGCCTTTCCGGCGTCGGCCAGCGGCATGGTCCATATCCAGCCGGTAGCGATCGCCTATACCGGCATTCACGGCACGCCCATGGGCCGCTACCACCGGCCGATCTCGGCCTGGCCGGGCGATGCCGAATTGGGGCCGCATCTCAAGGATCTGCTGAAAGCCGGGGCGATCGAGGTCGACGTCACCTTCGGCGAGACGGTCGACTACACCGCCCGCAGCAACCGCAAGCAGGTGGCCTCCGCCGTCGCCGCTTCGATCCGCCACCACCTGATGGCGTCGCTGCGCGGGCGGCCGGGCGAGTGAACGGCATTTTTCCGTTTCAAATGGACGGAAAAGCCACTAAATAGCGCCCATGACCCAGGACACCGCCCAGACCGCCGCCCCGCAGGCTCCTGCCAGCGATGGCGCCAACAGTCGCAAGGTTTTCGTGAAGACCTATGGCTGTCAGATGAACGTCTACGATTCCGGCCGCATGACCGATGCGCTGGCCCGCGACGGCTATGTGCCCACCGAAGACATGGGCGAGGCCGATCTGGTGTTGCTCAACACCTGTCATATCCGCGAAAAGGCGGCGGAGAAGGTCTATTCGGCGCTCGGCCGCCTGCGCGACATGAAGAAGGCGCGCAATGCGCAAGGCCGCGAATTCATGATCGGCGTCGCCGGCTGTGTCGCGCAGGCCGAGGGCGAAGAAATCCTGCGCCGTGCGCCCGCCGTCGACGTCGTCATTGGCCCGCAGACCTACCATCGGCTGCCGGAAGCGCTCAACAAGGCCCGCTCCGGCGCCCGCGTCGTCGAGACCGACTATGCCGTCGAGGACAAGTTCGAGCATCTGCCGGTCGCCGAAAAGGCAAAGATTCGCGCCCGCGGGGTCACCGCTTTCCTCACCGTGCAGGAAGGCTGCGACAAGTTCTGCACCTTCTGCGTGGTGCCCTATACGCGCGGCCCCGAGTGGTCGCGGCCGGTGGACGCCATCCTCGCCGAGGCTCGCAGCCTGGCCGAGCGCGGCGTGCGCGAGGTCACCCTGCTGGGTCAGAACGTCAATGCCTGGCACGGCAAGGGGCCGAAGGGCGAGGAACTGACGCTCGGCGACCTGCTCTATGCGCTGGCCGAGGTGACGGGCATTGCCCGCCTGCGCTACACCACCAGCCATCCGCGCGACATGGACGACCGGTTGATCGCCGCCCATCGCGACCTGCGCGTGCTGATGCCCTATCTGCACCTGCCGGTGCAGAGCGGTTCGGACCGCATCCTGAAAGCCATGAACCGCCGCCACACGGCCGCCGAATATATTGCGCTGATCGAGCGCATCCGCGCCGCCCGCCCCGATATCGCGCTCTCGGGCGATTTCATCGTCGGCTTTCCGGGCGAAAGCGAGCAGGATTTCGAGGATACGATGTCCCTGATCCGCGCGGTCGGTTATGCTCAGGCCTTCTCGTTCAAATATTCAATCCGTCCGGGCACGCCCGGCGCGGAGATGGACGGCCATCTTTCGGAAGAGGTCAAGACCGACCGTCTCGAGCGGCTGCAGGCCCTGCTTCTGCAGCAGCAGAAGGATTTCAACGAAAGCTGCATCGGCCGTGAGATCGAGGTGCTGCTCGAAAAGCCCGGCCGCATGGAAGGCCAGCTCATCGGTCGCTCGCCCTGGTTGCAGTCCGTGAATGTTGATGCAAAAACATCGCAAATCGGTGACATTATCAAGGTGCGAATCACCGGAACCGGCCCCAATAGCCTGTTTTCGGAGCCGATCGCGATACAGGAAGGGTAATCCCCCGAAAAGCGCGGACAATCGTCGGTCTAAGCCTTCACAAACCTCCGGGCGAGGACTACCTTTCAGGAGAGCAATGCCGAGCCGAGAGCAAAGGAGCCTCATCGCTTGAACGGACACGATCTGGTTACTTCCCCGCCGCGCCAGTCTCGCCCGCCTGTGACAGACGCCAATCACTTCGTGCTCACGTTCGAGAACAACCGACACGCCAGCGAGCTTTTCGGCCAGTTCGACCAGAATCTCAAACTTCTGGAAGAGCGCCTGCATGTGACGGCCCGTCCGCGCGGCAATTCCGTCGCCATCTCGGGCGATGTCGTGGCCACCAACCAGGCGCGCCGGGCGCTGGATTTCCTCTATGAGCGCGTGCAGCGCGGCGGCTCGGTCGAGCCTTCGGATGTCGAGGGCGCCATCCGCATGGCGCAGGCCGCCGACGACCAGCTGACGCTGCCGACCCTGGAACGCAAGGCCAAGCTCAGCATGGCGCAGATTTCCACCCGCAAGAAGACCATCGTCGCCCGCACCCCGACGCAGGATGCCTATATCCGTGCCATGGAGCGCGCCGAGCTGGTCTTCGGCGTCGGCCCGGCCGGCACCGGCAAGACCTATCTCGCCGTCGCCCATGCCGCCCAGCTTCTGGAGCGCGGCGCCGTCGACAAGATCATCCTGTCGCGCCCGGCGGTCGAAGCCGGCGAACGTCTCGGCTTCCTGCCTGGCGACATGAAGGAGAAGGTCGATCCCTATCTGCGGCCGCTCTATGACGCGCTCTATGACATGATCCCCGGCGACCGCGTCGAGCGGGCAATCACCGCCGGCGTCATCGAGATCGCGCCGCTCGCCTTCATGCGCGGCCGCACGCTCTCCAATGCCGCCATCATCCTCGACGAGGCGCAGAACACCACCTCGATGCAGATGAAGATGTTCCTGACCCGTCTCGGCGAAAACGGCCGCATGATCGTCACCGGCGACCCCAGCCAGATCGACCTGCCGCGCGGCGTCAAGTCGGGCCTGGTCGAGGCGCTGGATATCCTCGAAGGTGTGGAAGGCATTTCCACTATTCGCTTCAAAGATGTCGATGTCGTGCGCCACCCGTTGGTCGGACGCATCGTCCGGGCGTATGATGCGCAATATGCTCCCGCTGCCAGCGAGAGCGAGTGAAGCGCGACGAACAGGGCAATGACGAAACTCGATATTCAGGTCAGCGTCGAGGACGACGGCTGGGGCGACGAGGCGTCGCTGCAGGACGTCGGCAGCCGGGTTCTCGGCGCGGCGGCGGATTTTCTGGCGCGTGAGCAGGGGCAACCTTTCCCCGAGAAGCCGCCGGAAGTGTCGCTGGTGTTCACCGACGACGCCTCGATCCGCGAAATCAACGCCGAATGGCGCCAGCAGGACAAGCCGACCAACGTGCTGTCTTTCCCCGCTTTTCCGGTGACGCCGGGCGAAAAGCCCGGACCGATGCTCGGCGATATCGTCATCGCCCGCGAGACTGTCGAGCGGGAAGCGGTTGACCTCGGCAAGAGTTTCGAGGAACATCTGACCCATCTGCTTGTTCACGGTTTTCTTCATCTGCTCGGTTACGACCATATGGAAACGGAAGAAGCGGAAGAGATGGAGGCGCTGGAGACTCGCATTCTGGCGTCTTTGGGCCTATCTGACCCCTATGCGGGACAGGACCCGATATGACAGTTTGGAACAATGAGCGATTTTTCGATAAGACCGGCCCGTGAGGCCAAGGAAGACGGGGAAGCCTCGTTATCGGACGAGGGCCACAGTCCGCAACGGGCGGAACAGTCCCCGAAGCATTCCAATTCCTTCTGGACGCGCGCCCTGCGCCTCCTGCGTCCGGCAAGTGCCGCGCAACTCCGCGAGGACATTGCCGATGCCCTGCTGACCGAGACCGATGGCGTCGACGTCTTCGCCCCCGAAGAGCGGGCCATGCTGCGCAACATCCTGCGCTTCCGCGAGGTCAGCGTCGAGGATGTCATGGTGCCGCGCGCCGATATCGAGGCGGTCGACCTGTCGATCACCGTCGGCGAGTTGATGATCCTGTTCGAGCAGTCCGGCCGTTCGCGCATGCCGGTCTATAACGATACGCTCGACGATGCCCGCGGCATGGTTCATATCCGTGATCTGCTCTCCTATGTCGCCAGGCAGGCGCGGGCAACGCGCCGCCCGGTGGCCGGCGCCACGCCCGAGGCGACGCAGGAGGCCATCCGCGCCGAAGCGGCGAGCGTCGATCTCAGCCGTGTCGACCTCGCCACGCCGCTGTCGGAAGCCGGCATCGTCCGCGAAATCCTGTTCGTGCCGCCGTCCATGCTGGCCTCGGAGCTGCTGCAGCGCATGCATCAGCAACGCACCCAGCTTGCCCTCGTCATCGACGAATATGGCGGCACCGACGGCCTCGTTTCGCATGAGGACATCGTCGAGATGGTGGTCGGCGATATCGACGACGAGCATGACGACGACGTGCCGATGTTCTCCAACGCGCCGAACGGGGTGGTCGTCGCCGATGCTCGCGCCGAACTGGAGGATCTCGCCGAAGCCCTCGGTCCGGATTTCGACATTCGCGACAAGCTGGAAGACGTCGATACGCTGGGCGGCCTGATCGCTTCGGAACTGGGCCGCATTCCGGTCAAGGGCGAGGTGGTGCAGGCAGTTCCCGGCTTCGAATTCCACATCGTCGATGCCGATGCCCGCCGCGTCAAGCGGGTGCGCATCCTGCGCCGTCACCCCGCTTCGGTGCCGGTTGTCAATGACGCCCCGCCGATCGCCGGTGAGCCGGCATCGGAAAGCTGATCAGCCTCAACGTGGCTAAGGACAAAGCTCCTCGTTTTTGAAAGACTGCGTCCAACTGATTCGGGCGCAGTTGATCGGGGAGAATGCGTGGAAAGGCTTGCCGGCAGGATCATGCTTCTGGGAGGGGCGCGGCGCGCCCTTCTCGCCTTCTTGGCCGGGGCTTTCGGCGTTCTGGCCTTACCGCCCTTCGGCTTCTTCGCGGCGCTGTTTGTCTCCTTCACTTTGCTGGTCTGGCTCCTCGACGGCGTTGGCGGCGGCCCGCTCGCGCGGTTGAGAAACGCCTTCGCCATCGGCTGGATGTTTGGCTGGGGTTATTTCGTCGCCGGCCTGTGGTGGCTCGGCCATGCGCTGATGATCGATGCCGAGGAATTCGCCTGGGCGTTGCCGCTTGCCGTCCTCGGCCTGCCGGCCTTCTTGGCGCTGTATTACGGGCTGGCGGCGATGGTCGCGCGGCTGTTCTGGTCGGACGGCATGGGCCGCATCGCGGCCCTTGCCTTCGGCTTCGGCCTCGGTGAATGGCTGCGCAGTTTCCTCGCCACCGGCTTTCCCTGGAATGCGGTCGGTTACGGCATCATGCCGATGCCGCTGATGATGCAGAGCGCCCATCTCGTCGGCCTTTTCGGCATCAGCGCGCTCGCCGTCTTCGTGTTTTGTACGCCGGCGCTTCTGGCTACGCGGCGCGGCCTGCTGCCCGGCGCGGCGATCGCCATCGCCCTGTTTGCCGCCCATCTCGGCTACGGCGCCTATGCGCTGACCGTGCCGGAGACGCCGGTCAGGAGCGGCGAGGTCACCGTGCGGCTGGTGCAGCCGCGCATCGACCAGGCGCAGAAGCTGGACGACGGTTCGCGCGAAGCCGTCTTCGCCGAGCATCTGAAGCTCTCGACAGAAGCGCTGAAGGAAGGCGGGAAGCGGCCGGATATCATCGTCTGGCCGGAGACCTCCGTCCCCTATATCCTGACGCAGAACCACGAGGCGCTGGCGCGCATCGCCGATATGCTGGAGCCTGGCCAGGTGCTGCTTGCCGGCGCGGTGCGCGCCGAGGACATGGGACCGGGACTCGAGCCGCGCTATTACAATTCGATCTATGTCATCGACGATGCCGGCCAGATCGTCGGCGCCTCCGACAAGGTGCATCTCGTGCCCTTCGGCGAATACTTGCCTTTCGAGGATCTGTGGCATGAACTGGGTGTCGACCAGGCGATCGCAGACATGCCCGGCGGCTTTTCCGCCGCCGCCCGCCGGGCGCTGCTGACCTTGCCGAACGGTCTGATCCTCTATCCGCTGATCTGCTATGAGGCGATCTTCCCCGACGAGGTGACCGGCGACGTCGCCCGTGCCGACGTGATCCTCAACGTGACGTACGACGCCTGGTTCTGCAATACGCCCGGCCCCTACCAGCATTTCCAGCAGGCGCGGGTGCGCGCCGTCGAGGAGGGGCGACCGCTGATTCGCGATGCCAACAACGGCATTTCCGCCTTCGTCGATGCCAAGGGGCGGATCGTCGCCGGCCTGGATTTCGACACGAAGGGCGTCGTTCAATCAACCGTTGGTGGCAAGTTGAACGCAACGCTGGACGATGCCGCCCGGAGCCTGTACTTTGGGTTGATCATGACCGTTTTGGCTGTGGTCGCTTTGAGTGCCCGCATCGGTTTCTCCTTGCGACGCGATTGACCCAAAACCCCTAAAATTGCATAGTCGGCCCGCCCACCTTACCCTTCGCATGCCGGGCATCGTACAGGCATCGCGGTCGGCGGACGAGTCGGCGCAGGGCGGAAGCGAAAAGCGACGGGCGGACTGGATTATGCAACGCGATGAAAACCTTAGTTTGTCCGGGAGATGTGGAAACCGGTTTTCCCGACATGGCAAACGAAAACGAAAGGTCTTCGGCGCTTGCTGTAAAACATTGCAAACAAGCGATGAGTCAATCGCAAAAACGGGAACTTTAGGACGTTGAGATGATCGAGAACAAAAAGAAGCCGAATCCGATAGATATTCATGTCGGAAGCCGAATTCGCCTGCGCCGCACCATGCTGGGCATGAGCCAGGAAAAGCTCGGCGAAAGCTTAGGGATCACGTTTCAACAGATCCAGAAATACGAAAAGGGCACCAACCGCGTCGGCGCCAGCCGGTTGCAGAACATCGCCAGTATTCTCAACGTTCCCGTCTCCTTCTTCTTCGAGGACGCCCCCGGCGAGCACCAGACGGAGCAGGGTGGATTTGCCGAAGCCAACTCCTCCTCCTATGTCGTCGATTTCCTCTCTTCCTCGGAAGGCCTGCAACTCAACCGCGCCTTCGTGAAGATCACCGACCCCAAGATTCGCCGCAAGCTGATCGACCTGGTCAAATCGCTGGCCGACGAATCCGAGACAGAATGACGCAACCCCCGCCCGCTCGGCGCCATTCTCCCGCCGGGAGGGTCGAGCGGGAGGTGAAGGGATATAGTAAAAGCACAAGGCGGCAGATTTGCCGCCTTTTTGCATGTTTTTGACAGTTTTTTGCGTGACCGTCGGTCACATAAAGATATATTTATGTCCTTGTGTGCTTGTCTTTCGACGCCTAAATGCGTAACACACCACACGCCTGTTTCTTTGAGGGGAATCCCGCATGCGCGCCAATTATCTGTTTACCAGTGAGTCCGTCGCCGAAGGTCATCCGGACAAGGTCTGCGACCGGATTTCCGACGAAATCGTCGATCTCGTGTACCGTGAAGCCGCCAAGACCGGCGTCGATCCGTGGAGCGTGCGCATCGCCTGCGAAACGCTGGCGACCACCAACCGCGTCGTGATCGCCGGCGAGGTTCGCCTGCCGCCCAGCCTGATGAAGACGGACAAGCAGGGCAACGCCGTCATCAATCCCTCGAAGTTCAAGTCGGCCGCCCGCAAGGCCATCCGCGACATCGGCTATGAGCAGGACGGCTTCCACTGGAAGACCGCCAAGATCGACGTGCTCCTGCATTCGCAGTCCGCCGACATTGCGCAAGGCGTGGACAGCGCCGCCGACAAACAGGGCCACGAGGGCGCCGGTGACCAGGGCATCATGTTCGGTTATGCCTGCCGCGAAACCCCGGACCTGATGCCGGCCCCGATCTATTATTCGCACCGCATCCTGCAACTGCTCGCCAGCGCCCGCAAGAAGGGCGAGGGCGATGTCGGCAAGCTCGGCCCCGATGCCAAGAGCCAGGTGACCGTGCGTTACGTCGACGGCAAGCCGTCGGAAGTCGTCTCCATCGTGCTCTCCACCCAGCATCTCGACGACTCCTGGGATTCGGCCAAGGTGCGCGCCGTGGTCGAGCCCTATATCCGCGAGGCGCTCGGCGACCTGAAGATCGCCGACGATTGCAACTGGTACATCAACCCGACCGGCAAGTTCGTCATCGGCGGACCGGACGGCGATGCGGGCCTCACCGGTCGCAAGATCATCGTCGACACCTATGGCGGTGCTGCCCCGCATGGCGGCGGCGCCTTCTCCGGCAAGGATACGACCAAGGTCGACCGCTCCGCCGCTTACGCCGCCCGCTATCTCGCCAAAAACGTGGTCGCCGCCGGTCTTGCCGATCGTTGCACCATCCAGATCTCCTATGCCATCGGCGTCGCCCAGCCGCTGTCGATCTATGTCGATCTGCACGGCACCGGCAAGGTTGGGGAAGACGAGGTCGAGGCCGGCATCCGCAAGGTGATGGACCTCTCGCCCTCGGGCATCCGCCGCCATCTCGATCTCAACAAGCCGATCTATGCGAAAACCTCGGCCTACGGCCATTTTGGCCGCAAGTCCGGCCGCGACGGCTCCTTCTCCTGGGAAAAGGTCGACCTGGCCAAGGCCCTCAAGGAAGCGGTGAAGGGCTGATCGGGATCATGAGCGACGCAGGCCGCCCGCAGCGGGCCACGGAAGCATTTTTCGGACGGCGCAAGGGCAAGCCCCTGCGCGGCCTTCAGGCCGATACGCTGAAGAGCGGCCTGTCGTCGTTGAAGATCGATCTGGAAACACCGGCGCCGCAGGATATCGCGGCGCTGTTTTCGGTGCCGGTCGAAACCATCCGCCTGGAAATCGGCTTCGGCGGCGGCGAGCATCTGGTGCATCGCGCCGGCGAGCAGCCGAAGACCGGCTTCATCGGCGTCGAGCCCTTCGTCAATTCGATGGCGAAGCTTTTGTCACGGGTGCGCGATCTCGGGCTGGAAAATATCCGGGTCTACGAGGACGATGCGACGCAACTGCTCGACTGGCTGCCCGAAGCCTGCCTCGACCGCATCGACCTGCTCTATCCCGATCCCTGGCCGAAGCGGAAACACTGGAAGCGCCGCTTCGTCTCGCAGGTCAATCTCGACCGTTTCCACCGCGTGCTGAAGCCGGGCGGGCTTTTCTGCTTCGCCTCGGATATCGATACCTATATCAACTGGACACTGCTGCATTGCCGCGACCATGGCGGCTTCGCCTGGCAGGCGCGCAACGCGGCCGACTGGCTGACGCCCTATACCGGCTGGCCCGGCACGCGCTACGAGGCAAAGGCCCGGCGCGAAGGCCGCTCTTCCGCCTACCTGACATTCCGCAAGGCTGGATAAATCGGATCGTTCTGGCGCGATGTTCGCGCCGGTCTCCGTCCTGATTCGAAACGGCGGCCGTCTACGCCAAACTTCCGGGCCGCCGTTTTCATCGAGGGGGAGGGGCCGCGGTCTTATTGCGCAGCAAAAGCCTGTCTATTGCAGGGTGACGGTTTTCAGGTCGTCCTCGGCGGCCTTGAAGAAGGTCGAGGAGCGATTGTCGGTGAGCAGCAGCGGCGTGCCGTCGGCGCCGAACAGCGCCCAGAGATCGAGGCTCGGATCGATTTCCGGCGCTTCGGGGAAGCAGCGCGTCACTTCGTCGAGCCGCATCTTGCGGATATAGCCGACTTCGCCGGCACCCAGATGGGCAAGCTCGGATTGCGTCAGTCGGGCGTTGGCGTCTTTCATCAACATTGTCTGGCTCCACGTTGAGGAGGAACGGCAGCAGCGCCGTCACCCCTCACTGTGAAACGGAAATGTTAATTTTCTTTACCATACGCTCCGGTTCGGGACGGATGAGATCGACGGACAGTAGCCCGTTGCGCAAGGCAGCGCCGAGCACATGCATGCCGTCCGCCAGCACGAACATGCGTTGGAACTGGCGCGCGGCAATGCCGCGATAGAGATAGTCGCGTTCGGCCTGCTCGAGCTGGCGGCCGCGGATGACGAGCTGGTTCTCCTCGACGGAAACGTCGAGTTCCTCCTCGGAAAAACCGGCGACGGCCAGCGTGATTCGCAGCCTGTCCGGCGCGTCGTCGCTGCCGCGCAGGCGCTCGATATTGTAGGGCGGATAGCCGTCGCTCGCCTTGGCGATGCGCTCCAGCGTCTTTTCCATGCTGTCGAAGCCCAGGAGAAGCGGGCTCGCGAAAGGGGTGATACGGGTCATCGTCTAGTCCTTGATCCAAGCGACCGGCCCGGATCTTCGAGGAAGCCTCCGGATGGCCCTAATATGGGCGGCGGCACCGTGGAGCGCAAGACGCGAAACGGGCGGCTTGGTGAGCGAGCTGCCCGCTTGACAAACCGCGCAGGCCATCCCAATCAACCCCCAGATATTCATGGAGGAGGGCCAGATGGCCGAGAAGCGAAAGATCATCATCGACACCGATCCCGGTCAGGACGATGCGGCCGCCATTCTTTTGGCCTTCGGCAGCCCGGAGGAACTCGAGGTGCTCGGCATCACCACGGTCGCCGGTAACGTGCCGCTGGCGCTGACCTCGCGCAATGCGCGGATGATCTGCGAACTCTGCGGCCGCCAGGACATCAAGGTGTTCGCCGGCGCCGACCGCCCGGTCAAGCGTCCGCTGATCACCGCCGAGCATGTCCACGGCAAGACCGGCCTCGACGGTCCGGTCCTGCCGGCGCCGACCATGGCGCTCCAGGAACAGCACGGCGTCGATTTCATTATCGAGACCCTGCGTCGCGAGCCGGCCGGCACGGTGACGCTCTGCACGCTGGGGCCGCTCACCAATATCGCGCTGGCGCTGGAAAAGGCCCCCGACATCGCGCCGCGCGTGCGCGAGCTTGTGATGATGGGCGGCGGCTTCTTCGAGGGCGGCAACATCACGCCGGCCGCCGAATTCAACATCTATGTCGACCCCGAAGCGGCGCAGGCGGTGCTGAAGAGCGGCATTCCCGTGGTGATGATGCCGCTCGACGTCACCCACCAGCTCCTGACGCTGAAGAAGCGCGTCGAGGCCATCCGCGCCATCGGCACGCGCCCGGCAATTGCCATGGTCGAGATGCTGGAATTCTTCGAGCGTTTCGACGTCGAGAAATACGGTTCCGACGGCGGCCCGCTGCACGATCCGAGCACCGTTGCCTATCTGCTGAAGCCGGAGCTGTTCAAGGGCCGCGACTGCAATGTCGAGGTCGAACTCGAATCCGAGCTGACGGTCGGCATGACGGTTGTCGACTGGTGGCAGGTGACCGATCGCAAGCACAATGCCAAGGTCATGCGCCACGTCGATTCCGATGGCTTCTTCGCGTTGCTGGCCGAGCGTTTCGCCCGCGTCTGACGCCGGTGACATCGCAATGAAAAAGGCCGCCGGATCGCTCCGGCGGCCTTTTCGTTTCATCGTCCCGGGATCAGAATTCTTCCCAGTCGTCGCTGGCGACCGCCACGGCCGCCGGGCCGCTGGCGCGGCGAACCGGCGCGGGGCGGGAAGCCCTCGCCTGGGGTTGGGGCTGCGGCGGGGTGGGCGTGCGCATCTGGCGAGCCGTCTGGCGCAGGGCGGAAACCGGATCGGCCTGCTCCGCACCGGTCTTGAAGGCCGCCATCAGCGATTTCAGCTTCACGGCTTCTTCGGCCAGCGCCGCGCCGGCTGCGGTCTGTTCCTCGACCATGGCGGCGTTCTGCTGGGTCACCTGGTCCATCTGGGTCACCGCGCTGTTGATTTCGCGGATGCCGATCGCCTGCTCGCTGGCGGAGGCCGAGATCTGGCGGATGAGGCCGTTGATCTGCATCACCTGACTGGCGATCTTGTCGAGCGCCTCGCCGGTGCGGCCGACGAGGCCGACGCCTTCTTGCACCTGGCCGGCCGACGCATTGATCAGCGTCTTGATCTCCTTGGCGGCCTGGGCGGAGCGCTGAGCGAGTTCACGCACTTCCTGGGCGACGACGGCAAAACCCTTGCCGGCTTCGCCGGCGCGCGCGGCCTCGACCCCGGCGTTGAGCGCCAGCAGGTTGGTCTGGAAGGCGATCTCGTCGATGACGCCGATGATGCGCGAGACCTCCTGCGAGGAATTCTCGATGCCCTGCATCGAAGAAATGGCCTTCTGGACGATGTCGCCGGAGCGTTCGGCATCCTTGCAGGCGGATTCGACGCTTTCGGCGGCGGCGCGGGCATTGTCGGCGCTGGAACCGACCTGCGCCGCGAGCTGGTTCAGCGCCGCTGCGGTTTCTTCAAGGCTTGCGGCCTGCTGCTCGGTGCGGCGGGCAAGGTCGCTGGCGCTGCGGCTGATTTCGCTGGTGCCGCCGCTGATGTTGTTGATCGAGATGCTGATTTCGCCGGACATCCGCTCCAGGCTCTGCAGCGCGCCGTTGAAATCATGCTTCAGCGTCGCATAATCCTCGGGGAAGTCCTCGGTGATGCGGTAGGAGAGGTTGCCGGTGGAGAGCTGCGACAGGCCCTTGCCGACCAGGGCGACGACATGGCGCTGCTGCTGGGTTGATTCGTTGCGCTGGTTTTCGGAGCGCTGCCGCTCCTGCTCGGCGGCCTGGCGCTGCTTGCCCGCTTCCGTTTCCAGCGCGCGGCCGCTGGCCAGCGTATGCCGCAGGCCTTCGAGCGCGCCTGAGAGGGCGCCGATCTCATCGCTGCGGGTACGGCCGGCAACCGGCGTCGAATAGTCGCCGCCGCTGAGACGGCCGACATCGGCCATCAGGCCGGTGAGCGGCCGCTTGATGAAGGCGCGGGCGGCGAAATACAGTGCCAGCATGACGGCGGCGAGCACGACGATGCCGCCCAGCGCCATCATCAGCGTCTGCGCCTGCACGGGCGCCGCGATCGCGGCTTCCGGCACGTCGACCAGCACGGCCCAGGTGACGTTGAGATCGGGCAGCGCGAAGGGATAGACGACGCGGCGATAGGTGACGCCGTCCGCGCCGACGATGCCCTCGACGACCTCGCCCTTGCCGCCGTCGAGCGCTGCCTTGATGGCGGTGTCGCCGGCATCCTTGTAGTCGGTCATGCCGAGCTCGACGGTCGGGGCGACCATCCACTGGGCGCTCTGCGAGAGCAGCAGCACGCGGCCGTTGCCGAAGGGCTTCAGCTTGCGCAGGCTGTCGGCCAGCGAGCCGAGAGAGATGTCGATGCCGGAAACGCCGAGCAGCTTGCCGCCGGACATGACCGGATAGCTGATCGAGGTCATGGCCGTGGGAATGGCGATCGACTGGGCCTTGTAGGGCTTGGTGATGTGGCCGGCGCGGCTGGTGGCCGTGGCGGAATACCATTCGGCCTTGTAGTCCTCGTCGAAAGTGGAGAAATCGATACCGCCGGTGCCGGCGTTCTTGGTCCAGTAGGGGGCGAAGATACCGTGCTTGTTGGCGCCGATATCCGCCTGGTTGGCGATCTCGTCCTTTCGGCCGTCGAAGGCGCGCTCTTCCTCGATGAACCAGCTTCCGAAAGCGAAGGGGTTCTGGTCGACATTGGCGCGCAGCACCTGGATGAGACCCTTGCGATCGAGCGCCTTGCCTTCATGGCTGCGGCTGATGACGCCGGCCATGGAGCGGGCGGCGCCGGAGAGTTGGCCGACCTGTGCGGAGATGTCGTTGGCGATTGCCTTGGCCTCGCTTGAGGCCTGCGCCATGGTCAGCGACTCAACCCGATCTCGCGATTGCGAGATGAGCACGAGATTGGACGACAGCATGACCAGCGCGATCGAAACGCCGCTGACGGCCATCAGCTTGGCAGCCAGCGAATTGAGCTTGAACTTGAACATGGGAGACGGTCTCGGCAATCGTTGGGCAGCCGAGTTGTCTCGGATGCCGCTGGGCTCGGTTTATAAAGCTGGAACCCTTCGCTTCGCAGTTGCGAAAGCCGCGAGGCATCGGTATTCCCCTCTGCCCCCATGCGTAATCGGCATCGGTTAAATTAGAATAAAATCCCCGCCAATTCCCTGATTTTGCCTGCTTTGCGCCAGATCACAGCCGCTTTGCGACGTCCTCTGCGGTAGGGATCGACGGCTGTGCTCCGTGCCTCATGCAGGCGAGCGAACCGGCGATCGCGGCGCGCCGCAATGCCATGGGAAAATCGAGGCCATCGGCAAGGCCGGCGGCAAAATAGCCGCAGAAGGTATCGCCGGCGCCGACCGTGTCGACCGGCTCGATCTTCAGGCCGGCGCTGCGATGCAGCGCCCCCCCGCGCGCGGCGATCACGCCATCGGCGCCAAGCGTGACGATGATCGTCTGGCCGGTCTCGGCATGCAGGCGCTTTAGCGCAGCCTCGCGGGCCGCCGAATCCATGCCGTCCTCACCGGCGAGGCGTTCGAATTCGGTCTCATTGGCGATGACCACATCGGCCAGGCGGCCAAGGCGGGCGGCGTCTTCGATCAGCGGCGCAAGGTTCAGCACGGTGGTGACGCCCTTTTCGCGCGCCGCGTTCAGCATGCGCTCGACGGCGGGGGCGGGGATCTCGAACTGCAGCATGACGATATCGCCGGGCGACAGTTTTGCAATGGCCGCATCGGCATCTTCGGCGGTCATCGTGCCGTTGGCGCCGGGCACGACGGCGATCATGTTCTCGCCGTCGGCCCCGACCAGGATCAGCGCCGTGCCCGTGGGCTCGTTGGTCTGCTTGACATCGGACAGATCGGTTCCGGCCTGCTTGAGAAGCGCCAGTGCCGGTTCGGCAAAACCGTCGCGGCCGACCGCACCGCTCATGCGCACATCAGCGCCGGCGCGGCGGGCGGCCAGCGCCTGGTTGGCGCCCTTGCCGCCGGCGGCGGTGGAAAACCCGGTGCCGGAGACCGTCTCGCCCGGCTTCGGCAGGCGTTGCGTGGTGGCGATGAGGTCCATGTTGATGGAGCCGAAAACCGTAATCATCAGGCGTGTCCCGTCTGTCTCATGTGCAATGGAAAGCGACACTGCCCGAGAGGCTCAATCCTCGTCAACCACCCTCAGCTTCAGAAGTCCCGTGCGGCTTTCGACGCCGCGTGGCGCCGGCTGCGGTTCCGGAGGCGTAGCGGCCGGGGTTGCCGCAGTCTCGGCGAAATCGAGGGAGACGATCTTCTCGCCGCGCTTCATCATCTTGGTCCCGGAGACGGCGATCATCTCCACATCCTTCTGCGCGGCGGAAAAATGCGATTGCAGTTTCGCCACCCGGTCGTCGAGCCGGGCGAGGTCTCCAAGCAGGTGCGCCACCTCGCCTTGGATGACATGCGCCTGCTCGCGCATGCGCTGGTCCTTCAGCACCGACTGGATCACCTGAATCGACAGCATGAGCAGCGAGGGCGAGACGATGACGATGCGCTGGCGCTGCGCCCGCTGGATGATCGCTTCGTGATGTTCATGGATATCGGCGAAAATCGATTCCGAGGGCACGAACAGGAAGGCGGTCTCCTGCGTCTCGCCGGTAACAAGGTATTTTTGCGCGATGTCGCGGATATGGGTGTCGAGGTCGCGGCGGAATTGCTGCGTCGCCAGCCGCGCGGCTTCCGGCGAGGCGGCGGCGCGCAGCGCGTTCCAGGCCTCCAGCGGAAATTTGGCGTCGACCACCAGCGGCGGCGCGCCGTTCGGCATGCGGATGGTGCAATCCGGGCGCGAGCCGTTCGACAGCGTTGTCTGGAAGGCATAGGCACCCATCGGCAAGCCATCGGCGACGATCGCCTCCATGCGCGCCTGGCCGAAAGCGCCGCGCGTCTGCTTGTTGGAGAGAATCGCCTGAAGGCCGACGACATCCTTGGCGAGCGTCTGGATATTGCTCTGCGCCGCATCGATGACGGCAAGCCGCTCCTGCAGTCGTCGCAGGTTCTCATGGGTATGGCGCGTCTGTTCGGTCAGCGTCGCGCCGATGCGCTGGCTCATTCCGTCGAGTCGCTGGCCGATGGACTGGTTGAGTTCCGCCTGCCGTGTGCCAAAAACATCGGCCATGGCGGCGAGGCGGCCGTTGAGATCGGCCTGCGCCCGCATCAGCTCGGCCATTTGCGCTTCCGCCTGATCCCGCCCGCCGTTGCGGCGCAGGAAAAGCACGCCGATCAGGAGGACGCCGAGGGCAAGCGCAACGAGGCCGCCCGGGCCGAAGCCGGAAAGCCATGCCATGAGATTTTGCGCCGGGGATGCCTGTTCCATGCCTCCAGTCATAGCAGACATGGCGGATAAGAAAAGATCAAAACGTGAACATTGGAAAATTGGCGACGACCTGTCGAAAAATTACCCCTGCTGCCAACGGAATAATTCCATCCTGCGGCAAGATGGTTTATGGGAAAGCCCATGTCTATCAAGCCTCTCATCATTCTGCCCGATCCCCTGCTGCGCCAGGTGTCCGCTCCTGTCGAACGCGTCGACGACGATCTGAAGCGTCTGGCCGACGACATGCTGGAGACCATGTATGACGCGCCGGGCATCGGGCTTGCGGCGATCCAGATCGGCGTGCCGCGCCGCATGCTGGTCATCGACCTTGCCAAGGACGGCGAGGAGAAGCAGCCACAGGTGTTCATCAATCCTGAGATCATCGCCTCGTCGGATGCCCGTTCGGTCTATGAGGAAGGCTGCCTGTCGATTCCCGAATACTATGCCGAGGTCGAACGCCCGGCCGAGGTCGAGGTGGCCTATCTCGACCGCGAGGGCAAAGAGAGTCGGGTCAAGGCCGAAGGCCTGCTCGCCACCTGCCTGCAACACGAGATCGACCACCTGAACGGCGTGCTGTTCATCGACCATATCTCGCGTCTCAAGCGGGAAATGGTGGTGCGCAGGTTCACCAAGGCGGCCAAGTCCAAAGCAATCTAAACCGTCTCGTTTCAGGCATGGAAGGAAACGATACCATGTCTCTTCGCATCATCTTCATGGGCACGCCGGAATTTTCGGTGCCGACGTTGCGTGGGTTGGTCGATGCCGGCCACAAGGTCATCGCCTGCTACACGCAGCCGCCGCGCCCCGGCGGCCGGCGCGGGCTCGATCTGCAGAAAGCGCCTGTGCATCAAGCCGCCGAACTCTTGGGAATCCCGGTCCGCACGCCGCTGAATTTCAAGGCGGAGGAAGACCGGCAGGCATTCGCCGATCTCGACGCCGATGTTGCCGTCGTCGTCGCCTATGGGCTGCTGCTGCCCGAGGCAGTGCTGAACGGCACGCGCCTCGGCTGCTATAACGGCCATGCCTCGCTTTTGCCGCGCTGGCGCGGTGCCGCCCCCATCCAGCGGGCGATCATGGCTGGCGATGCCAAGACCGGCATGATGGTCATGAAGATGGACAAGGGGCTGGATACCGGCCCCGTGGCGCTGACCCGCGAGGTCGAAATCGGCGCGACCATGACGGCAGGCGAATTGCACGACCGGCTGATGCATGTCGGCGCGAAAGCCATGGTTGAGGCAATGGCACTGCTGGAAGCCGGCGCGCTGCCATTGACGCCGCAGCCGCAGGACGGCGTGCTCTATGCCGCCAAGATCGACAAGGGCGAGACCCGCATCGATTTCTGCCGGCCGGCGGATGCGGTGCATAACCATATCCGTGGCCTCGCGCCCTTCCCGGGGGCCTGGTTCGAGACCGACATCAACGGCAAGCCCGAGCGCGTCAAAGTGCTGGGCAGCGAATTGAGCGAAGGTTCAGGCCCGGCCGGCACGGTGATCGGCGACGACCTGACGATTGCCTGCGGGTCTGGCGCGGTTCGGCTGACGCGGCTGCAGAAGGCCGGCGGCAAGCCGCTGGCGGCGGCCGACTTTTTGCGCGGTACGCCGCTTGCCATCGGCACGAGGCTGTAAAAAATGCCGCGCTTCCGCCTGACGGTCGAATATGACGGCACGCCCTATGTCGGCTGGCAACGCCAGGAAAACGGCGCTTCCGTGCAGGGGGCGCTGGAGGCGGCGGTGCTGTCGCTGACCGGCGAGACCGTGTCGATCCGCGGTGCGGGCCGCACCGATTCCGGCGTGCATGCGCTGGGGCAGGTGATCCATATCGACCTTTCCCGCGACTGGGCGGCCTACAAGCTGCGCAATGCCATGAACGCCCATCTCGCCATGGCCGGAGAGCGGGTCTCGGTGCTGGAGGTGCAGGAAGCGCCCGCCCATTTCGACGCCCGCTTCTCGGCGCTGCGCCGGCATTATCTGTATCGCATCGTCAACCGCCCGGCGCGGCTGGCGCTGGAGGCGGATCGCGCCTGGTGGGTGCCGAAGACGCTCGATCACGAGGCGATGCACGCGGCGGCCCAGATGCTGGTCGGGAAGCATGATTTCACCACCTTTCGCTCCGCCCATTGCCAGGCGACGAGCCCGGTGCGCACGCTGGACCGGCTGGATGTCACCCGAAACGGCGACCTCATCGAGATTCGCGCCACTGCGCAAAGCTTTCTGCACAACCAGATCCGCTCCTTCGCCGGCACGCTGAAACTGGCGGGCGAGGCCAAGATGTCGCCTCAGGATGTGCGCGCGGCGCTGGAGGCGCGCGACCGCAAGCAATGCGGTCCGGTCGCGCCGCCCTCCGGACTTTATTTCCTGCAAGTGGATTATCCCGAGATCATACCGGAACGGCGCGGACAACAAGGACATTCCGACGATGGTGACGATTTTTCATAACCCGGCCTGCGGCACCTCCCGCAACGTTCTGGCGATGATCCGCCAGTCCGGCGTCGAGCCCGAGATCATCGAATATCTGAAGACGCCGCCGACCCGCGAGCAGCTCGTGGCGCTGCTCATCGCCATGGAGATGTCGCCGCGCGACCTGCTGCGCCGCAAGGGCACGCCCTATGCCGAACTCGGCCTCGACGACGAAATCCTGAGCGACGCGCAATTGCTCGACGCGATGCTGGAACATCCGATCCTGATCGAGCGGCCGATCGTGGTGACGGAAAAGGGCGTGCTTCTCTGTCGCCCCTCCGAGCGGGTGCTCGATCTCCTCGAAAATCCCGACATTGGCACCTTCGTCAAGGAAGACGGCGAGGTGGTGCCGCCGAAGGCGGATCAGGCCGGGTAGACGCCGAGATATTGCTGCAGGTAATCCGACAGGAACATCGACGGCACCAGCAGAAGCAGCACCAGCGTGGCGATGATGAGCGGCTGCTGGCCGCAGATCATCCGGAGCAGCCGGATCAGCGAGAAGATCAAGAGCAGGATCAACGCCAGCCACAACAGTGAGGCGATGCCGGCAGCCCCCGGAACGAACATGACGATCAGTACGATCAGCGCATAGAGATAGCTGAGCGGCACGGCCAGCCAGTTCGACACCACGACGATGGCAAGGAACCGCCGCCCGAGCCGCAACGCCAGGCAGAGCAGCCCCGCCAGCACCAGCGGCACGATCCAGTTGGCGATCTCGACCATGGCGAGCCGCAGGAAGAAGGGCAGGCCGGTCTTGGTCCCCGGCGGATAGGCGCGCAAAAAGGCCGTCTGCCACCAGACCCAGCTGATCGCGGTCGCCGGAAAGCACCAGACCATCGCCCAGAAGGAGCGGATCATGCCGCGATCGGTGAGGTCGAGATAGCCAAAGCCCTGTGGTTTGCCCTGGATCAGCAAGACGATGCCGCGCAGGTAGTATTCGATCTCCTTAAGCGACGGCATGTCCGAACCAGCGATCGATGAAGGTTTCGTAGATGCGGGTCAGCCCCTCCAGATCGGCGACGGCGACGCGCTCGTCGACCATGTGCATGGTCTGGCCGACCAGGCCGAATTCGACCACCGGGCAATAATCCTTGATGAAGCGCGCATCGGAGGTGCCGCCGGTGGTTGAAAGCTTCGGCTGCCTGCCCGTGACAGCTTCGATGGCGCCGGAGAGCGATTCGATCAGCGCATTGTCGCGGGTCAGGAAGACATGGCTCGGGCGCTCGGCCCAGACAAGCTCGTAGCGTGCCGGTTCGCGGCCCGGGCGCAGGCGCGCATTGGCGGCCGCGCGGGCGAGCCGCGCCTCGATCTCGGCCTTCAGGCTGTCGGCCGTCCAGCTATCGTTGAAACGGATGTTGAAGCTCGCCACCGCCTTGGCCGGGATGACGTTGGTGGCCGGATTGCCGACATCGATGCTGGTGATTTCCAGGTTCGAGGGCTGGAAATCCACGGTGCCGGCATCGAAGGGCGGGTCGAGCAGCGCATCGGCCATCTGCAAGAGCGCGCGGACCGGATTGTCGGCGAGATGCGGATAGGCGGCATGGCCTTGCACGCCGTTGACGGTGATGCGCCCCGAGACCGAGCCGCGCCGGCCGATCTTGATCATGTCGCCGAGCGCGTCCGGATTGGTCGGCTCGCCGACCAGGCAGGCGTCCCAGGTCTCGCCCCTTCCGGCGGCCCATTGCAGCAGCTTGGTCGTGCCATTGACGGCAGGGCCTTCCTCGTCGCCGGTGATCAGGAAGGAGACGGAGCCCTTCGGCATGCCATGCTTTTCGATGTGGCGGGCAATCGCTGCGACGAAGCAGGCGACGCCGCCCTTCATGTCGACCGCGCCGCGCCCGAACAATTCGCCATCGGCGATCTCGGCGGCGAAGGGCGGATGCGTCCAGGCGGCCTCGTCGCCGACCGGCACCACGTCGGTATGGCCGGCAAACATCAGATGCGGCCCCTCGCTGCCGAGGCGGGCATAGAGGTTCTCGATATCGGGCGTGCCCTCCTCATGCGCGGTGACGCGGGTCACGGCAAAGCCGAGCGGCTCCAGCATCGCGGTGAGCGCGGTGAGCGCTCCGCCTTCGGCGGGCGTTACGGAGGGGCAGCGAATCAGGGATTGCAGATTGGCGATCGGATCGGTGGCGCGCATGAAAATCAAACCGTTGGCGGCCGTTCGGGGCCGATTTGCATTGTTCCTGGATATGTCGGGCTGGTGTAGCCGATCCCGATCTTGCTGTCACCTGCAACACCGTTGTCCCGGTGTCCCGCAAACGAAAACACCCCCGGAGCCGATGAGGTTCCGAGGGTGCGAACAGGATCGCGGCTTGCGAGAGGTTCAGTCGCGCAGCAATTCGTTGATGCCGGTCTTGGAGCGGGTCTGCTCGTCGACGCGCTTGACGATCACGGCGCAATAGAGGCCAGGCGCCGGCTGGCCGTTCGGCATGGTCTTGTCGGACGGCAGGGAGCCGGCGACGACGACGGAATAGGGCGGCACTTCGCCATAGGTGATCTCGCCGGTGGCGCGGTCGACGATCTTGGTCGACTTGCCGATGAACACGCCCATGCCGAGCACCGAGCCTTCGCGCACGATGCAGCCTTCGACGACTTCCGAACGGGCGCCGATGAAGCAATTGTCCTCGATGATCGTCGGTCCTGCCTGCATCGGTTCCAGCACGCCGCCGATGCCGACGCCGCCGGAGAGGTGAACGTGCTTGCCGATCTGGGCGCAGGAACCGACCGTCGCCCAGGTATCGACCATCGTGCCTTCACCGACATAGGCGCCGAGATTGACGAAGGAGGGCATCAGAACCGCGTTGGGCGCGATATAGGCCGAACGGCGCACGACACAGTTCGGCACGGCGCGGAAACCGGCGCGCTCGAATTCGTTGGCGCTCCAGCCGTCGAACTTGGAAGCCACCTTGTCCCACCAGACGCTTTCGCCCGGGCCCCCCTTGACGATTTCCATCGGATTGAGGCGGAAGGAGAGCAGGACGGCCTTCTTCAGCCACTGATGCACGACCCATTTGCCGTCCTCGCCGCGCGTTGCGACGCGCGCCTTGCCGCTGTCGAGCAGGTTCAAGGCCGTTTCGACGGCGTCGCGAACCTCGCCACGGGTGGCGGTCGAGACGCTGTCGCGGGCCTCGAAAGCGGCTTCGATGGACTTTTCAAGCGAGGCGAGGTCGGCACTGGTCATGAGAATTCCTTAAACTTCGCGGTCTATCGTGAATGATGGGAAAACCGGGGTCGAAATGGCTTGTTTCGGCCCTTTGCTCTACAGGATGATCCCGCAAAAAGAAATCGTTTTTCCGACGGATGCCGCTCTCCTGGAGGCGCCGGCGGAAGGAAAGGCATGGGTAAGATGGCGAAACTGAAGAACGGTCGGTTGCGGCGAAAGGACGGTGTCTGGGATCCGCTCAAGGACAGTTCCACCGACAAGAAACGCGCCGAAGGCGTGCCAAAGACGCCGCAATCGGCTTCGCCCGCCTATCGCCTGGCCTATGCAGACGACGATTTTCTCTGCCGCGAGGAATTGCGGCCGATCCGCCTGCAACTGGAACTGCTGAAGACGGAAATGGCGCTGACCGAAAGCGGCATCAAATCGACGGTGGTGATGTTCGGCGGCGCGCGCATTCCCGCCCCCGGCGCCAGCGCCTGGGCGGCGCGCAACGACACGCAGCGCGCCCATCTGGAAGCGGCCTCGGTCTATTACGCGGAAGCCCGCAAATTCGCCCGCCTCTGCTCCGAGCAGGCGGCCAAGACCGCCTACCAGGAATACCTCGTCGTCACCGGCGGCGGACCGGGCGTCATGGAAGCGGGCAATCGCGGCGCGGCGGACGCCGGCGCGCCCTCGATCGGCCTCAACATCGTCCTGCCGCACGAGCAGGCGCCAAACCCCTATGTGACGCCGGAATTCAGCTTCAACTTCCACTACTTCGCCATCCGCAAGATGCATTTCATGCTGCGCGCCAAGGCGATCACCGTCTTCCCCGGCGGCTTCGGCACGCTGGACGAGATGTTCGAGGCGCTGACGCTGATCCAGACGGGGCGCATGGCGCCGATCCCGCTCATCCTGTTCGGGGCGGAATTCTGGCACCGGATCATCAATTTCGAAGCGCTCGCCGATTTCGGCACCATCGCGCCCGACGATGTGAACCTGCTGAAATTCGTCGAGACCGCCGACGAGGCCTGGAAGATCATCAGCGATTTTTATGAGCTGACGGCATAGCCGGGACCGCCACCGCAATCTCCTTCGTCATGCTCGGGCTCGTCCCGAGCATCTGCTGGTGCCTGCCAAGCTATTGATGATAAAGGATATATCTGACGTGCTTAGATGCTAGGGGCGAGCCCGAGCATGACGTCGCAGGACTTTGTGGCGGGACAAAAAAGCCCGCCCCGGGGCGGAGGGGCGGGCTTTCATCGGTGAAACGCTTGAAATCAGCGGTTCGGCATGTCGTCGATGGAAATCACGCCATCCTTGTTGCGGTCCATGCGCTTGAACAGCTTGTCGGCGGCAGCCATATATTCATCCTTGCTGATCTGGCCGTTCTCGTCCTTGTCGGCGATGCGGAAGATCATGCCTTCGCCGCTGCCCCATTTCATGCCGTGGCGGCCCATGCCGTCGCGGTCGCCATGGTGGCGGCCAGGCTTCTTGCCGTCCTTGTCGTCATCGTTCTGGGCAGTCTCGCGCTCGGCCTTCATCTTTTCCCATTCGGCCTTGCGCTCCTCGCGCTTGGCCTTGCGATAGGCACGCATTTCGCCGGGGGTGATATTGCCGTCATTGTTGGTATCGATCGCGGCGAACAGTTTTTCCGCGCCGGCCTTGGCTTCTTCCGGGGTGATGCGGCCGTCCTTGTTGGCGTCGTCCTGCTTCAGCATCCGCACGAACAGGACTTCCGGTGCCATGCGGGGCCCGTGATGGCGGGGGGCTGCGAACGCCTCGGCGGCGACGCCGAGAACCAGCGCGGCGGAAAGCCCGGTGAGCATGATCTTCTTGCCGTTCATCGTCTGTCCTTTCGTTTCAAAGCGATAGGGACAAGATAGGGCCGGCGACTACGCAGGCCCACTTAAACATTGGTAAGTCTGCATGAATTTTTGGTAATCTTCGCGTTTGCGAATTAAACGAGTTGCTTGAGAAAGCCGGTCAGGTCGCTGGTGACGTAGTCGATATGATTGTCGTCCTCGCCGGCGATTTCCCAGCGCTCGAAGGCGTGTTCGAGGTTTTGCGGCACCAGCAGAACCGTCCTCATTCCGAGCGTCTTCGGCACCGTCAGGTTGCGCGGCAGGTCTTCGAACATCGCCGCATGGGCAGTGTCGACCCGGTGCAGTCCCATAAACTTGTCATAGGTGGCGCTGGCCGGCTTCGGCACGAAATCGGCGGCGACGATGTCGAAAATGTCGTCGAAATTGTCGAGGATGCCGAGCGCGCGCGCCGCCGTCTCGGCGTGGCTGACGCTGCCATTGGTGAAGATGAATTTTCGCCCCGGCAGGGCCTTGATCGCGTTGCCCAGTTCCGGATGCGGCAAGAGCGGCGAATAATCGATCGCATGCGCCTTTTCGAGGAAATCGTTGGGATCGACCTTATGGTGGATCATCAGCCCCTGCAGCGTCGTGCCGTGCTCCAGGTAATATTGTTTCTGCAGCTTCTTGGCCTCGACCGGCTCCAGTTGCAGCAGGGCGGAGACATAGGCCGTCATGTTGCGGTCGATCTGGGCGAAGAGATCGATGTGATGCGGATAGAGCGTATTGTCGAGATCGAACACCCAGTCGCGGACATGGGCGAAATCGGCGGGCGTCGGAGCGGCGGTGGTCTTGGTCATGGCGCCCTTATGCCACGGCTTGCCCGGCAGGGAAATGGTCAATGAGGGGCGAAACCGAACTGGAATCGGCCCTGGCTGCCTTGGCGGGCGCAAAACGACATGCTACCGCCGCTTCCATGGAAGCCTGGATCGCCATCACCATCACCGCCGCCTTTCTGCAGAACCTGCGCTCGGCCCTGCAAAAACACCTGCAGGGATCGCTGGGCACACGCGGCGCGTCCTTCGTGCGTTTCGGCTATGGCTTTCCCGTGGCGCTTGCCTATGTCGTCGGCCTGCATCTGATCGGCGGCTACGAATTTCCAGCGCTGAACCTAACCTTCGTGCTCTGGGCGGTGATCGGCGGCCTCGCGCAGATTTTCGCGACCATGCTGCTGGTGCATCTGTTTTCGCTGCGCAATTTCGCCGTCGGCACCGCCTATTCCAAGACCGAGCCGGTGCAGGCGGCGATCTTCGGTTTCCTGCTGCTCGGCGAAAGACTGACCTTCGGCGCGGTGATCTCGATCGTCGTCGGCGTTCTCGGCGTCATGCTGATCTCGATTGCGCGCGGCGCCAAGTCGATGAGCAACATCCTGGCGGCGCTGACCGGGCGCACGGCGATGATCGGCATTGCCTCGGGCGCCGTCTTCGGCATTTCCGCCGTCGCCTATCGCTCGGCCTCGCTGTCGCTGCATTATCCGAACCCGGTGATGGCGGCGGCGGCGACGCTCGCCTTCGTCACCGCCTTCCAGACCGCCTTCATGCTGATCTGGATGCTGATGACCGATCGCAGCGAGATCGTGCAGGTCGTGCGTTCCTGGCGGTCCTCGTCGCTGGTCGGGCTTGCCGGTGTGCTCGGCTCGGCCTGCTGGTTCACGGCGATGACGCTGCAGCCGGTCGCCTATGTGCGCGCGCTCGGCCAGATCGAGCTGATCTTCACCTTCCTGTCCTCCTACTTCTTGTTCAAGGAGCGGGTGACGCCGCTGGAAATGGCCGGCTGCCTGCTGATCGTCGCCGGCATCATCGGCCTGCTTTTCCATTGAGGCCAAGCCCCGAACCGGTCTATGGATGGGTTGGAGGATAGGTCCATGCTGTTTGCCGACTGGCTGGAAACGCCGATAGGGCCGCTGCTGGTCGCGGCGAGCGAAACCCATCTGCTCTCCGTCGAATTCTGCGACGGCGAGCCTGAGCCGGCGCCGGTCGAACGGCTGGGCCGCAAGCTTGGTTTGCCCATCGGGGAGGGGATGAGCCCGGCGCTGCAGCAGGCTCTTTCCGAACTCAGGGATTATTTTTCCGGCCGCTCCGGTGCGTTTCATGTGCCGCTCGCCTATGACGGCTCGGCTTTCGAACGCCGCGTCTGGGAGCATCTGCTGACGGTGCCGCTGGCGGAGACCTGCTCATACGGCGATATCGCCCGGGCGCTCGGCGATCTGCAATTGTCGCGTGCCGTCGGCGAGGCGAACCATGTCAATCGCATTCCCATTATCATTCCCTGCCATCGTTGCATCGGCTCGGACGGATCGTTGACGGGTTATGGCGGCGGGCTGTGGCGCAAGAAATGGCTGCTGCGCCATGAGGGGCAGATGCGGCCGGTCGGATTGTTCGCGATAGAAGGAAAGTGACCATGACGGATACCTCGAAAGACAAGGCGAAGGCATTCGCGGCGCTGCATCGCAAGGGCGATCCGGTGGTGCTCTACAATATCTGGGATGCGGGCTCGGCCAAGGCCGTTGCCGAAAGTGGCGCGAAGGCTCTGGCCACGGGAAGCTGGTCGGTCGCCGCCGCCCAAGGCTATCCGGACGGCGAGGCGATCCCGCTGGAGCAACTGGTGACCACGGTGCGGCAGATTGCTGCCGCCACCGACCTGCCGGTTTCTGTCGATTTCGAAGGCGCCTATTCGGCGGAGCCGGAACAGGCCGCGACCAATGTCGCCCGGCTGATCGAAGCCGGCGCGGTGGGCATCAATTTCGAGGATCAGGTGATCGGCGGCTCCGGCCTGCATGATGTCGAGGCGCAGGCCGCCCGCATCCGCGCCATCCGGGCGATGGCGGCGGCGCGCGGTGTCGATCTGTTCATCAATGCCCGCACCGATCTGTTCCTCAAGGAGCCGGATGCGGCCAAACATGCCGGCCTGGTCGACGAGGCGATTGCGCGTGGCGCGGCCTATGCGGCGGCGGGCGCCAGCGGCTTCTTCGTGCCGCTGCTGCTCGATCCCGCGCTGGTCGTAAAGGTGACGGCGGCGTCGAGCCTGCCGGTCAACATCCTGCTGAAGCCGGGCGCGCCGGATGTTGCCACCTTCGCCAAGGCCGGCGTTGGCCGCATCAGCTACGGGCCATTCCCCTATCGGGCGATGATCGACTGGCTGAAGGGTCAGGCCGGAAGCGCCTACGCCTCGGCCTGAGGCCCAGTATCACGGCACGATCAGCGTGCCGGCGCCGTGTTCGGTGAACAATTCGAGCAGGACCGAATGGGCGGTCTTGCCGTTGAGGATGACGACGCCCTGCACGCCGGCCTCGATCGCCTCGATACAGGTCTCGACCTTGGGGATCATCCCGCCGGAAATCGTGCCGTCGCGGATCAGCGACTTGGCCTCGGCGACCGAGAGTTCCTTGATCAGTTCCTTGTTCCTGTCGAGAACGCCGGGAACGTCGGTAAGGAACAGGAGGCGGGTGGCGTTCAGCGCCCCGGCGATGGCGCCGGCAAACGTGTCGGCATTGATGTTGTAGGTGGCGCCGTCGCGACCGGGCGCCACCGGAGCGATGACCGGGATCATCTCCGACTTGGCAAGCAGGTCGAGCAGGGTGCGGTCGACCTCGACGACTTCGCCGACGAAGCCGAGATCCAGCACCTTCTCGATGTTGGACTCGGGGTCGATCATGGTCTTGTGCGCCTTCTGGGCGAAGACCATGTTGCCGTCCTTGCCGCACAGGCCGATGGCCCATTCGCCGGTCTGGTTGATCAGCGCGACGATTTCCTTGTTGATCGAGCCGGCCAGCACCATTTCGACGATTTCCACCGTCTTCTGGTCGGTAACGCGCAACCCGCCTTCGAATTTCGATTCGATGCCCATCTTGGTCAGCATGGCGCCGATCTGCGGGCCGCCGCCGTGCACGACGATCGGGTTGACGCCCGACTGTTTCAGCAGCGCGATATCGGCGGCAAACGCCCTGCCGAGTTCGGAATCGCCCATGGCGTGGCCGCCGTATTTCACCACGATGGTCTTGTTTTCGTAGCGCTGCATGAAGGGCAGCGCCTGGGTGAGAAGCTGCGCCTGCTTTTCGCTGTCGGAACCGGTCATGAATTACCCCGTCGATTGATCGCGGCCTTGTATCGCAAGATTGCGACAGAGGGAATAATTGTGGCGAATCTTTGCGGCCCGATCCCACGTCTTGCACGGAGCTTTGCATTGACAGGGGAGGCCAAGAGTTGGATTCTGCCAGAATGCGGCTGCGTCGCCGCCCGCCCGCGCCAGGAGACCTCCGGAACCGATGACATCGCCCGACAGGAGCAAGGGAAACCGTTCCCGCGACGAAGTGCTCGCCGGCGAGTATGTCCTCGGCGTCCTCTCGAGCAATGACCGTCGGCTGGTGGAGGAGCGGCTGACGCGCGATCTCGCCTTCGCCACCATCGTCCGTCGCTGGCAGGACAACCTGCTGACGGTCGATGACGGCGTGACCGTCTCCCGCCCGCCGGTACGTTTCGTCACCCGCGCGCCGCCGGCGCCGTTGAAGGCGGCGGAGATGCCGGTCAAGCAGCGCCCGCGCCGTGGCCTGTGGCAATCGCTCGCCTTCTGGCGGATGCTGACGGCCATCGCCTGGATCGGCATGCTGGCCATGGTGGCGGTGGATGCGCTGAAACCCTGACCGTTCAGCCCGGGAGGCCGACGGTCTCGGCGATCGTCTGGCGCAATTCGTCCATGCCGATGTTCTTTTCCGATGAGGTCGCCAGCACCGAGGGATAGGCGGCGGGGCGCTTGCGGATTTTCTCCAGCGTCGCTTCGATCAGTTGCGGCACGGCGGCCTTGCCGATCTTGTCGGTCTTGGTCAGGATGATGTGGTAGGAGACGGCGGCCTTGTCGAGCAGGGTCAGCACGTCCTCGTCGTTCTTCTTGATACCGTGGCGGGAATCGATCAGCACATAGACGCGTTTCAGCGTCGAGCGGCCGCGCAGATAGTCGAAGACGAGCTTGGTCCAGGCATCCACCTGCGCCTTGGGCGCCTGCGCATAGCCGTAGCCGGGCATGTCGACCAGTGCCATCGGCGGCAGGTCGTCGCCCTCGCCGGAATAGCCGTCCGGCACGAAATAATTGAGTTCCTGCGTGCGACCGGGCGTGTTCGAGGTGCGCGCCAGCCCCTTCTGGCTGACCAGCCCGTTGATCAGCGACGACTTGCCGACATTGGAGCGGCCGGCGAAGGCGACTTCCAGCGGACCCTCGGGCGGCAGGAATTTCATCGACGGCACGCCGCGAATGAAGATCCACGGCCGTTGGAAGATCGGCTTGTCGCTCATCGGGGTCTTTTCGGCCATCGTCTCGTCCTGTCAGGGTTTCAAGCGCATGGCTTCCCGTTTTTGGGCCGCAAAGTCAAGCAAGCATGCTGTTCATGCGATGGGCGGCATGGCGCGGCCGGTGGTGTTCAGCCGCCTCTGGCGCAGGAATTCGGCCGTGAGATAACCGATGAGCGCGGCGAGGATGATGACACCGCCGAAGATCGTGCGCGTCGCAGGCACCTCGCCATGCACCAGCCCGACCCAGACCGGCGCCAGCATGGTTTCGGCCATGCTGAGCAGGGTGGCGAGCGCCGAGGGGATGAGACGTGCGCCGGTGACGAAGCAGGCCATGCCGAGGCCGAGATTGAAGGCCCCAAACACGACGAGCAGCCCCATGTCGCCGGCCGAAACGGTGAGCGAGCCGGCCTGCATCGCGGCAAAGGCACTGGCAACGAAGCAGCCGAAACAGGTGGCCGGCGTCATGCGCACATGCGGATAGCGCCGGGTGACGACGGTGGCGAGCGCAAAGGCAAAGGCGATCAGCACGCCGAGCGCATCGCCGACCGGCGAGACCTTGCCGCTGAACGAGCCGGACACCATGATGCCGACGCCGCAGATCACCAGCGCGATGGCGATCCACGTCAGCATCGACACCGGCTCGCGGAAGACGAGCCAGGTGATCAGCGCTGCAAACAGCGGCACGCCGGCCCCCAGCAGCATGACATTGGCGATGGTCGTATAGGAAATCGCGACGATGAAGGCGCTGGCGGCGATGGTGAAGCACAGGCCGACGGTAATCCCCGGCCAGCCCATATCGCGAAACAGCCGCACCGTGCCGCGCGGCCCGTCGCGCACCAGCATGAAGGCAAGCAAAAACAGCCCGCCGAACAGGCAGCGCCAGAAGACGACGGTCCAGCTGTCCTGCACCGAGAGGAAGCGGGCGATGGTGCCGCCGAAGCTCCAGAAGAAGGCGGAGCCGAAGACCAGCAGCGCGCCGAGGCGCTCGTTCTGCACGCCGCCGCCTTGACCCACGGCCGATACAGCCTGCTCTCCCATGTCGTCCCCCCGCATTGCCGTCGATGATAGGCCCGCCTGACTTATCCGGCGCGCGCGGCGGCGACAAGGCCGTGTCGCGAAAGCGGCGAACCAAGGTGATCGGAAATGCAAAGAGGCCCGCAGCCTGGGGCTGCGGGCCTCTTGATCGGGCGGCGGGTTCGCCGGCTATTTCGATGGCGCCGGTTTTCGCCGGAACACGCCCTTCAGATTGTCGAACAGCTCGATCTTGACGCCATGGCGCTTCATGATGATCGACTGCTGGGTGATCGACAGCGTGTTGTTCCAGGCCCAGTAGATGACGAGGCCGGCCGGGAAGCTTGCCAGCATGAAGGTGAAGATGACCGGCATCCAGGTGAACAGCATCGCCTGCGTCGGATCGGGCGGCGTCGGGTTCATGCGCATCTGCAGGAACATGGTGACGCCCATGATCAGCGGCCAGACGCCGAGATGCAGGAAGTGCGGCACGTCGTAGGGCAGCAGGCCGAACAGGTTGAACAGCGTCGTCGGGTCGGGGGCCGAGAGGTCGTGGATCCAGCCGAAGAACGGCGCATGGCGCATTTCGATGGTGATGTAGATCACCTTGTAGAGCGCGAAGAACACCGGAATCTGCAACAGGATCGGCCAGCAGCCGGCGACCGGATTGATCTTCTCCTTCTTGTACAGCTCCATCATCGCCTTCTGCAGGCCCATGCGGTCGTCGCCGAATTTGGCCTTCAGTTCCTCCATCTTCGGTTGAACCTTCTTCATGTTCGCCATGGACGCGTATTGCTTGCTGGCGAGCGGGAAGAACAGCGCCTTGACGACGATGGTGGTGATCAGGATGGCGACGCCGAAATTGCCGAAGTAGCGATAGAAGAAATCCATCATCTTGAACATCGGCTTGGTGATGAAATAGAACCAGCCCCAGTCGATCATGCGGTCGAAGCGGGGAATGGAATATTCCGCCTCGTAGCGGTCGATGACGGGCACTTCCTTGGCGCCGGCGAAGATCAGGTTCTGGACCTCGACCGACTGGCCGGCTGCCAGCGACACGGCGTCGTCCTTGAAATCGGCCTGGTAGCGCGGCTGGCCTTCGGTGAAGTGCGAGAAGCGGGCGTCATAGGCCGTGGTCTGCGGCGGAATGATCGCGGCGGCCCAGTACTTGTCGGTGATGCCGAGCCAGCCGCCGGTCGCCTTGTCGAGGGTCACGGGGGTTTCCTCGACCTTGGAATACTTGGTCTCGTTGAGCCCCTGGTCGCCGAACACGCCGATGAAGCCTTCGTGCAGCACGTAGACGGAGGGTGTTGTCGGCTTGTTGTAACGCGTGATGCGGCCGTAGCTGGAGAGCGCCACGGCATCGGCGCCGCCATTCGTCACCTTGTCGGTGACGGTGAACATGTAGCGGTCATCGACGGCGATGGTGCGGGCGAAGGTGATGCCCTTCTCGTTGGTATAGGTCAGCGTCACCGGCGTGGTTTCGGTGAGTTTGGCGCCTTCCGGCGCGGTCCAGACCGTGGTCGGGCCTGGCAGCGTGCCGGCATTGGCGTCCGGGATATAGCCGATTTCGGCGAAATAACCGTCATGCGTGTCGGCCGGGTTGAGCAGCGTGATGATCGGGCTGTTCGGGTCGACGGTCTCGCGATAGGCCTTGAGCTTCAAGTCGTCGAAACGGGCGCCGGTCAGGTTGACCGAGCCGCTGACCGACTTGGTGTCGATGGCAAGGCGCGGCGTCTTGGCGAGCGCTTCCTCGCGCGAGGCGGTCGCCTGCGCCTGGGTCTGGCCCGGCAGGGCGCCCTGCGCGGTCGTGGCCGGCGTCGTCGTGCCGTTGGCCGCCGGATTTGCGGCCTGCTCGGTTGCCTGCTGCGCCTTCAGCGCTTCGTCGGCAAGGCGCTGCTTTTCCAGGCGCGGGTTCATGTACAGGAACTGCCAGGCCAGAACGATGAGCACGGAAAGGGCAATCGCCACGAAATAATTACGATTTTTTTCCATCATACCTTCCTGGGTCGTCCGGCGTCGGACGGCCGGGTGCTATTGTCTGTTTCCGGCAATTGCGCGCGCGAGGGCTGGGGCTTTTTGGGAAAATGCCTCTGCCTGTTTGCGATACGCCCGTTGAGCTCGGCCGAAAGCGATGCAAAGGGCGCAGTCAGCACATCCCGCCGGGCAACGACCACATAGTCATGTCCGGGCTGCATTGCAAACCGGGCGGAAAGCCGCACGGCTTCTTTCAGACGGCGTCGCATCCGGTTGCGCTCGACCGCGTTGCCCTGTTTCTTGGTGACGGTGAAGCCGACGCGCGGGGCGTCTTCTTTTGCCCCGGGCTCCGCTCGCGCGCGGTCGAGGACTTCGAGGAGAAAGAATTTCCCCTTCCTTTTCTCGCCGTTTCGAACGGCAAGAAACTGCGGCCGGCTTTTCAGCCGCCCGGCAGTCTTGTCTTGTGCATCATGCGTCATGTGCCCGCAACTCGCATCGGGCAGCGCCCGGCTTTACGCCGACAGACGCTTGCGGCCGCGCTGACGGCGAGCCGACAGAACCAGGCGGCCGCCTTTGGTGGCCATGCGCGCACGGAAACCGTGACGGCGCTTGCGAACGAGCTTCGAGGGTTGGTAGGTACGCTTCGACATTTATTTAATACCGCGGTGTGCGGCCCTTCTTGGATTTGCATTGCGCAAGGAGCGTTTGGAAAAAGACGCACGATCTTGACCCGCCTGAGGCAGGGCGACAGGACCGAACGTGCGCGCCTTATAGGGAGGACGCGCACCAAAGTCAATCGAAGCGGCGTTTTCCGCATGTTAAGTAACCGGGCCGGCTGCCGCCTTTAACCTTTCCGGTTGCAGCCAGCGACGACGCTCATCCCGCAAGCCGCTGGCATTCCAGCGGGAATTCAACAAAAACTGCTGAAACGCAAGAATTTCGCCCGCTTTCGGCGCGGATGCCGCTGCAACCGACACTTAACGAATTCATGGCAATTTGAAGACAATTATCTGTTCGGCGCTGGTTCCAGCGGTTCGTCTGAGGAGAATGCGCAAGTGAGAATACGGGGAAAGATCAATCTGCTGGTCGTTGTTATGGGCCTTGCCGCCCTGCTGATCGGCGCCACCGCATTGGTGGCGATCAGTGAATACGACCGGCGTGCGGGCGAGTACAATCTCGCCTCCGAGCGTGCCTTCCAGGGCGAGCGGCTCAATCGCTATGTCACCGCCGTCGTCATGGAGGCCCGCGGGGTCTATGCCTCGAAATCGCTCGACGAGGCCAAGAAGTTCGCCGATGGCATCCTGGCCAATCTCGACAAGATCGATGAGGTGCTGGGCGACTGGCGGGCGCTGCTGACGCCGGCCCAGGCCGCGGCCATGCAGGACGTCTTCGACGGCGCCAAGAGTTTCCGCACCTTCCGCGCCGAAACCGCGCGGCTCGGCACGGTGGTCAGCCCGGCGGCGGCCAACGAGCAAGGTAACAACGAGGCCAACCGCGCCAACCGCAAGGCCTTCCAGGCGGCAATCGACAAGATCGTCGCCGCCGACCGTGCGACGCTGGACGAGCAGAAGGCAGCGCTGGACGGCTTCCGCCAGACCGTCTTCCTGCTGGTTGCCGGCATGACGATCGTCGGCATCGGCGCCGGTGCCGGCATGGGCACCTATATCGGCACGCATCACCTGAGTTCGCCCATCCGCGGCGTCACCGCCGCCATCGGCGAGGTGGCGCGCGGCAATTTCGATGTCATCCTGCCCGCGAAGAAGCCGGCTGACGAAATCGGCGAGATGATGACGGCGCTGGAAGTGTTCAAGGAAAACGGCCTGGCCGTGCAGCGCATGAACGCCCAGGAAACCGCCATGCGCGCCCGTTCCGACGACCTCCAGGCCAGCATGTCGCAGGTGGTGGGCGCAGCTGCGGCCGGCGATTTCTCGCGCCGCATCGACAAGGATTACCAGGACGAGAACCTCAACCGTTTCGCCCGCAACATCAACGAATTGCTGATATCGGTGGATGCCGGGATCGGCGAGACGCGCCGCGTCGTCGGCGCGCTTGCGGAAGGCGACCTGACGCAATCCATGCGCGGCGAATTCCAAGGTGCCTTCGCCGACCTTCAGCGCAACGTCAACACGACGCTTTCCACCCTGCAGGACACGATGCGCCAGGTGCGCCAGACCACCGGCTCGATCAGCGCCAACACCAACGAGGTGCGCTCGGCCAGCGACGACCTGTCGAAGCGCACCGAGCAGCAGGCGGCCGCCCTGGAGGAGACCTCCGCCGCGCTCGACGAGATCACCGCCGTGGTGCGCAATTCCAGCGACCGCGCCCAGGAGGCGACGGCGATGGTGACCGAAGCCAAGCGCAATGCCGCGCAATCGGCGACCGTGGTTCGCAACGCCATCGACGCCATGGGCCGCATCGAGCAGGCCTCGCGCGAGATCAGCCAGATCATCAACGTCATCGATGAGATCGCCTTCCAGACCAACCTCTTGGCGCTGAACGCCGGCGTCGAGGCAGCGCGCGCCGGAGAGGCCGGCAAGGGCTTTGCCGTGGTCGCCCAGGAAGTGCGCGAACTGGCGCAGCGTTCCGCCACCGCCGCCAAGGACATCAAGGGCCTGATCACCAAGTCCGGCGACGAGGTTCAGACCGGCGTCAAGCTGGTGCAGGCGACCGGCGAGGCGCTGTCCGGCATCGAGAGCCAGGTCAATGGCATCAACGACCATATCCACTCGATCGCCACCTCGGCGCGCGAACAGGCGACCGGCCTTGCCGAGGTCAACACCGCCGTCAACCAGATGGACCAGGTGACGCAGCAGAACGCCGCGATGGTCGAGGAAACCTCGGCCGCCACCCACAAGCTGTCGCAGGAGGCGGAAAGCCTCGTCGGCCTCGTCGCCCGCTTCCGCGTCGATGCCGGCGGCGATGGCCGCATCGCCGTGGCGAGCGCGGGGGATCATCGGGCCGTCGCCTCGCCGGCGCGGCGCATGCTCGGCAATGTCGCCCGCGCCTTCGGCGGCGGTTCGGCCGCCGCCGCCCAGCAGAGCTGGGAAGAATTTTGAGGGTTTTCCCGACGATAAACGATATGAAAGCCCGTCGCGGATCGCGGCGGGCTTTTGCCGTCCATAGGTAGCATTGGAAAATATCGGCGGCTTGGCTTATGATGGGCTCGTTCGCCGGGCGTCGGTTTCCATGACGGTTCTTGCCATCGCCCGTTTTCTGCAATGCGACGAATGGAGAAGCCGATGCCGGAAAACGCCGAGGCGCCGCTTGCGTGTCATGGCCGGCTGAAGCCTGGCCTGCGGGGTCTGTTTGCCGGTCTTTCGGGCAAATTGCTGCTGCTCACTGTCGTCTTCGTCATGCTGGCCGAGGTGCTGATCTTCGTGCCGTCGATCTCGACCATGCGGCTGCGCTGGCTGCAGGACCGGCTGAACACGGCGGCGGCGGCGGGCATCGTCATCGATGGGCTGCAGGTCTCCGATCTGCCGCGCGGGCTGCAGGACGATACGCTGGTGGCCACCGGCACGCGCGCCATCGTGCTGCGCAAGGATGGCACCTCGCGGCTGCTCGCCGCCAGCGACATGCCCGATGCCGTCGACGGCCAGTATAATCTTGCGGAAACCACGAGCTGGGGCTCGATATGCGCTGCGCTTGACACGCTGGTTTTCGGTGGAAACCGCATCATTCGGGTCTACGGCCCGATCGGCGACAGCGCCATGACCATCGAGTTGGTAATGAGCGATGCCAGCCTGCGCCGCGCCATGCTGACCTATTCCGGCAACATGCTCGCCGTTTCCGTGCTGATCTCGCTGATCACCGCAACCTTGATCTTCTTCGCCATCAACCGCCTGCTGATCCGCCCTATCCGTGGGCTGACGTTGAGCATGCAGGATTTTTCGCAGGCGCCCGAGGATCCCGCCCGCATCATGGCCGCCGGGCCCGGCGGCGACGAACTGGCCCTGGCGGGCCAGCATCTGGCGGCGATGCAGGCCCATTTGCAGCGGACGCTGAAACAGCAGAAGAACCTTGCCGATCTCGGCCTCGCCGTCTCCAAGATCAACCACGACA
>ERZ778022.1111-NODE-1111-length-41352-cov-4.417464_pt1 | contig 41352 bp, 35 predicted proteins | sample MGYA00375752_ERZ778022 | MGnify/ENA primary metagenome ERZ778022 (study PRJEB29350, sample SAMN05389826) | bioreactor metagenome | isolation source: Thiocyanate bioreactor | place: South Africa: University of Cape Town | collected 2014-04-04 ...
CCCGACCAAGCTCATCGAGGTCGTCGAGATCGGCAAGCAGCTCCTGATGACGCGCGGCGCGCTCACTACCTTCTCGATCGCCAACGACGTAGCGAAGTACTTCGCCATCATCCCCGCAATGTTCGTGGTGTTCTATCCGCAGCTTCAGGCGCTCAACATCATGAACCTGACGACGCCACAGAGTGCGATCCTGTCGGCCATCATCTTCAACGCGCTGATCATCATTGCGTTGATCCCGCTGGCACTGAAGGGTGTTGCTTTCCGCCCGATCGGCGCCGGTCCGCTGCTGCGGCGCAATTTGCTGATCTACGGCCTCGGCGGAATCCTCATCCCGTTCGTTGGCATCAAGGCGATCGATGTGGTCGTCACGACCCTGCATCTCGTCTGAGGAGAAGCACCATGTTGAAAGAGCTTCGTCCGGCGATTGTCGTTTTCGTGGGGCTCATGCTGATCACCGGCCTCGCCTACCCCTTGGCCATGACCGGTATCGCCCAGACATTGTTCCCCTGGCAGGCGAATGGCAGCCTGATCGAGAGAGATGGCAAGGTCATCGGCTCCGCACTGATCGGCCAGCAGTTCGCCAGCGACCGCTACTTTCACGGCCGCCCCTCGGCCACGCTCGGCCCGGACCCGGCCGACGCGAGCAAGACCGTGCCGCAGCCCTACAACGCGGCGAACTCGTCGGGCTCCAACCTTGGGCCGACGAACAAGGCGCTGATCGACCGTGTCAAGGCGGATGTCGATAGGCTCAAGGCGGAGAATCCCGATGCCAAGGTGCCGGTCGACCTGGTGACGACGTCGGGCGGCGGTCTGGATCCTCACATTTCGCCGGAGGCAGCCTACTTCCAGGCGCCGCGTGTGGCCAAGGCGCGCAATTTGCCCGAGGTGCGCGTGCGGGCGCTGGTCGGCCAGCATATCGAGAGCCACTTCCTTGGCTTTCTCGGTGAGCCCCGTGTTAATGTTCTGGCACTCAACATGGCTCTCGACCGAACGGCGAGCGAATAGCCCATGAAGTGGCAGGCCTGATGCACCATGGCCGATCAACAGAGCGACTCTGAGCAGCGACCCTCGCCGGACGCTTTGCTGGCGGAGGCTCAACGCGAGGAGAAAGGCCGCTCCGGGCGGCTGAAGATCTTCGTCGGGGCCGCGCCGGGCGTCGGCAAGACCTACGAGATGCTGACCGCGGCCCACGCAAAGCAGAAGGAAGGCGTGGACGTCGTCGTCGGTGTGGTCGAGACGCACGGTCGCGAGGAGACCGAAGCGCTGATCAGCGGGCTGGAGGTGCTGCCGCGCAAGCTGACGGTCTATGCAGGTCGCGCGCTCGATGAGTTCGATATCGACGCCGCGCTTGATCGTCGTCCGAGCCTGGTGCTCGTCGACGAGCTCGCGCACACTAATGTCCCGGGGAGCCGTCATCCGAAGCGCTATCAGGACGTCGAGGAGCTGCTCGACGCGGGCATCGACGTCTACACCACGGTCAACATCCAACACATCGAGAGCCTCAACGATGTCGTTGCGCAGATCACGCGCGTGCGCGTGCGCGAGATCGTTCCCGATGCCATTTTCGATCGCGCCGATGCGATCGAGCTCGTCGACCTGACCCCCGAAGATCTCATCCAGCGCCTCAAGGAAGGCAAAGTCTACGTTCCGAAGCAGGCAGAGCGCGCGCTCCAGCACTACTTCTCGCCGGCCAATCTCACTGCGCTGCGAGAGCTCGCGCTGCGCAGGACCGCAGAGCGTGTCGATGAGCAGTTGCTCGAGCAGATGCGCGCGCGTGCCATCCAGGGGCCGTGGGCCGCAGGCGAACGCATTCTCGTGTGCATTAATGAGGATCCGCGCTCAGCCGGCCTCGTCCGCTATGCCAAACGCCTGGCAGACCGGCTGCACGCACCGGTGACGGCACTCTACATCGAGACGACGCGGAGCTTGGACTTCACGGAGGCCGATCGGGATCGCATAGCCGAGACGCTGCGGCTCGCCGAACGCCTGGATGGTGAGGCTGTCTCTATTCCGGCGGTCGGGCGGCGGGTCGCCATGGACATATTGAGCTACGCGCGCAAGAGCAACGTAACGCACATCATCGTCGGCAAATCGGACCGGTCGCGCTGGTTCGAGATTCTGCACGGGTCTGTCGTCCATGACCTCGTGCGCCACGCCGGCGCGATCTCCGTGCATGTCATTGCCGGAGAGGTCTCCTCCGAGCCTGCGCCATCCCGTTCGGCGGCGACGACGACATCGGTTACGTCGGATGCGGCTCGGACATTCGATGCCATGCCGTATTTCTTTGCCTTGCTGGCCGTGGCTGCCGCTCTCGGGATCAGCCTGCTTGTGACTTCATTTCTGGGATTGAATGTCGATCTCATCTTCCTGACGGCCGTTGTCGGCGTCGCCGTTCGCCTAGGCCTGGGGCCTTCGCTCGTTACGTCATTCGTGTCGGCAGTTTGCTACAACTTCTTTTTCCTGCAGCCGACGTACACCCTCACGATCGACGATCCGAACAATGTCTCGGTGTTCCTGCTGTTCACCGCTCTGGCCGTGCTCATTTCGAGGCTTGCCGCGCGCGGCTGGCATCATACGGTTGCCGCGCAAGAGCGCGTGCGCGTGGTAGAGACGCTATACGGCTTCAGCCGCAAGCTGGCCGGCGCGGGTGCGCTCGACGAGGCTCTGTGGGCCACCGCCTATCAAATCGCGATGATGCTGAAGGGTCGCGTGGTGCTGCTGCTGCCGGACAACGACACGATCGCGGTGAAGGCCGGCTATCCACCCGAGGATGCGCTCGATGAAGCCGATCTGGCCGCTGCAAAATGGGCGTGGGAGAAAGGCCAACCGGCCGGTCGCGATTCAGATGCTTTGCCCGGGGCCAAGTGGCTGTTCATGCCCATGCGCACCGGGCGCGGGGCCATCGGTATCGTCGGGATCAGCCGGAACGGTACAGGTCCGCTTCTGCGCGCCGACCAGCGACGCCTTCTAGACGCGCTTGCCGATCAGGGTGCGCTCGCAATCGAGCGTGTGCACCTGGTCGAGGATATTGATCGGGTCAAGCGGACCGCCGAGACCGAGCGCCTCCGCTCGGCTCTGCTGACTTCGATCTCGCACGATCTCAAGACACCACTCGCCGGCATCATCGGCTCAGCCGGTGCGCTCCGCGATCTGTCGCAGTCGTTCGATGAGCTGGCAAAGGCCGATCTGCTCTCGACGATCATCGAGGAATCGGAACGCCTCAATCGGTTCATCGCCAATCTGCTCGATATGACCAAGCTCGAATCCGGCGCAGTCGCGCCCAACACGGCCGCACACGATGTCGGCGAGATCGTTGGGAGTGCGCTGGAGCGCGCAAGCAAGATCCTTGCTGAGCACCGTGTCGAGGTCGACATGAGCCCGAAACTGCCTATGGTCATGGTTGACGCGGTGCTGTTCGAGCAGGTGCTGTTCAACCTGCTCGACAATGCCGCCAAGTATGCACCACCGGCGACCACGGTCCGCATTTCGTGCTGGCACGAGGACCAGCATGTAAAGCTGCAGATCCTGGACGAAGGGGATGGTATTCCCGACGTGGAGCTGGAGCGCATTTTCGACAAGTTCTACCGCGCGCGAAAAGGAGATCAGGTGCGTGCGGGCACCGGCCTCGGGCTCGCCATTTCGCGGGGCTTTGTCGAGGCCCTGAACGGCACTATTATTGCCGCCAATCGCACCGACCGTAAGGGCGCCGTGTTTACCATCACGCTGCCGGCGCCGAAAATTTACGAGCGAAAGAAAGATGCGGCATGAGCGCGACCTCCTTGAAGATCCTTGTCGTCGACGATGAGCCGCCCATACGCAAGCTCCTGCGCATGGGGCTCACCTCGCAGGGCTATGAGGTGATCGAGGCGCCGAGCGGCAAGGTTGCCATCGAGCTGCTGGCCAAGAAGCCCGCGCTTGTGATCCTCGATCTCGGCCTGCCCGATATCGACGGCCTTGAGCTTCTGAGGCGCATCCGTCACCACGGCGACAATCTCCCCATCGTCGTGTTGTCGAGCCGTGGCGATGAAGCCGTCAAAGTGATGGCGCTCGATCTTGGCGCCGACGACTTCGTCACGAAGCCATTCGGTATGGATGAGTTGTTTGCTCGCATGCGCACCGCGCTCCGGCACCAACTGCAGGTGCAGGGAGAGCGCCCGGTGTTTCATCTCGGCGACCTGAGCGTCGATCTCGTGCGCCGGATCGTCAAGCTCGGCGAGGGGGAAGTGAAACTATCACCCAAGGAGTATGATCTGCTGCGGTTGCTCGTTCAGCACGCAGGCAAGGTCCTCACGCACCGATTTCTCCTAGGCGAATTGTGGGATGAGCTGACGGATGCTCAGTACCTGCGCGTGTATGTCCGCCAGCTCAGGCAGAAGATCGAGAAGGATCCAGAGCGTCCGCAGTATCTTCTTACCGAAACCGGAATCGGCTATCGGCTCCGCGCGCCTGACTGATTGACACGGGCGATGCCTGTTCGCCAGAACCACCCTTGGAATAGCAATGCAAATCTCTACCTTTCTCGCGCCGGAGAACGCGCTTGTCGATGTGGAGGCAAGTGACAAGGCGCGCTTGCTGACCGAGTTGAGTGCCCGCGCGGCGAGAAGCCTCTCGCTGGAGCACGAGCAGGTGTCGCAGGAAATTCTGAGGCGGGAGGAGCTGGGGTCAACCGGGGTCGGCGGTGGCGCGGCCATTCCGCATGCGCGCATTCCGGGCCTCGCCTCTCCTTTCGGCATTCTTGCGCGCCTGCGCAAACCAATCGATTTCGACGCGATCGACGGAAAGCGGGTCGACGTGGTCTTTCTGCTGCTGTTGCCCGCGTCGTCAACCGGCTACCATCTGAAGGTGCTGGCAGCCGTGGCGCGCGCGCTGCGCAATGAGCCCGTCCTGAGCGCTCTTCGTCATGCCGAAGATGCCGCGGGATTGTACGCCGCGATCACGTCTGCAACCTAGAGAGAGCGACGCTTCAAGCAGCGCCGACACTGCATTCGTCGCGCCGCGTCCGCCCTCGCTCAGATCTGCAACTTATCAAATTCGACGAGAGCGTCGTTCTTCGCGCGGATCTGGTTCCGCGAGGATCCGGACGACCTCGCCGCCTGCGCCGGCGTGAATGGCACCGCAGAAGGCGTTCCACTCAACGGAACGACTCTGCTCTATTTCCGAGACATTCAAACTAAGCTATCAATGACGTTGCGTGTCAACGGCCAACAACAGTGTCGTGGCTGGTCGCCCGAGTGCATGGCCTTTTTTCCGGAACCACGCAAAGCCACGGCAGACGGAGGTCAACTCCGCTGCGCAACGAGAGAGGAAACGCGAATGGGCTTGATGAAATCCTTACGGTACGTGGTGGCCGCCGCGGGCGCCGCGATGTGCTTGCTGTCCCTCGATGCTCGCGACACATCCGTAGCTGGGCAGACAAAGGACAAGATCCGTCTGGCGGCACAGGTCTGGTTCCCGAGTTTTCCGCAATACACCGCCATCGAGCGTGGCATTTATGCGAAGTGGGGCCTCGATCCGTCGATCAAGGTCTATCCTTCGGGCGCCCCCATCGTGCAAGCGGCGGCAACGAGCGAGTGGGACGTCGCTCATATCGGCCTGCCTCCGACAGTCCAGGGCGTCAAGCTCGGCTTGATCATTGCGGGCGTCATCAGCGAGGAGGCCATCATCCAGGAGATGATCGGTCGGGCCGACTACGTGGCCGCGGTGCAGAAGGATCCATCCAAGCTCAAAGGCGCGAAGATATTCATCACCACCGCGTCGACAGGGCATTTCATGATCGAGGGCTGCCTCAAGAAGCGCGGCATCGCGATGTCGGATGTGCAAATACTGCCGTCCGAGCAGCAGGCGTCACTGTCCGCGTTCGTCGCCGGCAATGGCGATCTGGCTCAGCTCTGGCCACCGCAGACGACCGCCGCCCGCGAGCGTGGAAATAAGAAGCTCTGCGACGGCGTCGAGGCCGGCCTGAAGATCCCGTCCGTCTGGGTGATCCATCCGGATTTCGCCAAGAAGAACCCTGATGCGGCCGTGCGCTGGCTGAGGGCCACCCTGGAAGCCGTCGACTGGGCGCGCAAGAACAAGGCCGAAGCAGCCGTACTCTACAAGAAATGGGATCAGTTCCGCGGTACGCAGACGCCCGATAGCTTCCTGAAGGAAGAGATCGATCTCGCCACCGATCTCTGGCCGATCGAGCAGCAGCTCAAGGCCATGAAGCCCGATGGAGCCAAGCCCGCGTACGTGAACGAGGCCATCGACGGCATCGCGCAGTTCTATGTCCGCATCGGTCGCATGAAGGAAGTCTCTCCGGCGATCTTCAAGATGATCGATACGAGCTGGATCGATAAGGCTGCCGCGCTGCCCGCCCGGTGAGCGGTATTCCCGCTGGGGTGGGCGCAAGCCCGCCCCAAAATCCTCACAGAGCGCGCAGTGGACAGATGCCGAACAACCTCTCGTATGAAAACGTCACCATGCGTTTCGAAGGACGATCGGGTGCCGTTCAGGCTCTCGATCGCTTCGATTTCCAGGTCAAATCGAGCGAATTTCTCGTCATCGTCGGGCCGTCCGGTTGTGGCAAGAGCACTCTGCTGCACCTGACGGCAGGGCTGTACAAGCCGCCGACCGGCCGCATTCTGCTCGGTGGTGAGGAGGTTCGAGAGCCCGGCCCCGACAAGGCGATCGTCTTCCAGAACTTCTCTCTGTTCCCCTGGAAGACCGTCCACGACAATATCGACTTCGGCCTGCGCATCAATGGCGTCCCCGCTGCCGATCGCGAGGATCAGATCAAGCGCGTGATCCGTTTGATCGGCCTCGACGGGTTCGAGAACCACTACCCGCGCCAGCTTTCCGGCGGCATGCAGCAGCGCGTGGCGATCGCGCGAAGCTTCGTCCTCAAGCCACGAACGCTGCTCATGGATGAGCCTTTTGCCGCGCTCGATGCTCAGAACCGCCAGATCATGCAGGAGGAGCTCGTCCGCATCTGGCAGACGCAGCGCCCGACGGTGATGTTCATTACGCACAGCGTCGAGGAAGCGGTGTTTCTCGCGGACCGCGTCATCGTCATGACGCGCCGGCCGGGTCGCGTGAAGGAAGTCATCGATATCGCGAACATCACCGGTGATCACCACTGGCGGGCCGATCCATTCGACGAGGTGATCCGACGGGCCGATTTTCAGGATGTGCGCTCGCGCATCTGGGGTCTTGTCAAAAGCGAGATCAGCGTCAGGAACTGAATGCGATGAACGGCTCCGCACGCAGCAATGCTCTCGCCCGCGCGCTGTTCGGCGCGCTTTCCGTCGGGTCTTTGCTCTTCACGTGGTGGCTGGTCACCTCGTTGGAGCTCGTAAAGCCGCTGATCCTCCCGCCTCCGTCGGATGTTTGGGTGGGCTTCCTCGACATTTGGCACGGCTATCTCAACGTGCCGTTCTGGAACCACTTCCTCGCGAGCATTTCGGTCATGCTCGGCGGCTACGCCATGGCTATTGCGATCGGCGTGCCGCTCGGGATCTTCATGGCGTGGAACCGCGCGGTCGATTGGGTTGTCGGGCCGCTCCTGCAGATCCTTCGCCCTATACCGCCACCAGCATGGATACCGCTCGCCATCCTCTGGTTCGGCATCGGCTACGCAGGAAAGATCTTCATCGTCTTCATTGCGGCGGCGGTGCCATGCATCCTCAACAGCTATCTGGCGATCAAGCAGACACCGCCAGAGCTACTGAGCTCCGCGCGGAGCCTCGGAGCAAAGCCGCATACGCTCCTGTTCGAAGTCGCGATCCCGTCGGGGCTCCCAACAATCATGACCGGCCTCAGGATTGCGCTTGGCATCGCCTGGGCGTCCATTGTCGCCGCTGAGCTCGTCGTGTCTCTCGCAGGCTTCGGCTTTCTGATCATGAACGGTTATCGCAATCTCGAGAGCAACATCGTGTTCGTCGGGATGGCGGCGGTCGCGCTTTTGGGGCTGCTCATGAACCTCGTCTTCCATCGAATTGAGCGCGCCATGCTTCCGTGGAGAGAGGATCAGGACAATGGCTGATGGGACGGCAGAGGCCGGTGTCAGCCGCTTGCCGGCGGAAGCCGATCGGGCATCGACCGCGCGCACGCTCGGCGATCGGATCGAAGCGCTGCCGAACGCGCTGCGCGTCAGCGTCATGCTCTTCTTCTGGCTCGCCGTGTGGTACGGCGTCGTCGAATTGTTCGGCGTGTCGAAGGATTTCCTTCCCAATCCGATCGACGTCATCAGCCGAATTGTGCGATTGGCGTGGGAACCCGTGGGCGCCGGGCCGCTCCTGACGCACGCATGGGCCAGCATCGTCCGTCTGTTGTGGGGGTTCGGTGCTGCGATCGTCATCGGCGTGCCGCTTGGTCTTGCGATGGCCTACTTTCGTCCTCTGCAGTGGATCGTCGCACCGCTCTTCGAGCTCTTCAGGTATATCCCGCCCATTGCCTGGGCGCCGTTCGCGATGTTCTGGTTCGGCGCCGGCAGCAGTGCGCAGGCCTACGTCATCTTCACCTCGTCTTTCGCGCCGATCCTGATCAACTCGTTTCGTGGTGTGCAGCTTGTCGATAGTCGCCTCATCGATGCTGCCCGCACGCTCGGCGCAAAATCATGGACTATCCTGTTCGAGGTAGCCTTGCCGGCGGCCTTGCCGCATGTCGTTACGGGATTGCGTATTGGTCTCGCTACGGGTTGGATGGCTCTGATCGCGGCGGAGATTGTTGCCGGCACCGGCAGTCGTGACGGGCTTGGATACCTCATCCTTCAGGGGCAGCAGCAGCTACACGCGGATCTCACGATTGGCGCCATGGTCCTCATCGGCATTCTGGGCTCGCTCATAGATCTCGCCATTCGCGCCGTAGAAGGGCGTTTCGCTTACTGGCGGAGCTGATCGGAAAGCAGGCGACGCCGAAGAAAAAAGGGGCGCTCTGACTGTTGGAAAGTCGGAGCGCCCCTTTTGTCCATCGGCCAATCACCCGACGCCTATGATGGCGCGGCATCCGGTGTGCGCATCGAGCGGAATTTGAGCACCGTGCCGACGGCTGCAAGAACTGCGAAGCCGGCGAGATCAGCCATCGCCGCCGGATAGAACAACAGCAGCCCTGCGATCACGAGAGTGGCACGCTCCCAGAGGCGCACGGCAGTCCAGAGCCATCCGCCGACGCCGGCGCCGATCGCCACGACCGCCAGCAAGGCTGTCGTGTTGGTCCAGATGATGTTCTCCCACGATCCCTCGAGCAGAAGCCCAAGTCCGTCAGGGCTGAGGGTGAACATGAATGGGACCACGAAGCACGGCAGCGTGTAGAGCCACGTGATCATCGTCGTACGCCACGGATTGCCGCCCGTGAGCGCCGCTGCTGCCATGGGCGCCAGTGCAACCGGCGGAGAGACCTCCGACAGCAGCGCGTAGTAGAAGACGAACATGTGCGCGGCGACATCGGGGACGCCGAGCTTCGTCATGGCCGGCACCGTAATGACGGCCGCGACGACGTAGGAGGCCGTGATCGGCATCGCCAAGCCGATCACCATGAGAATGATGGCGGTCAGGATCAGCGTGATGACGAGGCTGCCACCTGCGAGGCCGAGGATGATGTCGGAGAACTTGAAACCGAGGCCGGTCAGGTTCACCGCACCGACGAGCATGCCCGCCGCCGCGCATATTGCCGCCACCGATAGCACCTCGCGCCCCGCATGATAGAGCGAGGTTACGGCGCGACCGGGCGTCAATCGGGTATCGGCGCGAAGATAAGAGAATGCCGCCGCTGCCACGATCGACCAGAGAATTGCGTACACGGTGGAGAAACCGACCACCATGAGGATGACGACGACGAAGAGCGAGGACAGGTGGAACCAGTACTTCTTCATCAGGTTCCACGCCGTATCCGGCGGCGTGTAGTCGATCCTGACGCCCGCGACCTGCTGGCGGCGTGAGTCGGCTTCGATCATCACGAAGATGGCCACGTAGTAGAGGATCGTGGGCATCAGGGCCATCTTGATGACGGTCAGGTACGGGACGTTCAGCATCTCGGCGATGAGAAACGAGGCCGCGCCCATGACCGGCGGAGAGAGCACCGCGCCGATACCGCCGGCGGCGAACAGCGCGCCGGCACGGTCCGGGCTGTAGCCCGCCTTTTTGAGCATCGGGTAGGCAACGGCACCGACGGTCAACGTTGTCGCCGTGCCGCTGCCGGATGGGCCGCCGAGCAGAAATGACGACAGGATCACCGAGCGCGTGACGCCGACCGTGGTCTTCCCCCGCGTCAATGCGAATGCAAAGTCGAGGAAGAAGCGACCAGCGCCCGTCTGCTCCAGGATCGCGCCGTAGATCACGAACAGCGTGATGAGCGTCACCGACACATCCTGCGTGATGAAGAGATGGCCGATCAGCCTGACGATGCTGTAGCCGCGATGTCCCCAGGGCGGCGGCAGATAGTTGCCGAAAAGCGCATAGGCGAGCACAGCCAGGATCACGATCACCAGCGGCCAGCCGACCGTGCGGCGGCAGGCCTCCAATGTCAGGACCATGATCGCGCCGCCGAAAAAGAGATCCCAGTTCGTCGGGATCACTGCCCGGTTCACGAAGTCGTCCAGATCGATGTGGACGTACGCCAACCCGGCGACGGCTATGCCAATGCAGATCCAGTCGAGGATCGATGGCTGCGTCTTGCTCCTCGATCCGGCCGGGAAGAGCCAGAAGATCCCGGCCAGAACGAGGCCCAGATGGACCATGCGAAACGTGTAAGACTGCACCAGGTAGATGGTGCCGTACAGCGTCCACACGGCGACGAGCACACAGATGATTTGGAGCACACGGAAGCTCCACCCGTGCAGAACGCGCACGGGGGCCTCCTCCATGATGGGAGATACCGGAGCTGCGGCAGCACCGGCTTGCTCGGATTTGATGTCGGAGTTCTGCATCGCGGGCTACTTCAGCAAGCCTTTTTCCTTGAAGTAGCGCGCTGCGCCGCTATGCAGCGGCACTGGCGTATTGGCGGCGGTCTCAAGCTTGATGTTCCGCGCTTCCGGATGGATCTTTGCCAACTCGTCCAGGTTTTCCATCAGGAGCTTCGTGATCTGGTAGACGAGGTCTTCCGGCAGATCCTGGCGGACAAAGAGGCTGTTTCCGCCGCCGACCATCGGTACTTCTGCGCTCTGGCCCTTGTAGGTGCCCTTGGGGAGCGTGAGCTTGAAGTAGACAGAGCTGCCCCAGTCCTTCTGCAGACCGGCGACGGCGGCCGATGTGTCGAGGAACTTAATCGTCGTGCCTGGCGTGTTCGCTATGTCTTCCCAGGCCGGCTGCCTCTGCCCGGCAGTATGCAGCAGGGCATCGATGCGGCGGTCCTTCAGCGCTTCCGCGGCCTGCTGCGGTGGCAGACGCTCACGCTTGATGTCGCTTAGCCCGAGGCCGGCCGCTTTCAGGATATTGAGCGCGTCGAGCTCGCTGCCGCTGCCGGGATTGGACGTTGAGACGCGCTTGCCCTTGAGGTCGGCCAGCGTGTTGATGCCGGTTCCCTCGACGGTCACGGCCCAAAGGTACTGCGGATAGATATTGATGAGACCGGCGACCGGATACTTCGTCCCCTTGAAGGGGCCGTCGCCCTTCACGCCCTGGACGATCGCGACGCTGGTTCCGAAGCCGATGTCGGCCTGCTTGGTGCCGACGAGGCGCATGTTGTCCACTGACGCATTGGTCGTCTCGGCCGTGACGTCGACGCCATTGAGCTTCTCGCGAAGCAGCTTGGCCATGCCGCCGCCCAGCACATGGTAGATGCCGCCGATGGCGCCGGTGGCGATGCTGATGCGATCGACCTTCGCCGCGCTCTGCGCCCAGGATGCCGTGCTGAAGGAGCAGGCCAGAGCCAGCCCGACAGCGGTGAACTTCGCTAATGCACCTAGTTTCATTGTTTTTCCTCCCGGTCGTTGGATTGTTGGTGTTGGTTTTATTGTCGGTGTCCGGCCGCGTATGAAGCAATCCTGCGGGCACGCCGATGTAGGCTGCACCCGACAAGCTCTACGCGACTGCCTTAGGCAACGGCTGGCAATCTGTCCGCAATTCGTCCCTCGAAGTACGGCATGACTTTCTGGCTGAAGATGCGCGCCGCTTCTGCGTGCGGGTAGCCCGACAGGCAGAAGGTGGTGCAGCCGGCATCAACGAACTCCTGGATGGTCGCGGCCACCTGCCGAGGATCGCCCACGATCGCAATGCCCGCGCCGACGCGCACCGTGGAGATGCCGGCCCAAAGGTGGGGATGGATCCTCATGTCGTCGCCGGACTCATCGAGGAGCTGCCAGACGCGCCGATTGGCATCCGACGTCTTCTTGATGTCCTCGAAAGCGGCTGCGCCCGTGCGCATGTTCACGAAGTTGAACTTTCCCGCGCCTTTGATGAGGCGATGCGCTTCGTGCCAGGCCTCTTCCTCCGTGTCGCGGCAGATGACCTGCAGGCGCATGCCGAAATTGATCACGTCCTCACGCCCGTACTTGGCCGCGAGCGCGCGCATTTCCTTGACCTTCTCTGCAATGACCGTCGGCTTGTCGCCCCAGAACAGGTGGACAGTCGAGTGCTTCGCGGAGATCTCGGCGGCTTGGGGCGAACCGCCGCCGAGAAAGAACGGAGGGTGCGGCTTCTGGAACGGCTTCGGCTCGATGACCTGATTGACCTTGTGGTGCTTGCCTTCGAAGCCTATGGGCTCGCTCGATTGCCAGAGCCGCTTCATGATCTCGACTTCCTCGTCCATCTTCTCGTAGCGGACGATCTTGTCATGGAAGACGCCATCGGCGACGGCATCGGCATCATTGAGGCCGGCAATGAGATTGATGCACAACCGACCATTCGACATTTGATCGAGCGTCGCGAACATGCGCGCGGCCAAGGTCGGGTTCATGTAGCCCGCACGAAGCGCGATCAGCGGCATGACGTTGCGCGTCTTGGCAACGTAATAGGAGGCGAGCACGGTCGCTTCCCAGCATGTCGTGTTCACGGGAATGAGCATGTACTTGAAGCCGCCGTTGTCGACGACGTTCACGATCTCATCGAAGACGGCGCGGCTCGATGGAATGCGATCTTTGGAGCTGCCGAGGGCGCTGGCATCACCACTCGAGGGAAGGAACCAGCCAAACGTCAGATCATCCCTCGCCATCTCGCGCTCCTTGCACGTTCGATCCCCGCTGTTGGTTTCTTGTAATTTGAGACGAACGGTATTGAGCAGCGAGCCCTTGTGCAATCCCCCGCCGCCTGCGATTTTGAGGGAGCCATGCGCAAAAAGTCGAGCTTCGCGCGGTCAGTTCCACGTAGCGGAATGACGGGCTCTCCGTTTGCGGCATCGCATTTCGTGCGTGGCGCGCCGCTTGACATGGCTTTCACAGCTTTCCTAACGTTGGCTGGAAAACGAGACTTATCGTTCCATTGAATGGAATGCCGAGGAGGAGGACGTGGCCATGAAGCCGACCATACTTACCTGCGCCGTCACGGGGACCTTTCCGACCCGCGCACACAATCCGGCCCTCCCGGTCACGCCTCAGGAGATCGCGGACTCGTGCATCGGTGCGGCTAAGGCCGGGGCCGCCATCTGCCACATTCATGTGCGCGATCCGCAGAGCGGCGTGCCGAGCATGAAGCTCGAGTACTACCGCGAAGTCATGCAGCGCATCCGTGCGAGCGGCACGGACCTCATCATCAATCTGACGACAGGGCCGGGTGGTCGCTTCATCCCGAGCGATGACGAACCGGCCAAAGCCGCACCCGGCACGCTTCTGACGACGCCGGAGATCCGAACCGAGCATGTTGTCGAGCTGAAGCCGGAGATTTGCACGCTCGACCTCAACACCATGTGGTTCGGCGGCGGCGCGGTGATCAACGCGCCGCGCAATCTCAGGATCATGGCAGAGCGCATGTATGCCGCTGGCGTGAAGCCCGAGATCGAGGCCTTCGATACCGGCGACCTCGTGATGGCGCAGGATCTCATTGCGGACGGCACGATCAAGCTCCCGGCGCTCTTCCAGATCGTGACAGGCGTGAAGTACGGAATGCCGTCGACGCCGGAGACCATGCAGCTTGCCAAGTCACTGCTGCCGAAGGATTGCGAGTGGGCCGCTTTCGGGGCCGGGCGTCACGCCTTCACCATGCTGGCTCAGGCGTTCATCCTCGGCGGGCATTGCCGCATCGGCATGGAGGACACGGTGCATCTTTCCCGTGGCGTTCCGGCGCCGAGCAACGCCGCTCTCGTCGAGAAGGCAGTGACCATCATCGAAAACCTCGGCGGCAAGATCGCGACCGTCGAGGAAGCGCGCAGCATCCTGCAGCTCAAGCCGCGGAAGGCCTAACAGGTCAATTGATGCCGAACCGGAATGCTCTGATGGTAGGCCGCGCCGCCAGCCCTTTGACGAGGGCCAGCAGAGGCGTGTCCATCAACGGATAGTCCGTGGCTATGGGGCCTGCATCCTTTAGTGCGCGATATTGCGTGTCATCGTAGAAGGCCGCGAGCAGGAGATCATCGTCCGAGGCAAACGGCCCTCGCATCTTGCGGATGCGGTCGAGCGCTGGCGGGAGCAGCGCTCCGGGCCGCTCCTTGATCGGCGCCGCGCCGCGCGTGATCTTGTCGTAAAGGTTCTGGTCGATCGGTCCCGCGATCTCGCCGTAGCCGCCGCGAACATAGAGACGCACCTCGTCGGGAACGGTGTCGTAGCGGGCATGACCCTTGTCGCGGCCGACCACGTTCAACACGGCCTGCGTGACGATGAATTGCGCAAAAGGGCTCACGACAATCGGATAGCCGAGATCCTCGCGAACGTGCCACGCCTCCTCCAGGATCTCCTCCAGGCGGTCGCGCAGTCCCATGGTTTCGAGCTGGTAGGCGAGGTTCGAGACCATGCCACCGGGGCACTGATGCTGGAAATGGAACTCGTCGTACTCGTTGGGCGTGCCGACGGGCTTGTCCTCCTGCTTTGCAATCGCGGCGAGGCGCTCCGCCACCTCCGCGATGGCCGCGAGATCGATGCGCACATCGTGTCCACGCCGGCGCAGGTTGGCGACGACGCGCTCCGTCGGCGCGTGTGAGACCCCATTCGCGAGCGTCGAGGTCGCGGTGTGCACGACATCCACGCCGTGCTTGACGGCTTGCAGCAAAACATAGGGCGCCAGGCCCGAATTGCAGTGCGTGTGGAGCTGCAGGGGGCGATTTCCCAACACCTTCTTCACGGCAGGAACGAGCGTCGCAACACGCTCCGGCGTCAACAGGCCGCTGGCGTCCTTGAGGAACACGGCATCGACGCCGAGTCTCACGAGGTCCCGTGCCTTGCGGACGTAGTAGTCGTCCGTGTGCACGGGGCTGAACGTGAAGACGAGGCCGCCGGCGACGTACATGCCATGCCGCTTGCCGGCTTTGATCGGGATCTCCAGGTTGCGCATGTCGTTCAGCGCGTCGTAGGGCGTGTGATAGCGCATGCCGTTGGCAGCGAAGCGCTCCGCCGCCAGCTCGACGATGTCGTCGGCGAAAAACTCGAAGGTGAAAAGGCTCTGCCCGCGCGTATGTATGATGAGTGGCGTCTGCTTCACCCATGACGACAGGAGACGCATCCTCTCCCATGGGTCTTCCCGCAGGTAGCGGACGCATACGTCAAAGACGGCGCCGCCGACAAGATCGATGGCCTCGAAGCCGGCCCGGTCGAGGCGAGGCGCCACGTCGCGCATCATCGCTGTCGTCATGCGCGTCGCCCACAAGCACTGATGAGCGTCGCGAAGCGTCACGTCGATAAGCTTGATGGTCCTGCGATCAATCATGAGGTGACCTGCTCCGGGCGATGGGCGGCATTCGTCGGCGTGGCCGTGCGGATGATCGACAATCTTCGGCGAAGAAACGCGCACGTCAAGAAACAAGACATAACGTCTCATTTTTGATAGGTCTTGAGGCGTGAGTGGCGACGCAGGGAGATGAGGCCGAGATGCTGGCCGGAGCAGATCCATATTTCACTGTTGCGGAGCACAATATTCTGGTGGCGGGCGGCGCGGGCGGCCTTGGCGCACCTCTGGCCCGTGCGCTCTCGGCACGTGGTGCTCGTATCGCTATTGCGGACGTCGACCCGGTACGGGCGGCGGCACTCGCGGACGATCTCAAGGCTGCAGGAGGAGAGGCGCTTGCCGTGTCTCTCGACGTGGTGGAGCAGGCATCCTGCACTGCCGCCGTCGATGCCGCAGTGCAGCAGTGGGGGCGTCTGGATGGTCTCGTCAATGCCAGCGGCATCTACAGAGTGGCGCCGGCGCTCGAGCTGGCGGACGCTGAGTGGGAGCAGACGCTCGACATCAATGTGAGCGGGGCCTTCCGGCTTGCGCGGGCGGCAGGCAAGGTGATGATCGAGCAACAGCACGGCTCGATCATCTCGCTGGCATCCGTATCAAGTGCGGTGGCGAACCCAAACTATGCCGCGTACGCGGCCAGCAAGGCGGCGGTTGCACACGTGACCCGCGTGCTTGCCGTGGAATGGGCGCGGCATGGCGTGCGCGTCAATGCCATCGGCCCGGCCGTCACGCCGACCCCCCTGGCAGCGCCGATCCTCGCTGATGAAGCCACGCGCAGCTCGGCGCTCGCGCGAATTCCCATGGGACGCTTCGGGACGCCCGACGATCTGGTGGCAGCGACAATATTCCTGCTGTCGCCTGGGAGCGCCTTCGTCACCGGGCAGACGCTCTACGTTGATGGTGGCCGCACCATTAGCTGACGGCGGATGGCCTTAGTGGCAGGTCCGATGCCGAGGGACGCTTGAGCCCGCAGTCCCCCGGACCGGAATAGTGCCCCGAGGCTCTCCGCCGTGACTGCCGGGCTATCTCAGCGAGATCGCGAGCCCGCTCAGATCGGCGTTCGCCATGAGCCCGACCTGGCGGCCTGAGAGCTCCAGCACGGCGCCCTTCTGGTTGGTCAGGATGATCGCGCGGGCGCCCCGGCCGACAGCAAGGCCCGCGCCCGCCGCGCCATAGACGCCGGCGACATCAGACGGCCGCCGGATGTTCCTGACGTAGCCCCTGAGGACCGTCTTCGAGCCACCAAACACGAGGCCGTAGTCGATCCCGCCAACCGACAGCGGGTAGCGCCTGCCCTGGAAGTAGAGCGTGCCGCCACCGCCCGAGCCACCGATGATCCACCCCGCCTTGTAGATCGTGAGCGTTACACCGCCGCTCTCGGCGAGGCTGGCGCGCGACATTCCGACGATGGCAACCAGCGCAATGAGCGCCGTGCGAAGGACTGATGAAATCCTCATGGAGCACCTTTCCCTGGAAGGTTCACAGCTGGCGGCGACGCAGAGCGAATCGCACGCGCTATTTAGCCCCTTGTTTGGGGAGACAAGATGTTCGCGATGATTGCCGAGGTGGACGTGTGCTTTTGACGCATCAGGGGAAGAGGCTCCTGCCGGCGCAGCGCTTCCTCAATCATCGTGCCCCCTAGGCAACGGCGGAAATACAAAGCTGGAAACCAAGGAGAAAACCGCGCGCTATCCTAGCCCGTGCCTTGCGAATAATGATCAAATAGTATTGTCGGAATACTTGGCACGAATTCGCTATTTGGAGTGGGGCTATGAAATCCGCCTGCGCGCTCGTTCTGGCCATCGGTGCGGCCGTCTTGTTCGGATCGCCTGCTGCGGGGCCTGCGCTCGCGCAAGGCTCATCGCTCAACGAAAAGATCAACGCCTACATCGGGTGCATCAACCGACTCTCCGAGCGCTCGTACGCCTCGCGCCAGCGCTACTTCAGTTGGGCTGCCAAGAGCGGCCCGACCGGCAAGGAGCGCATCATCTACGGGCTCTACACGATCTATGACACGACCGACTGCAGGCGGAACGTGGAGAAGGCGAACGAGCTCGAGCCACGCGACGTCGAGCTCGAAACGGCAGCATCCAACTACGCCGAGGCTGTGACGGCGCTCGAAGCGCTGCTGAAAGAGGCGGACGATTACTACACGCAGGAGAACTACAAAGACGACAAGATGGCCAAGGGCAGAGCGCTCCATCCGCGTCTGGTCGCGGCGTGGGATACCTTCGCGGCTGCGGACCAGAAGCTGCGCACGGGCATCGACGAGCTTCAGGACGCCATGGCCGCGCAGCGCATTGCCGAGATCGAGCGCACGGAAGGCCTCAAGGATCGCTATCACGTCGAGGCCGTGATGCTCAGCGCCAAGCGCCTCATGCGCGCGCAGACAGCTTCGCAGCAGGATCTCAAGGCCGTTGCCAAGGCGCTCGATGACTACGAGGCCATTCTCAAGGCAACGGAGGCGTATGCCGAGGCCAATAAGGACGTAAAAATCGGCTCGAGCTTCATCAGCACGGCCAAGACATACCTGACGACCGCAAAGCAGCTCATGCGCCGCGTGCGGGACAAGGTTCCCTACAGCCAGGGCGAGAAGATGATGCTGGATACCGGCGGCGGTGCCTGGATGGTCGAGGGCTCGCCGGCCCGCGCGACACGGGACTACAACCAGCTTGTGAGCAGCTACAATCGCGGGGCAAAATTCTGAGAGCGATCCGGGTCTGCCCCGGTTCATGATTAGGCGCAGGTCGATTGGCGCGGTACTCAGGAGGCACCGGTGCTGGATAAGCTGGAGTTCATGATTGCCCTTGCCCGCGAGAAGCACTTCGGACGGGCCGCCGAGAGCTGTGGCGTGGCGCAGCCCACGCTCTCTCATGGCATCCAACAACTCGAGGAAATGCTGAACGTGCCGCTCGTGAAGCGCTCGTCGCGCTTTCTCGGCTTCACGCCGGAAGGCGAGCGCGTGTTGGTCTGGGCGCGCCGCCTCGTCGGGGACGCTCAGGCCATGCGCAAGGAGATCCTCGGGATGCAGCAGGGCCAGGGCGCCCAGCTCCGCATTGCCGCGATGCCTGCCGCCATGCCGCTCGTTGCCTCCCTGACGGCTCCCTTTCAGCTCCGCAATCCGACCGTGCGGTTCACCCTGCTCACGCGTACCTCGGACGAGATCATGAGCCTGCTGCACGAGCGCGAGATCGATGCGGGCGTTCGCTACATGAGCAGCGCGCCCAGCGGCGACGTCGACGAGGTCCCGCTCTATGAGGAGCGATACCTGTTGCTGACGACCGCAGGTGGCCGCTACGGCGACGCCACCGAGATTGCCTGGTCGGAGCTCGCAGCGCTCCCGCTCTGCCTCTTCGCGCCGAGCCTGCAGCAGCGGCGCATCATCGACGAAGCGCTACGCCGTCGTGGCGTCGAAGTACGCCCGGCCATCGAGACAGATTCCATTCTGGCGCTGACGACGCATGTGCGTACGGGACGCTGGGTCAGCGTCGTCTCGAGCCTGGTCGGAGATGCCATCGATCTGTCCGGCTCGCTGCGGGTCGTCCCCATTGTCGATCCCGAAGTCGTGAGCTCGATCGGCCTCGTAGTCTCGAAGCGCTTTCCGCTTCAGCCGGCCATGGCTGCGCTCATGGCGGAGGCGCGCCGTGGCTTCACCTATGAGCCTGCATCGCAGCTCGATGGCCAGACCGGCAACTGAGGCACTGAAACTTACTAATGGCGACCATCACACTGACTTTCGACAACGGGCCCGAACCCGATGTGACGCCGCACGTGCTCGATACACTGCGCCGGCACGATCTCAAGGCGACGTTCTTCGTTCTCGGCAGGAAGCTCGTCGAGCATCGCGCTCTGGCGGAGCGCGCCCATGGCGAAGGCCATCGGATCGGCAATCACACCTTCAATCATGCTGTGCCGCTTGGTCTGATGACGGAGCCGGGGGCCGCGGATGAGATTGCGCGGACGGAAGCGCTGATTGGCAACCTTGCCCACGAGCGCCGTTTCTTTCGCCCCTATGGCGGCGGAGGCCTGCTCGACAGGCGCCTCCTCAATGGCGAAGCGCGCGATCATCTGGCGGCGCACGGCTATACGATAGTGCTGTGGAATGCCATTCCCGAGGACTGGCGGGATCCTGAGGGCTGGGTGGCGCGTGCGATCGAGCAGTGCTTTGCGCAGGAAGAGACGCTGATCGTGCTGCACGATCTCCCGACCGGCGCGATGAAGCACCTCGATCGGTTCATCGTTGCCGCGAAGGATCGTGGCGCCGCCTTCCGGCAGGATTTTCCGGCAAGTTGTCTGCCGATGATCAAAGGCCGCGTCGTGCTGCCGATCGACAACTACGTCAGCGAGGCCACCGCCTGAGCGGGGCGTTAGGCGCGCCGCGTGTCGGGACCTCAGCCGGCGCGGCGCCGTCCGCGTATGGGCCCGACGTGGGCCTCTGCGCGGGGCTCTGGCAGCTTACGGTCGACAGCCGGTTCTTTGGCGCTGTGAACCAGTTGCACCATCGGCTGCGGCTTCCCGAGCAGATAGCCCTGCGCCTCGTCGCAGCCTTCGCTGCGCAGGATGACAAGCTGCTGATCCGTCTCGACGCCTTCTGCGAGAACCTTGATCTCGAGCGTCTTGCCGAGGCTGAGCACGGCGCGCACGACGGCCTTGGCCTGCTGGCTATGCTCCACCTCGTTCATGAACGAGCGATCGAGCTTGATCTTGTCGAAGGGGAACTCGCGCAGCGTCGAGAGCGAGGAGTAGCCCGTCCCGAAGTCGTCGATGGCGATCGTAACGCCGAGCGTCTTGAGCTGGCGCAGGATGTGCAGCGTCCGCGCCTTGTCGGCGATGATCGTCGATTCGGTGAGCTCGAGCTCGAGCCGGCTCGGCGAGAGGTCGGTCTGGAGCAACACCTCGTGCACAACGCGCGCGAGATCGGCATTGGCGAACTGGACCGGCGAAAGATTGACCGCAATCTTGTGCGGGACGCTCCAGCTTGCGGCCTCGCGGCAGGCCGTCCGCAGCACCCATTCGCCGATCGGGAGGATCGCGCCCGTCTCCTCGGCGATCGGGATGAACTCGACGGGCGACACCATGCCATGCACGGGATGCCGCCAGCGCAGCAACGCCTCGTAGCCGCAGATCTCGCCGCTCGCGATGGACGTCTGCACCTGATAGTGCAACTCGAGCTGATTGAGCTCGACGGCGTGGCGGAGATCCTGAGCCAGCGAATGGCGGGCGCGGGAGGCTTCATCCATGCGCGCTTCATAGAAGCACGTGATCCGCGTGGCGTCGGCAATAGCGCGGTACATGGCGAGCTCAGCGTTGTTCACGAGCCGCTCTTGCGTATCGCCATCCTCCGGATAGACGGCGACGCCAAGGCTCGCGCCGGTCACCGTCTGGAAATCGCCGAGATGGATCGGCGCGAAGAGAACACCTTCGAGGCGCGAGATGAAGTCGAGGAGATCGCCCTGCTCGCTGAAGCGCTTGGAAGCAGCAAACTCGTCACCGCCCGCGCGGGCGACGAATTCCCCGTCCCTCAGGAGCTGGCTGAGTCTCTGGCTGATGTTTCTCAGGGCGGCATCGCCTGCTTCGAGACCGCGCAGGTCGTTGATCTCCTTGAAGCGATCGAGATCGATGCCGATGACGGCCACCCGGCTGTTGTCGCTTTTGGCGCGCACGATCTCGTGGCCGAGATTTTCCGCGAAGCGGGCGCGATTGGGCAGGCCGGTCAGTGCATCGTTGTGTGCCAGATGATGCAGGCGCTCGGCCATGTCCTCGGTCGCCTTCGTATCGATGATGTAGGCGGCCACGCCCGTGCCGGCGATGATGAGGCTGACACCCGCGATGGCGATGGCCATCGCCACGAGCAGCTCGGGATCGACAAGCGGCGCGCCAGTGGCAGGCGGCGTCACGCTGAGCGCTGTCATGCCGGTAAAGTGCATCGAAAGATCAGCGAGGACGAACAGGCCCATCGCAGCATGATGCGCGTGCGCCCAAGGCTTGCGAACGGCCTGGCGAAGAGCCATGGCGCAGAGCACCACGGCCATGGCGACCGACGCGACGACGTAGCCGGTGCTCCACGCGATGACGCCATCAATGCGATAGGCCATCATGCCCGTGTAGTGCATGGCCGCGAGAGCGAGCCCGATGAAAGCGCCGCCCGCTTCTGGTAGCTGCCCGTTCTTGTAGCGAAGCGCGATGTGAAAGCCCGTGCCGCAGCCTGCAATCGCGATCAGGAGCGAGAACATGGTCAGCAGCGGATCGAAGCTGATCGGCGCCCGGACGTCGAAGGCAAGAATGCTGATGAAATGCGTGCACCAGACGGAAGCACCTGCCGCGACCGCTGCGAGGAACGTCCATCCATAGCGCTGCGTGCCGAGCTTTTCGCCGGCGCGATGGAACAGACCGAGCGCTACCCAGCTACCGCTGAGTGCAACGAATGCGGCCAGAAGAACGAGCCGCAGATCATGCTCGGTGAGAAACACGGAAATGACGCGCATACCGGTGCCCCAATGCGAACGACCGCGCTCTCTCCCTCTGGGAGCGCATAAGTTCGAGCCTCGAGGCTAGCGGGCGAGGTGCTAATATTGAATAAAAACTATCGCTTATTTACCGCTCTAGCGCGGTAATTTATCGGCATCTTTCGCGCCGGACGCAACGCGACAATCGAGATTGCGCCCGACTGATGCGGCCCTTTACTTCGCGGTAACAACCTCGGCCGGCGGTACCGAACCCTTTCGGATGGTCGCTTCGGTGAGCGTTGGCGAGCACAGCTCGATGAAGCGATAGGCATAGCGGCGCAGGTAGCTGCCGCGCCGTACAGCGATCCAGGTCGTGTTCGGCGGGAAGAGCCTATCCGCAGGGAGCAGCTTGAGCGGTGCATCGCGCTTCGCATCGAATGCCACGGACGCGATGATGCCGACGCCGAGACCAAGCCCGACGTACGTCTTGAGCACATCCGTATCCATCGCCGACATTACCACGTCGGGCGAGAGGCCCGCCTCGTGGAAGGCTTTGTCGATGTTGCCGCGGCCGGTGAAGCCTTCGTGATAGGTGATGATCGGGTACTCGGCGAGGGTCTCGAGCGTAAGCGGATCTGCGCGCTCCAGCTCATGTCCCTTGGGTATGACCACGCCGTGATGCCAGGTGTAGTAGGGGAAGGTCGCAAGCTGCGGCGTCAGTGCAAGCGTCTCGGTGGCAATGCCGATTTCGGCCTGACCGCTCAGCAGCATGTCGGCGATCTCGGGCGGGCTGCCTTGGTGCAGGGCAAGATGCACCTTCGGGAAGGCCTTGACGAACTCCTGTACAACTCCGGTCAGCGCGTAGCGCGCCTGCGTGTGCGTCGTGGCGATGGTCAGTTTGCCTTCGTCCTGATCGGCGTATTGCTGGCTGAGCTTCTTGATGTTGGCTGCATCGACCAGCATGCGGTCGACGATCACGGCCAGCTCCTTGCCAGGCTCGGTGAGGCCGAGGAGCCGTTTGCCGCGGCGAATGAAGAGCTCGACACCGAGCTCCCCTTCGAGATCGCGAATGTGCTTGCTGACGCCCGACTGCGATGTGTAGAGCGCACCGGCGACTTCGGTCAGATTGTAGTTCTGCCGGACAGTCTCGCGAATAATGCGCAGTTGCTGGAAGTTCATATCAGGACTCCCATCCGTCTTGTGAATGTGCTCTGTGCGACGAGATCATTGCCGTGTCGCCTCGATGCCAGCTCGACGCGAGCGCCAGCCGCGTACCGCGGTTTCAACCCCGCTCTGATAGACGCGTGACACGGCGGGCAGGGGTGCAACTTCGAGGGCGTGAATGGTGGCCGCGTTGACGATCTCGAAGGTCGTGAAGCCCGCGCGCAGCATGAGCGGGAGCTGATCGAGCAGCACGTCGCCCGTGGCCCGGATCTCGCCCGCATAGCCACTCTCGCGCAGGCGCCGCGCCGTCGAGTATGCGCGGCCGTCCGTGAACTTCGGAAAGACGAGCGCGATCACCGCGAGGCGATTGACGTCGTCCGTATCGAAGTCGAGGGCCTCCGAGGATTGCACGACGACGCCGACCGGCGCTCCAAGTGCGGCCAGTGCGGGCTGCTCGGCTCGCCAGCGGGTGAGCGAGACAATAGCCTGACCGCCAATCGGGAAGGGCTCTGCATCGGCGATCGTGTGCCACGGATCGGGGACAAAGCTCGTTCCCGTCCACAGGCGCGGCTCGGTCGTGGCCGGCTTGAGCGGGCTGAAGAGCGGGGCGGGCTCAGACATGGGCAGCCTCCCTGTCGGCGCGCCGCGTGGGCTCGGGACCGTAGAGCGCCGTGCGGAACGGCACTTTGCCGAGGCGACGATAGGCCACGACAAAAGTCTCCGAGGCGTCGCGACGCAGCGATAGGTACGTCTCCACGATCTTCTCTATGGCATCAGGCACCGCGTCGGCCGTGAAGCTCGGACCGATGATGTCTCCGACTTCGGCGTCGTCCTTCGGGCTGCCGCCGAGCGTGATCTGGTAGTGCTCGGTGCCTTTCTTATCGACGCCGAGGATGCCGATGTTGCCGGCATGATGATGCCCGCAGGCATTGATGCAGCCCGAGATGTTGAGGCGCAGCGGCCCGATTACCTCGGCGCGTGCGGGATCTGCGAAGCGCTTGGCGATCTCCTGCGCGATCGGGATCGACCGTGCATTGGCGAGATTGCAGTAGTCGAGCCCGGGGCAGGCGATGATGTCGGTGATCAGCTCGGTGTTTGCGGTCTCCAGGCGCTGCTTGATCAGTGCATCGTAGATGCGCGCGAGGTCTGCAACGGCAACCGTCGGCAGAACGAGGTTCTGCTGATAGCTGACGCGGATCTCGTCGTGGCCGTACTGCTCGGCAAGCGCGGCGACGGCCTCCATCTGCTCGGCTGTCGCATCACCCGGCACCTTGCCCGGCTCCTTGAAGGAGATGTTGACGATGGCATAGCCCGGCACACGGTGCGGCAGCACGTTCGTGCGGAGCCAACGCGCGAAGAGCGGGTCGGTCGTGCGGCGCGCCTCGATGCTGGTGTCCTTCTGCGGGCGCGGCTTGAGCTTGCGCGGCGCGAAATAGGCCGCGATGCGCTGGAACTCCTCGTCGGGAAGGTCGATCGACGGGGCATCGAGCGTCGCCCACTCGGCCTCGACCTGGCGGCGGAACTCGTCGATGCCGAGCGCATTGACGAGGATCTTGATGCGCGCCTTGTAGATGTTGTCGCGCCGGCCATGCAGATTGTAGACGCGCATGACGGCCTCGAGATAGGAGAGCAGGCGCGCGCGCGGCACGAAGCGCGCAATCTCCTGCGCGACATAGGGCGTGCGGCCCTTGCCACCGCCGACGTACACGCGAAAGCCCGTCGCGCCTTCCGGTCCCTTCACGATCTTGAGGCCGATGTCATGGAAGAGGATCGCAGCGCGGTCCTCGGCAGCGCCGGTGATGGCGACCTTGAATTTCCTCGGCAGGAACGTGAACTCGGGATGGATCGTCGACCATTGCCGCAGCACTTCCGCCCACACGCGCGGGTCCTCGATCTCGTCCATCGCGACGCCGGCATACGGATCGGCCGTGACATTGCGGATGCAGTTGCCGCTCGTCTGGATGGCGTGCATCTCGACTTCGGCGAGAGCGTCCAGAATGTCCGGCGTGTCTTCCAGCTTGATCCAGTTGAACTGGATGTTCTGGCGCGTCGTGAAGTGTCCGAAGCCGCGATCCCACCGCCGTGCGATCATCGCAAGCTGGCGGAGCTGGCGCGATGAGAGCACGCCATAGGGAATGGCAATCCGCAGCATGTAGGCGTGGAGCTGCAGGTAGAGGCCGTTCTGCAGCCGAAGCGGCTTGAACTGCTCCTCTGTGAGGTCGCCGGCGAGGCGGCGCGTCACCTGACCGCGGAATTGCCTCGCGCGTTCGGTGACGAAGCCATGGTCGAACTCGTCATAGCGGTACATGGTGGAAAGTTCCTCAGACGGTTGGGGCGCCAGCAGCGCGGATCTTCTCGCGCACGGAAAGCGGCGTTGGGTGGCCATCGACGATCGCGACATCGAAGGCGTAGACGGCGGTGACTTCGCTCCGCTCGACGGCGGCGAGCGCGAGCTTCTCGAGCCTCGCGCGCGCGTCAGCATCAGGAGCAGCGGTGGCGTCGGCGAGCTTCTCGACCCAGGCGCCGTCGTCCTTGAGATAAACGACGGCGCCGGTGCGCAGGATGTTGGCGGTGACGACACTAGGCATGAACGACCTCGATATGATCCTGCTGAGGCACCTGCTGCGCCAGCCGTTCGACGATGCCGGCCGCATCGAGGCCCGCGACCTCGCCGACGATGAGGAGCGCCGGGCCTGTAAGGTCGAGCTTTGTCGAGGGCGCTGCGAGTACATCGAGGGTGATCGCGATCCGGCGCTCGCCAGGCTGGGAGATGCGGGACGCGATGATCACCGGCATGGCCGGCGACCAGCCGGCATCGATCAACGTCCGCGCAAGGTCACCGGATGTTGAAAGTCCCATGTAGACGGCAAGCGTTGCGCCCTGGTTCGCCAGTGCCGTGAGGTCGACCTGATCGAATTCGGGAGCGCCATCGCCGGCCGCATGACCGGAGAGGAATGTCACCGAGCGCGAGAGATCGCGATGCGTCAGTGGGATCTGCAGGGAGGCCGCCGCGGCGGTTGCTGCCGTGATGCCGGGAACGACCTCGACGGCAACGCCCGATGCGCGCAGCATCTCGATTTCCTCGCCGCCACGGCCGAAGATGGACGGATCGCCGCCCTTGAGCCGCACGACCGTCTTGCCTTCGCGCGCGAGCGCGACGAGCAGGGCGTTGATTTCCGCCTGTGTCTTGGAGTGGCGACCCTTGGCCTTGGCAACCGAGATGAGCTGGGCCTCGCGGCGCGCATGATCGAGCACGCCTTCGCCCATGAGGCCATCGTGGACGATCACGTCGGCTGATTTCAGCGCCCGCACCGCCTTGAGCGTCAGGAGATCCGGATCACCAGGGCCGGCGCCGACGAGGATCACGCGGCCGATCGGCGCCGTTTGCGCGCTCTCGCTTGAAAGAAGGGCCTCGATCGCTGTGCGGCCCGCGGCTTCATCGCCCTCGAGAATGGCGCGGGCGGCCGCACCGCCGAACACCTCATCCCAGAAAACGCGTCGAGCGGCGCCGGGCGCGATCGCGTCCGCAACGTCATCGCGGTACGCGCGCGCGATGTCCGCGAGGCGGCCGAGGCGCGGATGCAAGTCCAGCTCGATCGACGAGCGAAGCCGCGTCGCAAGAACCGGCGCCGCACCCTCGGTGCCGATCGCGACCGTCACGGTGCCACGATCGACGATGGCTCCAAGCGCGAACGTCGAAAGATGCGGCCGATCCGGCACGTTGACCGGAACACCGAACGATCGCGCCAGCTCGGACAGGCGCCTGTCCTCGGCATCGTCCTCCGTCGCTGAGATCACGAGGGGCCGGCCGGGGAGCGATTCCCATAGCGTGGCTGGGGCGAGGCGCTCGACGTGGCCCTCATCGATCAGCGGCCGGAAGCCCTCGACGAGCGCTCCCGCTGCAACCGCTACGCGCTCGGCGCGCTTGAGCAGCAGGCGGACCTTGCTCAGAGCCAGATTGCCGCCGCCGACGACGAGAGGTGCGGTTCGGCCGACCTCCACAAAAATCGGAAATGTCGCCATAGACTCACCCTGCCACCCAATAGGTCTGTACGAGGCTGTCGGGCTGGATCTCGAACTCGAGGCCGTCCATCTCGTTGGTGGTTTCGATCTGGCAGGCGAGGCGCGAGGCCTCGTCGGCCGTCGGGATGTCGTCGAGCTTGGCAAGCTCCTCGTCCGTGGGCGGAGGAAGAACGTGGTGCCAGCGCTCGGGAATGCGGATGTGGCAGGTGCCGCAGACGCAGGCGCCGCCGCACTCGGCCTTCACTGGAAATCCGTACATGCGGAGCAGGTCGAGAAGGCGCAGGCCCGCGATCGCTTCCCGCTGGAAGTGACTGCCGTCGGCCAGATAAATGTGGATCTTCAGGATCTTATCTTCGTCGTCTTCGACGAGGGGCGGCTCAATGCGGGCCGCTGCGATTGTCTGCATCACACGCTCCGTTGATCGTGCAATGCAACATAGTGGAAAAATAAACTAATGATAGCTCATCGAGAAAATAAGAATAGAAAACCATTCCTAGTTATGACGATGGGAGCGCGCGTATTTCTCCCCCAAGCCGCAAGAGGAACCCGATTGCCGGTCTCGGGGAGACAATAGGAAATCGTGCCTCCGACCGCGGCCGGCTGGCCTTCGCTCCGTGACACGAGGGGGCGAGGCCGGCGCGTGCGCGGCTGCCGGCGTCGTAGATACGACTTTCAATCTGATAGACACTTGTGCAGGCCGATGCCAATTTGAGCGCGACATTCGTCATGGCCTTCAATAAGCCTGCAGGCTGCAGAGTGAAGGGCCGGGGAGTTCGACGTTGACTTATTGCGCATGGATACGTGTCAGGTTCTCGAAACCTGGCGCGGCAGGGGGGTGATCGATGTTGCGGCGGGCCCTCGATGCTCTCTATCTCGCTGCTGGTTATCTCGCCGGCCTCTTTCTGATCGCGATCTTTCTGCTGATGATGGCGCTGTCGCTCGGCCGCCAGGTCGGCGTCAATGTGCCATCGGGCGATGACTTCACGGCCTGGTCTCTTGTCGCGATGGCGTTTCTCGCCCTCGCGCACACGTTCAAATCCTCCGAGCTGATCCGCATGGGGCTCGTCATCGAGCGCCTCAGCGGGCGGGCCCGGACGGCTATGGAACTCATCGCCTTGGGCATCGGCACGGCGATCGTCGCGACGCTCTCGTGGGCCGCGGTGACGATGACGTACGAGAGCTGGCTCTTGAACGACCTCTCCAGCGGCGTGGTCTCCGTGCCCCTCTGGATCCCCCAGCTCGGTTTCTCGGTAGGCTCTTCCATTCTCCTCATCGCCTTCCTCGACGAGTTCTACAACGTCGCGACCGGCGGCTATCCGCGCTATTCGAAGCCGCCGCCGAAGACCAAGGAAGAAATTGTCGAGCGGGCAGCATCGGGGAACCTGTGACGATGCAGCTCGAGCTTGTGGAAGTCGCCTTTGCGCTGCTGCTCGTTTTGGGCGTGGCGTTGGTTCTCGGCGTATGGGTGGGGCTGGCGCTCGTCCTCAGCGGCATCGCGGCCATGTATTTCGTCGCCAACGTGCCCATGACGGCCGTCATGGCGACCACCATCTGGAGTGCGAGCGCCTCTTGGACGCTTGCAGCCCTGCCGCTCTTCGTTTGGATGGGCGAAATCCTGTTTCGGACCCGGCTTTCCGAAGAGCTTTTCCGAGGGCTCGCGCCTTGGGTGGGGCGCCTCCCGGGCGGCCTCGTGCACGTCAATGTGCTGGCGTGCGGCATATTCGGGATGGTTTCGGGCTCTTCCGCGGCAACATGTGCCACGATCGGCAAGATCGCGCTGCCGGAGCTCACAAAGCGCGGGTACGATGAGAAGCTCGCGATCGGATCACTCGCCGGCTCTGGAACGCTCGGGCTCCTGATCCCGCCCTCGATCATCATGATCGTCTACGCCGTCCAGGCCGAGGTGTCGCTTTTGCAGATGTTCCTTGCGGGCTTCCTGCCCGGCGCCGTGGTCATGGTGCTCTACTGCAGCTACATCGCAATTGTGTCCCTGCTCAATCCCGACAAGCAGCCACCTTCCGAGCCTTGGATGGGCTTCTGGCGGGCATTCAAGGAATCGGCGAACCTTATCCCGACACTCCTCCTCATCCTGTTCGTCTTCGGGGCGCTCATATCCGGCTCGGCGACGGCAACGGAGTGCGCGGCCTGGGGTGTAGCAGGTGCTCTGATCATCGCTTGGCTGCAGGGGTCGCTGACCTTCCAGTCCTTCTGGGCGAGCGTGATGGGCGCGACCCGAACCACCGCGATGATCATGCTCATTCTCGGCGGTGCAGCCTTCATGTCTGCGGCGATGGCGTACACGCAGATACCGGCGGCCATTGCGGACCGCGTGTCTCGCTTGAACCTCGGCCCGGGAATGCTCATCGCGTGCCTGACGCTGTTCTACATCGTCCTCGGCATGTTCCTCGATGGCATCTCGATGATCGTGCTGACGATGGCGATCGTCCTGCCCTTGGTGCAGAAGGCCGGCTTCGATCTCATCTGGTTCGGCATATTCGTCGTGCTCGTCGTCGAGATGGCGCAGGTCTCGCCGCCCGTCGGCTTCAATCTGTTTGTGCTGCAATCCATGAGCGGCCGAGATAGCTGGACGGTCGCGTATGCGGCGCTTCCCTTCTTCATTCTTTTGATTGTCGCCGTGGCGATCATCTATGCCTTCCCGCAAATTGCGCTATTCTTGCCGAGGCTGGTGTTCCCGGCTTGATGGCGTGCCCGCACTACCAGAAGACGAAATGGAGTAGATGGATGACGACATTCAAATTGATGCTGGCTGCGACCGCCGTCGTGGCGGCAACGGCGACGACGGCCACCGCTCAGACCAAGTGGAACCTGCCTGCCGCATACCCGGCGTCGAACTATCACACCGAAAACCTTGCCTGGTTCGCCGAAGAGGTGAAGAAGGCGACCGGCGGAAAGCTCGAGATAACCGTCCATGCGGGCGCCTCGCTGTTCAAGGCGCCGGAAATCAAGCGCGCCGTTGCGACCGGCCAGGCGCAGATGGGCGAGGTGCTGATCTCGATCCACGAAAATGAGGATTCGGTGTTCGGCCTCGACACCATCCCATTTCTCGCCTCGAGCTATCCCGAAGCGAAGAAGCTGTGGGAGGCGCAGCGCGCCGCGATCGCCAAGAAGCTCGACAGCCAGAACATCATGGTCCTGTTCGCAGTGCCGTGGGGGCCGCAGGGCATCTACGCGAAGAAGGAGCTGAATACGGTTGCCGATATGAAGGGGCTCAAGTTCCGCGCCTACAATGTCGGCACGACGCGCATTGCCGAGCTCGTCGGCGGTCAGCCGGTCACGGTGCAGGCGGCGGAGCTGCCGCAGGCGCTCGCGACGGGAACTGTCAATATCTTCATGACCTCGGGCTCCACGGGCTACGACAGCAAGGCCTGGGAGACCATGAGCCACTTCTACGACGTGCAGGGCTGGATCCCGAAGAACGTGACCTTCGTCAACAAGGCCGCTTTCAACGGCCTGCCGAAGGATCAGCAGGAGGCAATCCTCAAGCTCGCCAAGGCGGCCGAGGAGCGCGGTTGGAAGATCGCGCCCGAGAAGGCCACCTGGTACAACGAGCAGCTCACCAAGAACGGTATGAAGGTCCTCCCGCCGAGCGCCGAGCTGAAGGCGGGGCTGAAGAAGATCGGTGACCAGCTCACCGAGGATTGGCTCAAGAAGGCGACTGACGACGGCAAGGCCGTGGTCGCGACCTATCGCAAGTAAAAAACGAGCGGCCGGTCATCGCTGACCGGCCGCTCGGCATGATTGCTGGAGCAATCGAGCGAGCCGTGCCCTTAGGCGCGGCTCGCTTCATTTTCAGAGCGCGACTTCGATGAGGTACGGCCCCTGCGAGGCCAGGCCGGCATCGAGCGACTTCGCGAGCTGCGTGCAATCCGTGGCACGGGAAGCTTCCACGCCCATGCTGCGCGCCATGTGAACCCAATCGATGGCGGGATTGCCGATCGTCAGCATGTTCACCGCACGCGGGCCGGGATTGCGCACGCCGACGTTGGTCAGCTCGCCGCGCAGGATGTTGTACGAGTGGTTGGCGAAGACCAGCACGGTGACGTCGAGGCCTTCGCGCGCCATCGTCCACAACGACTGGATCGTGTACATGGCGCTGCCGTCGCCCTCGAGCGCGATCACCTTGCGGTCAGGGCACGCGACCGCGGCGCCGATCGCGACCGGCAGGCCATAGCCGATCGATCCGCCGCGGTTGTTGATCCAGCTATGCGGCGGCGCGCCCGCCGTCTCGGGGAAGAACTCGCGGCCCGTCGTCACGCTCTCGTCGACGACGATCGCGTTCTCGGGGATCTTCGCACCGAGGATCGAGGCAATGCCGGCCGGACCGATCGGCCCCGTCGGAAGGGCAGGGCGGCGCGGCGCTGCAACCCCGGCAGGCGGCGTGTTGATTGCGTCGAGCTCGATGGCGAGGGCTTCGAGTGCGGCTTCCATGTCGTCCTCGAGGCCGGCGAGCTTCGTCGAGCGCGCGTCCTTCGGCATGAGCAGGCTGGGCTTGTTCGGATAAGCAAAGAAGGCGACGGGCTCGCGTGCGCCGACGAGCACGAGGTTGCCGGCGGCTTCCATCACCTTGAGTGCCTGATCGACGACATAGGGAATGCGGTTGACCTGGACCCGGCCCGCGCCCCGTTCGAGGCGCGTGTTCGCGCCCTCAGTGAGAATACCGCAGCCGGTCTTGGCGGCGATACGGCCCGCAAGCTCCAGCGGGCGCGCGCGCAGCGCCGCACCGCCCATGAGCAGGGTCGCCTTCGGGCCCCTCCGCAGCATCTCGGCCGCCGCCTTCACGGCATCGCTCGACACCTTGGGTGGCGCGACCCTCGGCGCCGTCTCGGCAATGCCGTTGGCAGGTCCCCAAGCCGTATCCGCAGGCAGGATCAGCGTCGCGATCTGGCCCGGCGTCTGGCGCGCCGCTTCGATCGCCAGCGCGCCGTCGGCTGCGATGCCGGCCGAGTTCGGCGAGGTCTTCACCCAGTGCGACATCGGCCGCGCCACGCCCTCGATATCGGAGGTGAGTGGGGCGTCATGGGTAATGTGATAGGTCGCGTGCTCGCCGACGATATTGACGATGCCGGAGCTCGCCTTCTTGGCATTGTGGAGGTTGGCAAGGCCATTGGCGAGGCCGGGTCCGAGATGCAGGAGTGTCGATGCCGGCTTGTCGAGCATGCGGTAGTAGCCGTCCGCCGCGCCCGTCACGACACCCTCGAAGAGGCCGAGCACGCAGCGCATGCCCGGTACTTTGTCGAGCGCCGCGACGAAGTGCATTTCCGACGTGCCCGGATTGGTGAAGCAGACGGTCACGTCGCCTGCAATCAGTGTCCGTACAAGGCTTTCCGCCCCGTTCATCTCGCTCGACATCGGCCTACATGGCTCCCATTGCATGAAAAAGCCCGGCACCTGGAACGGCCGACGGGCGATGCCGCCGACTTTATGCCGAACCGCAGGGGGGTTCAAACCGCTGCTGTCGCACGGCCGCATCAGCAACGTGCATGGATGAGCTGGATTGGTTTCTGAGCGGTGGCGACGTGCCCCTTCTGAGATAAGATGACTGCTCGAGGGTAGCGGCACACCGCGCGCGTGCCGTGAGAGTGGGGCGTTCGCCATCAGGCGGGCGGAATTCTTCTGGCAGTTTCGCATTCCGCTTCTTGCCGAGCTGGCTGTCGCGAGCGATGGCGGCGCGGCCGCGGATGGCGTCGTTAAAAGTGAGTGGCGACATGAGCGTGGCTGCTGACGGCATTGGATTGCGTACCGCATGGCCGTCGGGTGTGTGCTGGCGCCGGGTGCTGGTGGCGTTCGCGGCCGTCCTTTGGGTGGTCGGCTCTGCTGTTCCCGCGGCGGCCATCAAAGAGGCAGAAGCCGCGCAAGGCCCGCCATATAACGTCGCGCTGCTCGTGAGCGCGCCGCGCGATGATCTCTGCCACGACCCTGGTGATATTGCTGCGATCCGTCGGCTCGCAGCCGACGAGCAGGCGCGCATCAACCAACGGGGCGGGATTGCCGGCAGACCCATAGCGATCAGGATCTTCGACGACGGCCGCGATGATGCGAAGGCCATCGCCAACATGCGCGCCGTTCTTGCTGACCGCAACATGATCGGCATGATCGGGCTCGGTAACGCGAGCCGGGCCAAGGCGGTGTTCGACGCGCTCGGCGAGGACATTCGGCGCAGCAACATACCGTTCCTTTCGGATATCGCCGTCAGCAGCATCTTCGCGGGCCACCCGAACGTCTTCACGACGCGCGCCTCGCAGGACGAGGAGCGGGCGCCCGTCATGGCCGCCTTCACGCGCAGCATGGGCTTCAAGCGGCCCGCCTTCATTGGCGCGTCGGGCATGGTCTCCAGCGAGGCGCTGCGCGAGAGCCTCGTCGATCTCATCGGCGAAGCCAATCTGAGTGGCGATCATCGAATGCGTCTCACCGACGGCAAGCCTGACGCTAGAGAACTAACCGCCGTCGTTGCTGATCTGGCCCAGCGTCAGCCTGAAGTGATCTATCTCGCCGTCGGCTCGCGGGCCGGCGGTGAGGTCATGTCTGCGCTAAAGACGGCCGGGGTGACGCCGGCGATATTCATTAGCGGGCGCATCGACGCGCTCCCGCCAGCCGTCGCGATGTCCTATCCAAGTCCGCTCTATCAGATCTCCTGGGACAACCTGCCGGAGCTCTACAACGGCCGCCTGCGCAAGCTCGCCGTGCTGGCACCTTCCAATCCCTGGATCTTCGAGGGGCGCAAGAACGCGCGCGCGCCCGGCTGGGCTAAGGGCGAATGCCAGGAGCGGGCTGAGATCCGCGGTATGCGCGATCCCTTTGAAGCGGCGAACATGCGCGCCATTGCGACCGGTGCACGCTACGCGGACATGATGGCGCTCATCGCCGACGTTTTGCGCACAGCCGATCGCAGTGCCGACATCGAGACGCTGCGCGCGGCCGCCGTGTCGCGCATCACGTCGGCCTACGCGGCCGGCCGCGGTGCCTTCAGGGGGACGTTCGAGAACTGGTCTTTCGATCCGACCACGCGTACGGCCACGCGCACGCCTTTCATCATCATTCTGCCACGCGGGCTTGGCCGTCTGCAGCTCGCGCCCATCCAGTTCCGCCGCGCGCGCGACGGCACGTTCCGGCGCGTCGAGACGCTCTATATGGACATCGATCTCGTCAAGGCGCATCGCGTCGACGACAACGAGAAGGCTTACTTCGCGGAGTTCTATCTATCGCTCCACGCCAATCCTACGATCGACATCGGCGAGATCGAGTTCGCCAACGCCTACATCGATCCGCGCACCCATGGGCGCCAGCTCACGATCGAGCCCCTCCACGGCGGCGCCAGCGACCGCATCTATCCTGCTTCGATGAAAGTCTACAAGGTTGTCGGGCGCTTCCTGTTCGAGCCTCGTCTCGAGACCTTCCCGTTCGACACGCAGAGCTTCTCCATTGAGGTGCAGCCGCGGCGCAGCGATGCTGCATTCATCGTTCAGCCACCTCCCGTTTCGTTGCGCGACGCACGCGTGATCACCGAAAGCTGGACGCCCATGGTGCACTATGTGGGCTATGACGAGGACTTCGTACCTGTCGTCGATTCCTTCACCCATGAGGCAAGCGTCGCGCCCTTCTACAAGGCGAGCTTCGTCTGGCAGATGCGGCGCGAGACGACCGACTATTTCCTCCGCGTGGTCGTCCCACTGGGCTTCATTCTCGGCATCGCCTATCTTTCGATCTTCATTCCCATGGCGCGCTTCGACTCGATCGTGGCCATCCAGGTGACAGCGCTTCTGTCGGCAGTCGCGCTCTACATCTCCCTGCCCAAGCTCGACTCGGATACGGCGACGCTGTCGGATCGCATTTTCGTCTTCGACTACATGATGGTGAGCCTCATGATCGCGATCACGGTCTTGAGGATCAATCCATTCGTCGCCAGCCGCCGGTGGCTGGTCAGCGTGCTCGAGTTCATGCACGTAGCTGTCGTGCCGGCCCTTGTGGTGGTCGCGGCGTACTATGCCTACGGCATGAGCATTGCCGCTCAGTAGGCCAGGGTGCTGCAACTAGACGTGCGGCATGACCTCTTCGGCGAGGAGCTTCATGGCGCGCTCAACGTGCGCCTTGTCGATGCCGCCGATGTTGAGCCAGAGCGCAAACTCGGTAATCCCGAAGCGCCGCTTCATATCCTTGAGCTTTGCGATGCACGTTGCAGGGTCGTCGGCGATGCAGGCGCCGTGCTCATGCAGCTTCTCGAAGGAGAGATAGCCCATCTCGCGCGTCCGTTTGCCTTCGCGCATGGTGAGCTCGTAGCCCTTGACCTCGCCGGCTTGCGGCGCGCCGGCGAGCTGGTTTGCGGTCACCTTGGCGTAGAACCACTCGACGTGCGTCTTGTAGATCTCGCGCGCCTTGGCCGCGTCCTCGTGTACGAAGAACGGCAGCAGGATCATGCGTTCGGCCTTCTTCGGATCTCTGCCAAGCTCTCTGCACACCGCGTCGTATTGGCCGCAGCTCTTCTCGAGTTCGCCCATCCAAGTCTCGCGATAGGTGCGGTACGTGAAGGGCGAGGCCATTTGCAGGTTGACGCCGCTCCGCGCAGCCTGCTCGAAACTTTCCGGGCTGATCGTCGCCTGATAGACCGGCGGATGCGGTTTCTGCACGGGCTTGGGCAGCACCTCCACGGGCTCGGGGATCGTCCAGTACTTGCCTTTGTACGAGACCTTCTCCTGCGTCCACGACTTCAACACGATGTCGAGGCCTTCGGCGAGCATCGCGCGGCTCTGGTCCATCGGCAGGCCGAGGCCGACGAACTCGTGCGGCTGGTAGGCGCGGCCGACGCCGAAGTCGAGCCGTCCATGCGAGAGGACATCGACGAGCGCGTAGTCCGAGGCCGTCCTCAGCGGATGATTGAAGGGGATCGCACATACGGCCATGCCGATGCGCAGGCGCTTCGTGCGCTGGGCGATGGCGGCGGCATAGACCTGGGTCGAAGTGACGAGGCCGTAGGTCGAGAAGAGGTGCTCGGCAATCCAGACGCTGTCGAAGCCGAGTTGCTCGGCGAGCTCGAAGAGGTTCAGATCCTCGTCGAAGGCTTCGACGACGCGCGAGAGATCCGGAACCTGACTGAGGCTGAAGATGCCGAATTTGGTTTTGCCCATTGCCGACGTTTCCCTGAATACTTGTTCAGGAGTAATGGTGTTCTTGGAAGCTCCGGGCGTCAAACGACATTCGTGCGCCTGTAGCTTGCTGCATGTGCATGGGGAGGAACTCTAGGGGTGCCAGAAGAGTTTTTCCTCGGGCACTCATGGGGATGGGGGTTCGGACATCATGTAGTCATGTCTCCGACACTTTTTGCCCGTAGCCGCGGACCGACGGATGCCGGTCGCATGGAAAGTTCCGTGCCGCAACGGTCCGCGCATTCAGAGAGCGAATAGCCATGACTCGACGTACTCGACGTACTAAGGGATCGAACATACTGCCGCTGGCGATGACGGTCGCGCTCGCAGGAACGAGCTGGATCGGCCTTGCGGGCGGGCCGCTGGTACCGCAAGCGCAGGCTCAGCGCTCGCAGGAGAAGGACCAGGACGATCAAGGGCGTCAGCGCGATCAGCGCCAGCGCCAGGAGCGTCCGCAGGAGCGGCCCGGAGATCGTGGCGGTCAGGGGCGCCGAGAGGGCCTGGGCGCCAAGGCGATCGAGCGGCGCCGCAGCGCCAGGAGCAGCCTCGCGGGCCCGGACGCGAGGAGCGCCGCGAGCGCGCCGCGCCGCAGCCTCAGCAGATGCCGCCGCAGCAGCGCCCGCCTCAGCAGGTTGCGCCACAGCAGCCGCGTGCACCGCAGCAGGTCGCACCGCAGCCTCAGCCGCAGCAGCCGCGTGCGCCGCAGCAGGTAGCACCACAACCCCAACCACAGCAGCCCCAGCGTCCCGACTTCGGTCGCGCGCCGCCGTCGGGTGCACCGACTGGCGATCCGCAGCAGCGTCAGGTCATGCCGCCGCGTGGGCCGCAGCCGGGAGGTGATGACGGTCGCCGTGGTCGCGGCCCAGAGCAGGCGCGTCCGACGCAGCCCGGGGGCGATGGCGATCGCGGGCGCCCGGGCCAGCCGCCGCAGCGCGAGGGGAGGCCCGATGGGCGCCCTGATGGGGGACGTCCCGATGGTGCGCGTCCCGCGGAAGGGCCGCGCGGTCCAGGGGCGCCGGATGGAAGAGCGGCCGAGCGGTTTCAGCGCGGCCCGATGCGCCTCGATGAGGTGAAACGCGGCCGTGTCGAGCGCAATGAAGGTGGCCGTCGCGTCATCGAGGAGCCGGGCAACCGCGTGATCATCCGCGAAAAGGATCGGATGGTTATCCGCCGCGACGAGGGTCGTGCCTTCGAGCGCTTCAGCCCGAACGCCCGGAGCCGAGATCTAGGCGAAGGACGGCGCGAGACCTGGTTCGAGCGCCCCGATGGCACGCGCGTCTACAGCGAGGTCGACCGCAACGGCCGCATCCTGCGCCGCTGGCGCCGCGATCGCGGAGGTCGCGAGGTCGTCCTGATCGACAACCGCCGCTTCTATCGCAATGTCGCGATCGGAATCGGCGTCGGCGCGCTCGGGATCGGCGTCGGCCTTGCGCTCGCACCGCCGGCGATCAGCATCCCGCGCGATCGCTACATCGTCGACTACGAGCAGGCTTCCGACGACGACCTCTATGAGGCACTCTCGGCGCCGCCGGTCGGTCGTCTCGAGCGTGGCTACTCGCTCGACGAGATCCGCTACAGCGCATCCCTGCGCGACTACATGCGCCGCATCGATCTCGACACGATCAACTTCGAGTTCGGCTCGTTCGAGGTGGCGCGGGACCAGTATCCGAAGCTCGCACGCCTAGCGCGCATCATCCAGCGGATGCTCGAGCGCAATGAGGCCGAGATGTTCCTCATCGAGGGGCATACGGATGCCGTCGGATCCGACGAGGACAACCTGACGCTGTCCGATCGTCGCGCCGAGTCGGTTGCCGATATCCTCGTCAATGAGTTCGGCGTGCCGGTCGAGAACCTCGTTACGCAGGGCTATGGCGAGCAGTATCTGAAGATCAATACGCAGGCGCCGGAGCGGCAGAACCGGCGTGTCGCGCTTCGCCGTATCACGCCCCTGCTCGGCGAATTCCACGATCGCTAGAGATCGCGGCGGACAAAAAACGAAGGGAGTCCTTGGCGCGGCCAGGGGCTCCCTTTTTTATTTCGTCGATATCCGGTCAGCGGCCGTTGCCGTTCGAGCGCAGCGACTGCACGAAGTCGTAGATCAGCATCGCCATGACGGCACAGACGATGATGATCAGCGGCGGCGCGGGCACCCAGATAAGCATGAACGCCAGAAAGGCTATTACCAACGTGATGCCGATGATGCCGGTGATGAAGTTGGTCATTTGGCCCTCCTTTGGCTGGTCCGGCGGCTGGAGCTTTTTGATGATGTGGATTTGCGGTGGGACTTGCCGCCTTCGGCAAGATGGCGGGAAAGCCAGCGCGCGGTCCTGAGAAGACGGGCATCGTTGCCACGCCGCCCGACGAGCTGTACGCCGATCGGCATCCCGTTCGGGCCCTCGAGCAGCGGCAGGGAAACGGCCGGCGTGCCGAGGTACGTCCAGAGCGAGCAGAAGATCGGGTTGCCTGTTGCAGTCCCGATGGGAGCCTCGCCCGGCGCCGACGCGGTCAGGATGGCATCGTACTCGTTGAACAGGTCGTCCAGCAGGCGGTTGAAGGTCTCGGCCGCTGTCGTTGCCTCGAGGTAGTCGAATGCCGTGTGCTGCCGACCGCGCGTGAGCAGCTCGCGGAGCTGAGGGCTCAGAGCGTCGCCGCCCTTCGCGAGATCCCGGCGGAAGTTGTGGGCCATGTCGGTGGCCATGACGATGCCGTGGAAGTCGATCGCGCGATCGAATGCGGTGCCGAGGTCCACGGGCTGGATGGTCTCACCGAGGGCGGCAACGAGCTCGGCAAATGCCTCGTCCAGAACCGGCTCGGCGGCTTTCCATGCCGGCCCCTTGACGAACGCGAAACGCGGCGGCAGGGGCGGTTCGCCGGCCGCAGTTGCCGCAAGTTGCGGAGCCGCGATCGGCCGCGTGTCAGGATCCTCCTCGTCATGGCCGGCGAGGACATCGGCGATCAGTGCCGCATCGACGACCGAGCGGGCAAACACGCCGACATGATCGAGCGCGCGAGAGAGGAGCAACGCGCCGGAGCGCGGGATGAGGCCGTGCGTCGGCTTGTAGCCGACGACGCCGCAGAACGCCGCGGGGCGGATCACGGAGCCATTGGTCTGCGAGCCGATGGCAGCAGGCACCATGCCGGCGGCAACGGCAGCAGCGGATCCGCTCGACGAGCCCCCGGGCGTGCGTGCCGGATCGTGTGGATTCCGCGTCTTTCCTGGATGGTAGTAGGCGTATTCGGTCGTCACTGTCTTGCCGAGAATGACCGCGCCCGCCGCACGCAGGCGCGCGACGGCGGCCGCATCATGCCGCGGCGTTCGACCTCGCCAGAGGGCGGAGCCGAACTCGGTCGGATAGTCCGACGTGTCGAAGATGTCCTTGATGCCGAGCGGCACGCCGTGCAGGGGCCCGAGCGCCCTGCCCGCCATGCGCTGATCGTCGGCCGCCTGCGCCTGCCGCAGCGCGTGATCGGGGTCGAGGAACGCCCAGGCCTGAACCTGTCCGTCGACCTCGCGCACGCGGCTGAGGCAGTCCTCGGTCAGCTCGGCGGCGGTGACGCGACCCTCACGGATCGTCGCCGCCGCCTCAGCCACACTCAGATCTGCCAATCGCGTCATCTTCCGAGCCTTGTTGCCTCGTCGGCACCTAACGTGACGTGTAGAGGTAGTCCGGCAGCCACAGTGCAATGCCTGGGAAGATGTAGACCAGGAACATCGTCAGGAACACCATGCCGACGAACGGCAGGGCGCCACGGAAGATGTGCGTGAGTTCCACTTGTGGTGGGGCCACCCCTTTTAAGTAGAAGGCCGCCATCGCCACGGGTGGCGTGTTGAAGGCCGTCTGCGTGTTCAGCGCCACCAGGATACCGAAGAAGATCGGATCAATCCCGAAGTTGTCCAGGAGCGGCAGGAAGATCGGCACGAAGATCACGATGATCTCCGTCCACTCCAGCGGCCATCCCAGAAGGAAGATGATGGTCTGGGTAAGCAGCAGGAACTGGATCGGTGACAGATTGAGGCCGAGGATGAAGTCCTCGACGACTTTCTGGCCGCCAAGAATTGCGAAGACCGAGGCGAATGTCCACGAGCCGATGAAGAGATAGCAGACCATCGCCGAAGCGCGGGCCGTCAGGTAGACGGATTCCCTCAGCATCTCGTAGTTGAGTGCCCGATATGCTGCAGCGAGCACGAGGCTCGCAAGCGCACCGGCTGCCGCCGCTTCCGACGGCGTCGCCAGGCCAAACAGGATCGCGCCGAGCACACAGACGATCAGGATCGCGAGGGGCAGGAAGGAAGTGAAGAGAGCCCGCAGCACCTCGCCGATCGGCACGTCCGTCTGCTCCTTCGGGAGCTTCGGGCACAATGCCGGATTAATGACCGCCCTGATGATGATGTAGAAGATGTAGAGTGCTGCCAGCAGAAAGCCCGGAAAGAAGGCCGCTGCGTAGAGCTTCACCGCGGACACGCCTGCGGTCGCCGCGTAGACGATCAGCAGAATGCTCGGCGGGATCAGGATGCCGAGGCAGCCGCCCGCGCACACGACACCCGTCGACAGTTTGATGTCATAGCCGGCGCGCAGCATGGCGGGCAGCGCGAGCAGCCCCATGAGCGTCACCACGGCGCCGACGATGCCGGTTGCGGTGGCGAACATCGCGCAGGTGATCATCGTTGCGACGGCGAGCGCCCCGGGTACGCGCGACATCGAGAGCTGCAGGGCATGGAAGAGGCGATCGAGGATGTTCGCCCGTTCTATGAGGTAGCCCATGAACAGGAATAGCGGCACC
>ERZ778022.1125-NODE-1125-length-40981-cov-5.314934_pt1 | contig 40981 bp, 35 predicted proteins | sample MGYA00375752_ERZ778022 | MGnify/ENA primary metagenome ERZ778022 (study PRJEB29350, sample SAMN05389826) | bioreactor metagenome | isolation source: Thiocyanate bioreactor | place: South Africa: University of Cape Town | collected 2014-04-04 ...
CCAGGTTCGGCATGATGATGGCGCGGGCGAAATGCCGGCTGGTATCGCCGATCACACCCTCCAGCATGGCGCCGTCGCGCAAATGCAGGTGCCAGTCATCGGGGCGGCGGATGGTGAGTTCGGTGATCGGCGTGGTCATGATGTCGGCTCCGGCTCTGTCGTCCGGTTCCGATACCATCAAGACGGCCCGCTTCACAACAATGGATCGCCGCCCGAGCGGTCAGAATATCTCGATGCGGATATCGGCGGCCCGGGAGTTTTCGGTGATGCGTTTGCCGTTCGGCAGGTCGTTGCCGTAGAGCTTCCACTGGATGGCCTGTTCGTCGAGCCCGTAGAAGACCCAGCGCTCGCGCAGGCGGCTCTCCAGCACATCATAGGCGGGACCGACGAAGATCGAAAAATCGAAACGGCCGTCGAGCTTCGACCAGGGTGCCTCATCAAGCAGCAGGTAGTTGCCCTCGACAAGCACGAAACGCGTTTCCGGCGCCACGGCGCGGGCGGAGGCGATGGCGATCTCGCGCGAACGGTCGAACACCGGCACCAGCACCTCCTCGTCGGCACGACGCACCGCTTCGAGGATATCGAGAAAGCCGCGGACGTCAAAAGTTTCCGGGGCGCCCTTGCGCGGCAGCAGTCCGCGGGCCTCCAGGATGCCGTTGTCCATGTGGAAGCCGTCCATCGGCAGCACTTCGGCGGTCTCGCCGGCGGCGACAAGCGCTTCGCGCAAGGCATCGGCGAGCGTCGACTTGCCGGCGCCGGGCGGGCCGGCGATGGCGACGATGAAGCGCGGGGCCTCGCCGCTGCGGCGGAGTATCTCCGCCGCGATCTCTGGTACGGATGTCATTCTCAGGCTGCCATGGCTTCCGGTGGCGGGGTCTTTGCGCCGGTCATGAAGGCGACCGCGTCCGACATCGTATAATCCTTCGGATTGATGACGCAAAGCCGCTTGCCGAGGCGGTGGATATGGATGCGGTCGGCGACTTCGAAGACATGCGGCATGTTGTGCGAGATCAGCACGATCGGCAGGCCGCGCGAACGCACGTCGAGGATCAGCTCCAGCACCCGCCGGCTTTCCTTGACGCCGAGTGCTGCCGTCGGCTCGTCGAGGATGATCAGCTTCGAGCCGAAGGCGGCGGCACGTGCCACCGCCACGCCCTGGCGCTGGCCGCCGGACAATGTTTCCACCGCCTGGTTGATGTTCTGGATGGTCATCAGCCCCAGTTCGGAGAGTTTGTCGCGGGCGATCTTTTCCATCGCCGCATGGTCGAGCATGCGAAAGACCTTGCCGAGCGGCCCGGATTTGCGGATCTCGCGGCCGAGGAACATGTTGTCGGCAATGGAGAGCGCCGGCGACAAGGCAAGGTTCTGGTACACCGTCTCGATGCCGGCCTTGCGGGCCTCGATCGGCGAGCGGAAGTTCACCACCTCGCCATCGAGGCGGATCTCGCCTTCGTCGGGCCGGATGGCGCCGGAGATCGCCTTGATCAGCGAGGATTTTCCGGCGCCGTTGTCGCCGATGACGGCGAGGATCTCGCCCTTGTGCAGGTCGAAATCGGCATTGTCGAGGGCCGTCACCCGGCCGTAGCGCTTGACGATGCCGCGGGCGGTGAGAATGGGTTCGGAAGCCATCAGCCTGCTACCTTTCTGATCCACTGGTCGATTGCGACGGCCGAGATGATGAGGACGCCGATCAGGAGATAGGTCCATTGCGGGTCGGTGCCGATCAGCCGCAGGCCGAGCTGGAAGACGCCGACGATCAGCGCCCCGAACAGCATGCCCATGATCGAGCCGCGCCCGCCGAACAGCGAGATGCCGCCGATCACCACCGCAGTGATGGATTCGATGTTGGCGAACTGGCCGGCGGTGGGTGAAACGGAGCCGATGCGGCCGATCAGGGCCCAGCCCGCCAAGGCGCAGATCAGGCCGGAAAGCACGTAGACCGACATCAGCATCTTCTTGACGTTGACGCCGGCAAGTTCTGCGGCATCCGGGTCGTCGCCGACGGCATAGACGTGGCGACCCCAGGCGGTCTTGTTCAGCACGTACCAGAGGCCGATGGACAGGAGCACCATGGCGATGACGCCATAGGTGAAGACGGCGTTGCCGATGCGGATATTGGCGCCGAAGATCTGCAGGAGCGGCGCGGTGGCGCTGATATCCTGGGCGCGGATCGTCTCGTTGGCGGAATAGAGGAAGTTGGATGCGAGCACGATCTGCCACATGCCGAGCGTGACGATGAAGGGTGGCAGCTTCATTCGCGCCGCCAGCCAGCCGTTGACGAAACCGCACAGCGCGCCGACGCCGAAGCCGCAGAGGATGGCGATCTCGACGGGCAGGCCGAGACGGAAGACGAACTGGCCCATGACCACCGACGACAGCACCATGATGGCGCCGACGGACAGGTCGATGCCGGCGGTCAGGATCACCAGCGTCTGCGCCGCCCCGACGATGCCGGTGATGGCCACCTGCTGCAGGATCAGGGTCAGCGAGAAAGCCGAGAAAAACTTCGTGCCGAGGATCGAACCGAAGATGATGATCGACAACAGGAGCACGATCAGCGGCACGCCGGCCGGATGCGAATGCAGGAAATGCTGCAGTTTCTGGATGGCTGTCTTGTCGTCGGTATCGAACGATGCGAGTTGCCGCGAACTGTCGCTCAGGACCTTCTCGAACTCCTGGGCTGGCTGCGAAACTGCTGTCGGCTCGCTCATGAAAGCTCCTCCCGCCTCATAAACCGTTGTTTTTATGATGGGCTCCTCTTCCCATCCCTGCTTTTTCATAGGACGCGCCGGTCACGGTGCGCCATGGCAGGACGGGAAGTCTGCTCACGGTTCAGGCGTTTTGTCAAAATGAAAGGTGGCGGCGAAAGAGGGGGCGGGCAGGCCGCCCCCGGTGAAAAGGCCGCAGGCCGGGCTTAGCCCCAGCACTTGTCCGTGCCGACCTTGGTGTCGATCGATTCGACACCGCTGACCGGCTTGTCGGTGACCAGCGAAACGCCGGTGTCGAAGAAGTCCTTGCCTTCGGTCGGCTTCGGCTTCTCGCCGCTGTCGGCGAACTTCTTGATCGCCTCGACGCCGAGCGCTGCCATCAGCAGCGGATATTGCTGCGACGTGGCGCCGATGATGCCGTCGGCAACGTTCTTGACGCCGGGGCAACCGCCGTCGACCGAAACGATCAGCACGTCCTTCTCGCGGCCGACAGCCTTCAGCGCTTCATAGGCGCCGGCAGCAGCCGGTTCGTTGATGGTATGCACGACGTTGATGGTCGGGTCCTTCTGCAGCAGGTTTTCCATGGCGGTACGGCCGCCTTCTTCGTTGCCGTTGGTGATGTCATGGCCGACGATGCGCGGATCGTCCTCGTCGCCGATCTTGTTCGGATCCTTCGGGTCGATGCCGAAGCCGATCATGAAGCCCTGGTCGCGCAGCACGTCGACGGTCGGCTGCGATGGCGTCAGATCGAGGAAGGCGACCTTGGCGTCCTTGGCCTTGTCGCCCAGCGTTGCCGCCGCCCACTGGCCGATCAGCTTGCCGGCGAGCAGGTTGTCGGTGGCAAACGTCGCGTCGGCGGCATCGGCCGGCTCCAGCGGCGTGTCGAGCGCGATGACCAGCAGGCCGGCCTCGCGGGCCTTCTGCACCTGCGGCACGATGCCCTTGGTGTCGGAGGCGGCGATCAGGATGCCCTTGGCACCGTCAGCGATGCAGGTTTCGATCGCGGCCACCTGGCTTTCGGAATCGCCGTCGATCTTGCCGGCGTAGGATTTCAGCGTCACGCCCAGTTCCTGCGCCTTGGCGGTCGCACCCTCCTTCATCTTCACGAAGAAGGGATTGGTGTCGGTCTTGGTGATCAGGCAGGCGGTAACGTCGGCGGCTTGCGCCGGTGCGACGAAGGCGACACCCAGAGACAGGGCGCCGAAAGTGGCCGAAAGCAGCGTTTTTTTCATGAACTCCTCCCAAGAGTTTTTGAGGCCGGCATCCCGGCAAATGTCGTGTCGCACAGTCCGCAGGCGGGCCTGGATAAGGGCTCGTCCAGACCTCCTCCGATCCGGATCTCTGCTCCACGCCGCAATTTAGAGCATTCGAAATCCGGCCTGTCAATAAATAAATCCAATTGAATTATTAATTCGTTGTGGCATTGTTGCGAAAAATAATGCACTGGCGGCAAGCCAATGCGGGAGGAAAAAATCCATGTCGTCGCTGGAGGATGGTCTCGCCATGTCCTCGCCCCTGCCGGTGCTCGATCCGACCGGCGGCGCCAACCAGGTGCGGGTGCGCGCCTATAACGAGCGGCTGGTCCTGTCTCTTGTCCGTCGTCACGGCAGCCAGTCGAAGGCCGAGATCGCCAGGCGCACCGGGCTTTCGGCGCAGACGGTGTCGGTGATCATGCGGTCGCTGGAAAAGGACGGGCTGCTCATCCGCGGCGCGCCGGTGCGCGGCCGGGTCGGGCAGCCGTCGATTCCGCTGCATCTCAATCCGGACGCGGTCTATTCCTTCGGCGTCAAGATCGGCCGGCGCAGCGCCGACCTGGTGTTGATGGATTTCGTCGGCCGCATCCGGCTGCAACTGCACCAGACCTATGCCTATCCGCTGCCGCAGGAGATCATGGGGTTCATCACCTCCGGTATCCGCGACCTGGAGCGCCAGATGACCGTCGAGCAGCGCCGGCGGCTGGCCGGCATCGGCATCGCCGCCCCGTTCGAATTGTGGAACTGGGCGGAGGAGGTGGGCGCGCCGGCCGGCGCCATGGACAGCTGGCGGTCGTTCAACCTGCAGGCGGCGGTTTCCGCCGTCGTCCCCTATCCGGTCTTCCTGCAGAACGATGCGACCAGCGCCTGTGGCGCCGAACTGGTCTTCGGCGTCGGGCCGTCTTATCCGGATTTCGTCTATTTCTTCATCGGCTCCTTCATCGGCGGCGGCGTGGTGCTGAATTCGGCGCTGTTCGTCGGCCGCACCGGCACGGCCGGTTCGGTGGGGTCGCTACCGGTGCGCGGCGACGGTGGGGAGACGAAGCAGTTGCTGGAGGTCGCCTCGATCTTCGTGCTCGAAAATATGCTGCGCCAGCGCGGCCTCGATCCGCAGCCGCTCTGGTATTCGGCCGACGACTGGATCGATTTCGGCGAGCCGCTGGAAAGCTGGATCGAGGAGGCGGCGACGGCATTGGCGCAGGCGATCGTTTCGGCCGCGTCGATCATCGATTTTTCCGCCGCCGTCATCGATGGCGGCTTTCCGGCCTGGGTACGGTCGCGGCTTGTGGCGGCGACCGTGCGGGCGGTCGGTCGTCTCGACCTGCAGGGTGTCATCATGCCGGAATTGCTGGAAGGCGCGGTGGGCGCGCAGGCGCGGGCGATCGGGGGTGCTTGTCTGCCGATCTTTGCCCGCTATCTCCTCGATCAGAACGTGCTTTTCAAGGAAATCGAGAGCGGCGGCGAACCGGGGTGACCGGTCGGGCGGCGATGGTCAGGGGTCGGTTCCCGCGGGAACAGCCGGCTGCCGCTCGAATCTGACAGAGAGGAGCCAGGGCAAAATACGCCCTGTGGCCACCGATCGAAGGAAACGGCTTCATGCGCCTGCTGCTGACTGCTGCCATGATTACCGCCGCCGCGCTGGCATTGACCGCGCCGGATAGCCCCGAGCGTTTCCTCCAGGCGCTGTTCGGTCATGCCGGCAGCGAGATCCGCGTCGATGCCGATGCGAGCTTCCACGCGCCGACCGCCTGCGAGACCCGCACGCTCGACAAGCGGGAAACGGTCGCAGGTGCTGCAAAAACCCGCGTGCGCGTCTGCAGCTGAGCGGAAGACGCCCCCAAGTCGATGCCCGGCCTGGGATAAGCATGTTTTCTGTTGCAACAGGCGAGCGACTGGGCAAAAACTTCTTTCCGCATATCCAGTCCTTGCGAACGCGGCAACAGGCGGAAAGAGTCCCATGAGTGAAGTGAACAAGAGTCCCGCCTTCTGGCGTTCCTTCCCGATTTTCGAAGAGTTCGACAAGGAAACGATCGCCGAAATCGCGGCCATCGCCACCTATCGCAAATGGTCGCCGGGAACGGTGATCTTCCAGCGCGGCGACGAAGGCAATTACATGATCGCCATCTTCAACGGCCGGGTGAAACTGTCGCTGATCACGCCGCAGGGCAAGGAACTGGCGATCCGCCACATGGAGCCCGGCACCATTCTCGGCGAAATGGCGATCCTCGACGGCGAGCCGCGGTCGGCCGATGCCACGGCCGTGACCGCGACGGAAGGTTATGTGCTCGCCAAGCGCGACCTGCTGCCGATCATCACCGAACGGTCCGAAACGGCCGAGACGGTCATCCGCTTCCTCTGCGCCCGCATCCGCGAGACCACCGAGCGGCTGGAAACCATGGCGCTCTACGATCTCGATTCCCGTGTCGCCCGATTCTTCCTCGCAACGCTGAAACAGATTCACGGCATGGAACTACCCGATCGCGCCAACCTGCAGATGGAGCTCAGCCAGACGGAAATTGCCGCCATCGTCGGCTGCAGCCGGCCGAAGATGAACCGGGCGATCGTTTCCCTGGAAGAGGCAGGCGCGATCTCCCGTAAGGACGGCATCATCTCCTGCCATGTCGACCGGCTCATTCGGGTTGCCGAACCTGATGAGGCATAGTTTCGCAGCCACGCCATGGCGATAAGTCCCTTTCGCCTCAGACCCCTGCATTTCGGCATCGCGGCAAGCCTGCTGGCGGCCTTTGCGGTGTTTGCCGTTCCCCAGGAAACGATGGAGGCCCAGCGCGAACTTTTCTTCGACACCCTCACGCAACTGGCGCCGCAGCATGTCTCGCCCGACATCGTTGCCGTCGATATCGACCGCGCCGCCTACCAGGCCGCGCCGAACGCCGACTGGAACCGCAGCGAAACGGCGGCGCTGGTGCGTACGCTTGCCGAGGCCAAGCCGGCGGCGATCGGTTTCGATCTCGTCTTCAGCGGCGATTGCGATCCGGTCAATGCCACGAACCAGGTGCTGGCGGCGGCGATGCGGCAGGCGCCGGTGGTGCTGGGTTTCCTGATCGCCGACATCGCCAGGGATATGCCGCGCCCGCGCCCGCCGCTGGCCATCAGCCGGCCATTGGCGGTTCCCGACCTCTGGTTCATCGACGGGGCGGAAAGTTCCTGCCCGGTGCTTGCCGAGGCGGCCCGGTCCACCGCCGCCAATTTTCTCGTCGGCGACGAGGATTCCAAGGTGCGCCAGGTGCAGGCCTTCTCGATCATCGGCAACGACGCCTATCCGGCGCTGGCGCTCGAAATCTTCCGGCTGGCCCGGCATGTGCGCACGCCGATCCTCGGCGGCGATCCGCCGCGGCTGAAACTCGACGACACGATCATCGATTTCAGCGACGACGGCAGCCTGCGTTTCGTCGCCGGACAGGAAGCGACGATTTCCGGCCGGACGATATCCGCCGGCGACATCATCGGCGGAAAGGTGCCGGCGGAGCGGCTTGCCGGCAAGGTGGTGCTGATCGGCTCCAGCCTGCCGAGCCTCGGCGGCCTCCGCGCCAGCGCCTCGATGCCGCTCGAACCGTCGCTGCAGATCCATGCCGACATCGTCAACGCCCTGATGACCGGCTTCATTCCCAAGCGTGACGACAGCTACGTGCCGTTCGAAGCGCTGGCGGCGTTGATCTGCGGCCTTGTCGTCACGCTGGTGGCAATCCGTCTGCGCCCGGTGACGGCCGCGGCCGCCGGGGCTGCCGCCATCGTCGCCGTGCTCGGGGGAACGTTTGCGCTCTACATCACGACAGCCATTCTGGCCGACGGTTTCCGGCTGACGCTGGCGCTCGCTTTCGTGCTCGTCGTCACCAGCGTTGCGCAGTTTGCCCATATCCGCCGCGTCGAGGCGCTGGCGCGCCGGCGGTTCGGCCAATACCTGCCGCGCTCGGTGGTCGATCGTTATCTCGACAATCCCGATCTGGCGCGTGTCGCCGGCGAGGAGCGTCCGGTGACGGCGCTGTTCACGGATATCGAGGGATTTACCGCGCTGACGAAGCGCGTCGGGCCGCACGACCTCGTCGCCATGCTCGATACCTATTATTCCGAGGTCAATGCGCTGGTCGCCGATCATGGCGGCATGGTCGACAAGATCGTCGGCGATGCCGTGCATGCGCTCTTCAATGCGCCGGAAGATCTCGACGACCACGTCAACCAGGCGATCCGCTGCGCCGCAGAGATGCGCCGGCTGACGGAGGAGATGCGTACACGGCCGCGCTTTCGCGACCATGATTTCGGCCGGACGCGCTTCGGCATCGAGACCGGCATCGCCGTGCTGGGCGAGGTCGGTCATGGCGGCAAGCTGGATTACACCGCCCATGGCGAGGCGATCAACCTCGCGGCCCGGCTGCAGGACGCCAACAAGTTCCTGGGCACGCAGATCTGCATCGGGCCGCAGGCGGCCGGGCAGGCGTCGAGCAAACTGGTCAGCCTCGGCACACACGAAATCCGCGGCTTCGGCGAGATGGAACTGTTCAGCCCCGAGCCGCCGAAACGGCTGCCGGCCACAGAAGCCTGATCAGCGGGCGCCCACCAGCGCATAGGCCTCGCGGATGCGTTGCTTGCCCCAATCGACGGGTTCGCTCGGCCGCGCATCCACGGAAGCGATTTCCACACCCTGTCCCTTGCCCACTTCGCGGGTCGTGCCGCCATTGGTGACGGCGACCTTGCCGTGTTCGACGAAAACCGCGAAGCGGCCGCGGCTCGGCCCGGCGAAAAACTTCGTGCCGCGCACGCCGATCATGCCGAAAGTGGTGCGCACGCTGACATCGATCTTGGCAAGACCCTCCGGACGATCGAACATCATGGCGCCGGCGCCGAGTTCCAGCGTGCCGCCCTGTCCGGCGATGAAGCTGTCGATCAGAAGCTCCGTGTCGCCGCCGAGCAGCACACGGGTATCGCTGCCAAGCTTCAGGTCGGCAAAACTCTCGGCTGCGGTGACCACGAGGTCGTTGTCCATCAGCGGCGCGCCGGCCGCAAGGCGGTCCTCCGCTTTCTGCTGGCGCCTCGTCACCTCGCCGCTGACCTTGACGGTCTCGCCGATTGCCGAAGCATGGGCCGGCGTCCAGGCAGGCAGGATCGCCATGGCGCCTGCGCCCACCATCAACGTGCGACGCGTGAGGAGTGTCACTGTACGTTGTGCATATTTCATCGTCATTCTAACCCCCGCCGCTTGTTTTGCGCCACGATACTTCGGTCGCACCCGAGTGCAAGCTCGAACTGCCCGGCATCTTAGGGTGTTCTAAAACATTTTCGAGCCGGCGGCTGTCCCTCAGGGAACAACTTCGCACGTTGATACGTTGTTAAATCCGGACACATCAACATAACGGAGAAAAGCAATGTCCGCCGGTTTCGCCCATTTCGCATCGCATTCGAAGGCTTGCTTCTCGCGCGCCGCTGGTGTCGGCGCGGTGATGGTGGCGGCGTTGGCCGCCTCCGTCAGCATGGCGCACGCAGCCCCTTCCGCCAGCCAGGACGATTGCGATCGCCTTGCCGGCAGCCGCTACGACATCAACCGCAACATCGCTTTCAAGCCCGTCGAGGAAGCGGCGCTGAAGAGTGGCGAAGATGCCGTGAACGCTTGCCGCGTCGCTTTCTCCGAAACCGGCAGTCCCCGCTTTTCGTTCCAGCTCGGCCGCGCTCTCGACAATCGTGGTGACGTCGCCGATGCGATGAAGGCCTATGCCGCAGCAGCGGAAGACAATTATACCATCGCCAAGGTGCATCTCGGTTTCCTCTACGGTCGCATGGGTGACGCAGACAAGGAATTTGCGCTGTTCACCCAGGCCGCAAACGACGGCAATGCGCTGGGTGCCTACAATCTTGCGGTCCTCTATCGCGACGGCATCGGCACGCAGGTCAATGCCGCGCAGGCCATCCGCTGGTTCGAGGATGCTTCCGCCAAGGACTATGGCCCGGCTGCCTATAATCTCGGCGTGATCTACGACGAAGGCAACCTGGTGCCGGAAGACAATGCCCGTGCGATCGAATGGTACAAGATCGCCGTCGCCAAGGGCCAGGTGGACGCCATGGTAAATCTCGCCTTGATGTACGAGGGCGGCGAAGGCACGCAGTCGAACCTGATGGCTGCCGCCGACCTCTATCGCAGCGCTGCCGAAAAGGGCGACCAGTACGCCGCCCAGAAATTCGAAACGATCGGTGCGATGATCGCGGCGCTTAAGGAACAGCAGCAACAGATGCAGGCCAGCAGCGGCGCCAATATGCCCGCCATCGACCCGGAAGCCGTCGGTTCGATCTCGAAGGACGACACGGGCATCTGATTACCCGGAGCTCTCACGCAGAAGCAATCGCGGCGGAGGATTTGCCTCTGCCGCGATTGCTTTTGCGTGACGCGTGATCACAGGAAACGCCTGCTTCCGTCCGATGCGGCGCCGGCGATATCGGATATTGCCCCAAAATTAGACGTCTCGAAAGTGCGACTACTACGCAAGATTGATTGCAAGATCAAAGCATTGCAGGAACAATGCCGCACCATTCACGCGATGGTCGGACACTTCGGATTTCGCAAAATTCTCCAGGCTGCGACGCGCTCGCGGCAGGGAACCGTGCGTCCGCGAGTCGATGCGACCGTCAGGCCGGGTTTGAGCTTTCTTGACGTTTCGAGAGGTCTGCAGGGAACATGAAAGAAACATTGGCGATCAACGAAATACTTGGTTACACCACCACGACCGCGCGGCGGCGCGCCTTCTTCAATTTTTCCACCCTGGTCTATTGCACGGGGGAAGCAACCTTCCTTCTGCTGGTCAACGAGTTCCGCAAGACCGGCAAGAAGCGGCAGGCGATCTTTCTGAAGGAAGCCTATCTCGAAGAAAAGGATTTTGGCGTTGCGGTGAATACCTTCGTCGCCGGCGGGCTCAATATCAAGGGAGCTGCTTTCGACCGCAAAGCCTTCGGCAAGTCCGTCATCGATCAGGTGGACAGCGTCGGACGCACCAGCGTCGACAAGATCAAAAGGGGCGGTCTGGTCAATTTCATCGGCGGCAAGCTCGGCCGTGACGCGACCGGCATCCACCCCGATATTTTTGACGAACTCCTTGATATGGCAGCCGTGGATCTGAGCGGCAACATGGGCGCCAACCAGCAGGTCTATGGCTCGGCCGGGAAATTCAAGCCCAACGGCTCCTACCAGCCAAATCCGAAATTCCAGCAGCATCTTCCGGCATTCCGGACCAAGCTGGAGGCATTGAAGTTCGATACGGCTTCTCTCGGGATATTCTGAGCCGTCAGTTCTGCAATGCCCGCGAGATCCGGCTCGAGAGCTCACCCGGGTCCTTGAGGATGATCGCCCGGCTGGTGCGCTCGACGAGGGCTTCGCGCATCAGGCGGGCCATTTCGCGCGACACCGTCTCGCGGCTGGAGCCGATATGTTCGGCCAGTTCCGAATGCACGATCGGCGGCGAGATCACCCGTTCGCCGCCGCCGTCCATGCGGATGCGGGAAAGCCGCAGCAGCGTGTTGTAGAGCCGGTGCTTGGTGTCGAGGAAGGACAGTTCCGACACCCGGTCGTTCAGCTGCCGCATGCGCAGCGAAAGAAGCTGCAGCACGGCCTTGTTGACTTGCGGCTTGCTGCCGAGAATGTCGTTGAAGACCGCCGATGGAATGACGGTCACGACGGAATCATTGACCGCCGTCAGGCTGGCGGCGCGCGGCATTTCGTCGATGGCGGAAAGCTCGCCCATCAGCTCATGCCGGCGGAAGACGCCGACGATCGCTTCCTTGCCGACGCCGAAGCGCAGCACGGCGCGAACTTCGCCGCTCTGCAGCAGGAAAAGGTCGGTCGATTCGTCGGCATGGTCCACAAGGTTTTCGCCGGCGCGAAGGCAGCGGACATGACAGCGTTGCGACCAGGCCCGGTCCTCCTCCTCCTGAAGACTGGCAAAGATCGAGGAGATACGAAGGCTGATGGGGTGCTTCCGCGAGGGGAAAAGCAGGATATCGTTCGTCACAACAGATCTCTCGTTCGCTGGTGCCGGCCGTCTCTGACCTGTCGGGCGAGGCGGTCCGGCTGAAACTCTTCGAACGTATGACGGACGAGGTGCCGGGTTTATTTCGTTGCCTCGCCGATTTCACCTGCAGACGGTCCCCAGACGTCGGTCAGGGCAAAACCCGCCGCCATCGGATCGAACGGATCGAGCGCCACCTGCGACAGGCCGAAGGTGAAGCCGCGGCCGGCGATGGTCGGGATGATCGCCGGCTTTCCGGCCACCGTCGTTTCGGCGGCGAGGCCTACCTCGAACTCCGAGCCGATGGTCGAACGCGATGTCAGGATGTCGCCGACCTTGACCTTGCCGCGCGCATGCATCGTGGCGAGATTGGCGGAACTGCCGGTGCCGCAGGGCGAGCGGTCGACGCGGCCGGGCCACATGGTGGTGCAGGTGCGCACCGCGCCATCCGGGTCGATATCGCGGAACATCACATAGGCGACGCCTGATATCGCCGGGATTTCGGGATGGACCACGGAAATGGTGCGGTTGATCCGCTCCTTGAGCGCCATGCCGGCCTGGACCAGGGCGGCCGCATTGGCCTTCTCGATGGTCAGCCCCACCTGGCCGACGTCCACCAGCGCGTAAAAAATGCCACCGTAACACAGGTCGATGCTGATCCGGCCCCATTCCGGCGTGTCGAGCGCCACGTCCAGTTCGTGCACGAAGGACGGCACCATGGTCAGCCTGACCTTTTCGCACCGGCCGTCTCGGCAGGTGGCGATCGCCTTCACCAGGCCGGCCGCCGTCTCCAGCGTCACCACCGTCTCCGGCTCCTGCATCTCGACAATGCCGGCCTCCAGGAGCGCCGTGGTGACGCAGATGGAGTTGGAGCCGGAGCTCGCATGCGCCTGGTCTGGCTGCAGGATGATGAAAGCCGCATCGGCATCGGGATGTTTCGGCGGCAGGAGCAGGTTGACGGAGCCGATCGGCGCGCCCCGCGGTTCGAGCACGAGGAAGCGCCGCAGTTCGTCGCCCTTCGGGTCGGTGTTCAGCCAGTGCAACTGCTCGGCGACGGTATCGCCGGGAATTTTCGGCACGCCGCCGATCGCCACACGGCCGATTTCACCCTCGGCATGCACATCCAGCAGCTGGATCGTCCGCTTCCATCTCATTGCTCAAGCTCCCGTTCAGGCGCGGCACCGGCCGCCATTCATGTTCTTGCTCGCCGGCCGGCTCAGTATCGATCGATACGGAAGGGTGCCATGTCGACATCGGTCTTCGCGCCGGTCACCATGTCGGCCATCAGTCGTGCGGTCGTCGCGGAATAGGTCAGGCCGAGATGGCCGTGGCCGGTGGCGTACCAGACGCCGGGCAATTTCGACGAGGCGGAGATGATCGGGATCGTATCGGGCAAAGCCGGGCGATGCCCCATCCATTCGCTCGTTTCCTCCGCCTTCAGCCCCGGCAGCGCCCGTTGCGCATGGCGCACCAGCACCCGGGCGCGGCGATAATCCGGGGCGGCGTCGAGTCCGGCCAGCTCGACATTGCCGCCGACGCGGATGCCGCCCGCCGTCGGCGTCACCATGAAGGCGCGATGCGGCCAGATGATCGCGTAACGCATGGCGATGCCGGGTTTCATGATCTGCGTATGATAGCCGCGCTCGGTTTCGAGCGGGATCGGCTCGCCCAGCGCATCCGCCAGGAAGCGGGTGTGCACGCCGGCGGCAAGCACGGCCGCACCGGCCTCCAGCCGCTCGCCATTTTCGAGCACGACGACAACGCCGCCGCCCGGTTTCTTCTCGACGGTGCGCACCGCGCCGGACCGGAATTGCGCGCCGAGCGCCTGCGCCGCCTCGGCGGTCTTTACCACCAGCTGGTAAGGATTGCGGATCGATTTGTTGTCCGGCAGAAGCAGCGCCTTGGCGATGCCCGGCGAAAGCGTCGGCTCGTGGTCGCGGATGGCGTTGCCGCTCAGCACCTCATGGTCAAGCCTGTAGCGGTGCAGCAGTTCCAGATGGCCGCGGTCGGCCGAAAATTCCGCTTCCGTCTCGTAGATCGCCAGGCAACCCTCGTCGGTGATCAGCTCCGGCGCGCCGATCGCCTGCAGCATGGTCCGCATGTCGGACAGCGCATGGGCGGAAAGGCTCATGCCGGCGTCCTCGATGTCGCGCAGCCGTGCCGGTCTTCCGGCGGCGAGGAAGCGCAGGAACCAGGGGATCATCTTCGGCGCATAGGATGCGCGCAGCCAGACCGGACCTTCCGGATCGAGCAGCCAGCGCGGGATGCGTTTCCAGGTCGTCGGCCCCGAACCGGCGGCGAAATCGAGCGCGATGCTCGCCATGTTGCCGAAGGAGGTGCCGCGCCCCGGTTCGCCCTTGTCGATCAGCGTCACCTGCCGCCCGCGGCTCTGCAGCGCAAAGGCGATCGACGCGCCGATAATGCCGGCGCCGACGACGATGACGGAGGTGTTCTGTTCGGGGCTCATTCGGCGGTTCCGCTCTTTTCCGGGTGTTTGACATCCTTGCGGGCAAGCGCCGCAAGGGCTGCGATATCGTCGATCATCGCTCTCTGGCGCCGCAGGGCCGCGATTGCGGCCGGGCGGTCGATCTCGACGAAGCGGATCGCCCGGCCCACCGGCACCTGCGCCAGCCGCCAGAGATCGGCCTCGATGACATTGGCGATCTTCGGATACCCGCCGCAGGTGTTGGCCTCGGCAAGCTGGATGATCGGCTGGCCGGAGGGCGGCACCTGCACGGTGCCCGGCATGATGCCGTGGGAAAACAGTTCGAGCTTTTTCGACAGCGCCAGATGTGGCCCCTGCAGGCGAAACCCCTGGCGATTGGCGTCGTTGGTCAGTTGCCAGGCGCTGGCGAAGAGGGCGTTGCGCGCCTCGTCGGTAAAATCGGCAAATTCCGCACTTGGCAGAACGCGGACCGTTGTCTCGCCCTCCGGGCCGGTTTCAGCAGCAGACCGGCGGATCTCCGTCGGATCGATGCCGAAACCGGCGGGCAGATCGGCAAGGCCGCTGCTTGTCGATCGTCCCAGCGCCAGCCGGTCGCCGCGCTGCAGGCCACGACCCTCGAAACCGCCCCAGCCGCTTTTCAGGTCGGTCGCCCGCGATCCGAGGACCGGCGGCATGTCGAGGCCGCCGGCGATGCAGACCATGGCCCGTGCCCCGGATCTCGGCAGGCCGAGTTGCAGCACGTCGCCGGCCGCCGCCCGCATCGCCCACCAGGGCGGCAGCGGGCGGTCGTTGAGCCGTACCGGGCAATCCGCACCCGTCACGGCAAACATGGTCGCGGTTTCGAACCTCAGGCGGAAGGGGAAAAGCGTCACCTCGATGCCGGCGGTTTCAGGCGTATTGCCGAGCATGCGGTTGCCGATTTCCAGCGCCAGCCCGTCCATGGCGCCGGAACGACCGACACCGGCATCGAGATAGCCGAAGCGGCCGAGATCCTGCACCGAGTTCGCCGCGCCCGTCGACAGGATCTCGATCATGCGACGATCTCCCTGACGGTGAAGCGGATGCGGTCGCCCGGCCGGAAGGCGGCGGGCTGGTCCTTCATCGGGTCGAAGAGCGAAAAATCCGTATGGCCGAGAATATGCCAGCCCGAGGGCGCTGTGAGCGGCATGATGCCCGCCTGCGCGCCGCCGATGATGACCGAGCCTTCCTCTACCTTCATGCGCGGATTGGCCCGGCGCGGCATCGCCAGCCGTGGATCGAGGCCGGAGAGGTAGACGAAACCGGGCATGGCGCCGACGGCGGCGACGGAATAGAGCGGCGCCACATGCGCGGCGACCAGTGCCTCGACGCTCATGCCCTTGGCGGCGGCGAAGCCGGCGAGATCCTCGCCTTTCGCCCCGCCATAGGTTACCGGCACGTCGATGGTCCTGCCGCTGATGGCATCGGCAACCACCGTCCGCCAGCAATGCAGGATGGCCTGCTCCAGCGCCTCGGGTGCCAGGCGCAGCGGATCGAAGACGATCATCAGGTTGTTCATGCCGGGCACGGTTTCCAGCACGCCGGCGTGGGCGCGCAGCGCGGCCGCCACGGCCCAGATCAGGGCTTGCGCATCGTCGTCGAAGGTCTGGCCGGCGCAATCGAGAAGGAGGGCGCCGGCGCCCTCCATGCTCAATCTCGGTGTGTTGCGACCTGCTTGCACCGGCGCTTCCTGCCTCACATGTGCCTCGTTGTTTCTCTGATATATCAGTTCACGAAACTTGCCTATCGATTTTTATCGGCCGGCCCGATGTTGTCAGAGCCCTGCGGTTGGTTTTAGGATCATGCGCGGGAAAAGAACAGGGATGGAAACACCATGGCGCTCGGCGTCGATCTGAATTCCGACATGGCCGAAGGCTTCGGCGCCTACAAGATGGGCGATGACGCGGCGATGCTCTCCATCGTCTCGTCCGCCAATATCGCCTGCGGCCTGCATGGCGGCGACCCGGAAATCATGGCGGCGACGTTTGCGCTCGCCAAGGAGCGTGGCGTTGCCGTCGGCGCCCATCCGGGCTTTCCCGACCTCTGGGGCTTCGGCCGTCGCACCATTCCGTTTTCCGCCGGTGAGATCGAACGGCTGGTTGCCTACCAGATCGGCGCGGCGCAGGCGCTTTCCACCTATGCCGGCCATCCGATCACCCATGTCAAGGCGCATGGCGCGCTCGGCAACCTGACGCAGCAGGATGAAACCGTCGCCCGCGCCGTCAACAATGCCATCAAGGCGGTCGATCCGAAGTTGATCTGCCTCACCATTGCGCTCGGCCACCAGGAGCGGCAGGCGCGCGACATGGGGCTTTCGGTGCGCTCGGAAATTTTTGCCGACCGCGCCTATACCGACGAAGGGCATCTCGTTCATCGCAGCATCGCCGGCGCCGTCATCCATGATGCGGCGGAAGCGGCGGCCCGCACGGCCCGCATGGTCAGGGACGGCGCCATCGAGACCATCACCGGCAAGCGCATCGAGACGCCGATCGAAAGCATCTGCGTCCACAGCGACACGCCCTCGGCCGTCGCCATCGCCCGCACGGTGCGCGACGGGCTGGAAGCCGCCGGCATCGTCGTCCGCAATTTCATCTGAGCCGGGTGCCGAACATGGATCTCATTTTCATCGAAAAGCTGATGCGCCTGCTGGAAAACTCCGCGCTCGAAGAACTCGACGTCACGCAGGACGGTGTGCGCATTCGCCTTGCGAAATCGGTCCGTGGCAGCGGGCTCGCCAGCGACCGTGCCGAAACGCCGGAAATGTCGGCGGAGGCGCAGATTGCCGAAGTGCTGGCGCTGCCGCATGAACATGCCGGTCGCGAACACAAGGTGGTCGCCGGCCTGATCGGCACCTTCTACCGGGCATCGACCCCCGATGCCGCCGTCTTCGTCGAGGAGGGCGACCGGGTCGAGGACGGCCAGACGCTCGGCTTGCTCGAAGCGATGAAGACCTTCAATCCGGTCGAGGCCGATTGCGCCGGCCGCATCACGGCGATCTTGGTGGCGGATGGCGCGTCGGTAGAGGCAGGCACGCCGTTGTTCCTCATCGAAAAAGAGGCCTGAGCCGTGGTTCGCCGCGTGCTGATCGCCAATCGCGGCGAAATCGCCCTGCGCATCCAGCGCGCCTGCCGCGACATGGGCCTGGAAACCGTCGCGGTGTTTTCCGAGACGGATGCCGACCTGCGGCATGTGGCCCTGGCCGACCAGTCCCTCTGCATCGGACCGGCGCCTGCGGCAAAGAGTTATCTCGACGGCCGCGAGATCCTGCTCGCCGCCCGGCTCACCGGCGCCGACGCTATCCATCCGGGTTATGGCTTTCTGTCCGAAAATGCCGGTTTTGCAGAGATGGTCGAGGCGGCCGGCCTCGTCTTCATCGGCCCGCCTTCCGCAGCGATCCGGACCATGGGCGACAAGGTGGCCGCCAAGCGGGCGATGATCGCCGCCGGCGTGCCCTGCGTTCCCGGCCCCGACAGTGCCCTGCCGGAAGATGCGCAGGCCATCCGCGCCGCTGCCGCCGGCATCGGTTATCCGCTGATCATCAAGGCGGCCGGCGGCGGCGGCGGTCGCGGCATGCGCATCGTCCGGTCCGAAGCGGCCCTGGTGGAAGCCGCCGCCATGACGCGTGAAGAGGCCGGCCGTGCCTTCGGCAACCGCGACATCTACATCGAAAAATTCCTGGAGTTCCCGCGCCATGTCGAAATCCAAGTACTGGCTGACGGACACGGCAACGCCATCCACCTCGGCGAGCGCGATTGCTCCGCCCAGCGCCGTCACCAGAAACTCATCGAGGAAAGCCCGGCCCCCGGCATCGATCGCAGCGTCATCGATGCCATCGGCCGCCGCTGTGCCGAGGCGTGCATCGCCATCGGCTATCGCGGCGCCGGCACCTTCGAATTCCTCTACGAGAACGGCGCCTTCTATTTCATCGAGATGAACACCCGCGTGCAGGTGGAGCATCCGGTGACCGAGATGGTCACCGGCGTCGATATCGTCCGCGAGCAATTGCGCATCGCTATGGGAGAGCATCTGTCGCTGGCACAGGAGGACGTGGCTTTTTCCGGCCACGCCATCGAATGCCGGATCAATGCCGAGGATGCCTTCCGCTTCACGCCGTCGCCGGGGCTTGTCGCGCAGTTCGTGGCGCCGGGCGGCCCCGGCATCCGCGTCGACAGCCACCTCTATTCCGGCTACCGCGTGCCGCCGCATTACGATTCGCTGGTGGCGAAGATCATCGCCCATGGCGCGACGCGCAAGGAGGCCATCGCCCGCATGCGCCGGGCGCTGCAGGAAGCCACCATAGACGGTATCCGCACCACGATCCCGCTGCATCTGCGCATGCTTGAGGAACAGGGTTTCGTCGTCGGCGGCTTCGATATCCACCATCTGGAACGGCTGCTGCAAGGCGGCTGGGGAGGGCAGTCATGAGCGGTGGCGACATCGAGACGCTGCAGGCGCTGATGCGCCGCCACGGCATCGCCGAGGTTTTGTACGAGGACGCGAAGGGCAGGGTATTGCTGCCGGCGGGCCGGTCTGATGCGTTGCCGTCTCCGGAGCCGGCGGCACGGATTTCCCCAGGGAAAATACAGGCGTCGCATGCCGGCCTCTTCTGCTCGCGCCACCCGCTCGACGATATGCCGGCCGCTGCCGCGCCGCGCCCGGTGTGTAAGGGTGATATCGTCGCCTACTTGCAGGTCGGCGCGCTGTTGCGGCCAGTCGTCGCCCCGCAGGACGGCCGCATCGGACCGCCGCTCGTTGCTGAAGGGGCCGTTACCGGCTATTGCAGCCCGCTCTTCGCCTATCTCTGATCGCCGAGCAATCGCCGCCGATCGCCACGCTGCGCACGCCGGACGACTGCCCGACATCCACCGCCTGGCCAACCGTATCCACCGAGGTTAGCGTATTGCCGACGGAGCTGCCGAGCCGTTCCACCTGCCGGCCGTAGTTGCGGCGGGTGCGCGGATCGAAGACGGCAATCGGCGTGCTGACGGCAACGCTGGCGGCATTGCCGACCGTCTGCGCCGCACCGAGCGCCACCGAGCCGACGGCCTCGCCGAGGCCGACTTCGCTGTCGGTGATCGTCTGGCCGGCGACGAGGCGCTGGCCGATCAGCTGCACCACCTCGGGGCTTTCGGCGAACTTGCCGTGGTTGAGGCTGTCGCCGGTCTTCAGCTTGGTCAGGTCGATGACGGTGATGCCCGCCTGTTCAAGCGCCGAACGATAAGGTTCCTGCGACGGATCGATCTGGCCGAGCCGGTCGACATTGCCGGAAATGCGCCGCGAGACGATCAGCGCCCGGTCGTCCTGCGAAACGAACAGGGTGAAATGTGGCCCCTGCTTGCCGAGGCTCGCCATCTGCTGGCCGAAGACATCGACGTCGAGATCGGGCGAGGCGAGGATGACGTTGCTGATCTTGGCCGAAACGCGCCCGTCGCGGATTGCCATCTGGCGCAGCGCCTCGACGGCCAGCCACGTGCCCATCGAATGCGCCATGACGGTGATCTCGCCGACGGATTTGTCGCTGGCAAGCCGCTGCAGCAGCTCTTCCAGCGCATCGCGGGAATAGTTGGTGCTTTCCTTGTCGTAATTATAGTCGAAGATGCTGGCGCGCGACGGCCAGGTGAAGACAACCGGCGTCACCTCGGCATGCGAATCGTGGACGATCTGCGCGAACCGGTAGACCGCATCCTCGTAACGGTTGTTGAAACCGTGGACGAACACCATGACACGGCGATTGGCCGGCAGGTGGCGATGCACCCAGGCGGAGCTTTCGGCAGCGCTTTCGATCGGGTCGACCGAAACGGTGGTGAAATCGCGCACCGGATTGCCGGGCAGCTTTTCCGGCCACTGCACCTGGCCGACCTTGCGGTTGGCCTCCGGCGGAATGGAAACCTTCACAGCATCGACGCGCAGGCCGGTGCCCCGTTCACCGGTAAACAGGATCGCCGTGTCCTCGGAAGGGGCACGCGTCGTGGCGACGAGAAGGTCGACGGCGGTGGTGCCCGGCAGTTGCTGGCCGGTCGGCTGCATGACGCCGATCGGCCGGCCGCCGCAGCCCGAAAGCATCAGGACGGTGCCAACGACAAGAACGGCGCCGCAAAGCCGGGCCAAAACTCCTGGAAAGGCGTTGAAACGCCCGGCGACGATGTTTTGCATCAAACGCAATTACCCCTGTGAACGGGACGTCCGCCCGGCAAAGTCATATAGGCGTATCGTCGGATTTGCCAGAGGCGGCGCGTAACATCGACAAAGGTTCCGGACTTGACATGCATCAAGGCCGCCGGCCCCGTACCGATGCACAGATGCGTGGCGAAACCGGACGATGCCGAAGCACCGCGCGCCATGGACCGTCGATGTAGCCCTTTATGCCTGTTGCATATTTTATCCTCGAACCCATTGCGGTCCAAAGGATGGGGCGGCGGCAGGGCCGGCACACTTTGACGCAGCGGAAAATGCAAATTGCAAAGTTCGGGTTCGTGGAATACAAGAGTTTCTGAAATTTCTGAAATTTCAGATGGAACGAAACTTATGGATCTTCCCCCTCTCGTCCAGGCTTTCGTGTTGCATTTCGGCGAAATGGGCAGCCGATGGGGCATCAACCGCACCGTCGGCCAGATCTATGCGCTGCTTTACGTCTCTCCCGAGCCGCTCTGCGCCGAAGAGATCACCGATGCGCTCGATATTTCCCGCTCCAACGTCTCGATGAGCCTCAAGGAACTGCAGGCCTGGAACCTGGTGCTGTTGCGTCACCGGCCGGGCGACCGGCGCGATTTCTACACCACGCCCGACGATGTCTGGCAGATCCTGCGGACACTGGCCGAAGAGCGCAAGAAACGCGAAGTCGATCCGACGCTCTCCGTGCTGCGCGAAATCCTGATGCAGAAACCGGCCAGCGAGGCCGAGCGCCATGCGCAGCAGCGCATGGGCGAGATGCATGTGCTCATCGAGCAGCTGACCACCTGGTACGACGACGTCAAGCAACTGGAGACCAGGCGTCTGGCCATGCTGCTGTCGCTCGGCGCCAAGGTCACGAAACTTCTGGATACCAAGGATAAGATCGTGTCGCTGGGGCGCGTACGCCGTACGTCGGAAAAGGAATGACTACCATGGATCACAGCGCCAGATTGTCTGCCGATCTCGACGATGTCGCCGGCAAGGTCCGGCCGCAGATGCGAGATGCGCTTGCCCCCTCCAGCGGCAAGCCGTCGCGGAAGGCGAGGAACAGGGCGGGTCCGCAGTCCAGGCGGCCGGCCTGGCTGCAGGTGGTTGCGGCGTTGCTCTGGTTGCCCCAGGCGGCGGCGATCAGTTATGCGATCGGCGGCATCGCCGAAAACGGCAGCTTCCAGGATGTCTTCCTGCCGGTGGCGGTTGTCGTCGTCGTCGGCTGTCTCAAGGCCCTGCTCGACGCTTTTGCCGCACGGCTGGCCTTTCTGGATGCGCGGGCCATCCTGTCGAGGAAGCGTGCCGATGCGCTGCAAAGCCTCGCCGCCCGTTCGCCGCTCGACAAGTCGGCGCCGGCCTCCGGCCTTGCCGCCAGCGTCGTTGCCGAGCAGGCGGACATGATCGTGCCCTATCTGGCGCGGTTCCAGCCGGCGCGGCTGAAATCCACCGTCGTGCCGCTGGTCATCGTCGCGACCGTGCTGCCGTTCTCGTGGATGGCGGCGCTCGTCTTGTTCATCTCCGGCCCGCTGATTCCGATCTTCATGGCGCTGATCGGCTGGCGCGCCCAGGCGGCCAGCGAAAAACAGCTGGTCAAGACCGGCAGCCTGAATGCCTTCCTTCTCGACCGCCTGCGCGGGCTTGCCACCATCCGGGCGCTCGGCGCCGTCGATCGCACCGCCATCCGGCTGGCCGAGGAGGCGGATTCGCTGCGCCGGCGCACCATGGCGGTGCTGCGCATCGCCTTCCTGTCGTCGGCCGTGCTGGAATTGTTCGCCGCTCTCGGCGTGGCGCTGATGGCCGTCTATGTCGGTTTCCATCTGCTCGGGCATCTCGATATCGGCGCATGGGGCGGGCAGCTGTCGCTGGCCGAAGGCCTGTTCATCCTCCTGCTTGCCCCCGCCTTCTTCGAGCCGCTGCGCGAACTCGCCGCCGTCTGGCACGATCGCGCCGCCGGCGAAGCGGCATTGAAGGCGCTCGATGAACTCGCCGTCAAGGGCAGCGTGCTCCTGGGTGGAGGCGATGCCGCGGCGACGCTTGCCGCAACCCGCCGTCCGGCCCCTTCGGTTCGCGTCGAGGCCGTGAGCTTCACCCATGCCGGCCGCACCGAACCGACGCTGCAGGCCATATCGCTTGCGGTCGCCGCCGGCGAGCGGGTGGCGCTGCTCGGGCCGAGCGGCTGCGGCAAGTCGACCCTGATCGCCCTGATCGCCGGTCTCGCGGCGGCGGATGGCGGCCGCATTTCCATCGGCGGCACCGAGCTGACGGCAAAGACGGCGGATCGTCTGCGCCACGGCATCGCCTTCGTCGGCCAGAAACCGCATATCTTCGCCGGCAGCGTCGCGGCCAATATCGGGCTCGGCCGGCCCGGGGTCGATGGTGTCTGTCTCGACAAGGCGATGCGGACGGTGTCCTTCGAGGAAATCGCCCGCCATCACGGCCCGTCGCCGCTCGGCGAAAACGGCGTCGGCCTCTCCGGTGGCGAGGTGTTGCGGCTGGCGCTCGCCCGCGCCGCCGCCGGCGAGGATGCCGGCCTCGTGCTGGCCGACGAACCCACCGCCCACCTCGATCGCCAGACGGCTGCCGGGATCGTCGATGGCCTGATGGCGCTGTCGCAAGGCCGCACCCTGATCGTCGCCACCCATGATCCGCTGCTTGCGGCGCGCATGGACAGGATCGTCGATCTTTCCTCATGGCAGAAGGAGGCAGTCTGATGCTTCGGCTTACCGATCTCTATCCGGTGCTTTCGCTTTTCCTGCGCGTGCAGCGCTGCGGCCTCCTGCTCGGCGCCGTGCTGGCGGCAGCCACCATGCTAGCCGGGCTTGCCCTGCTCGGGCTCTCCGGCTGGTTCGTCACGGCAACGGCGCTGGCGGGCCTTTCGGCCGGTTCGGCGCTTGCCTTCGACGTCTTCGCACCGTCCGCCGGCATCCGCTTTTTCGCCATCGCCCGCACGGCCGGGCGTTACGGCGAACGGCTCGTCACCCACGACGCGACGTTGAAAATCCTCGCCACCCTGCGGGAAAAGCTGTTCCGCGGTTGGTCGGCGCCGGGTGCCGCACGCGATCTCGTCAAGCGGCCGGCCCGGCTGCTCTTCCGCCTGACGGCGGATATCGATGCGCTCGACAGCCTCTATCTGCGCGTGCTGGTTCCCGGGCTGGTGGCTTTCTGCGCGGCATTGACGGCCGGCATCGCCCTCGGTTTCCTCAGCGTTCCGCTCGGCCTCGCCGTCGGGCTGCTGCTGCTGGTCGGCGGAAGCGCCATCCTGTTCCTCGCCGCGGGCAAGGCGTTGCGTCCGGCCGGCCGGCGGCTGATCGCGCTGGAGGCCCTGCGCGCGCGCACCATCGACATGGTCTCGGGGCGTACCGATCTTGTCATGACCGGCCGGCTTGCCGCCGCACGCGCGGCAGCCGTCCATGCCGACGAACGCCTCGGCAAGGCTGAGGATCGCCTGAACCGGATCGAAACCGGCACGCTGGCGGCGCTCGGCATGCTTGGCGCCTGTCTGACCGGCGGTGTCCTTCTGGCGGTCGCAGCGCTCGCCGAGGCGGGTGCGATCACTGCTCCCGTCGCCGCCTTCGGCGTGCTTCTGACGCTCGCCGCCGTCGAACCCTTTGCCGGCCTGCGCCGCGGGGCGCTGGAACTCGGCCGCAGCCTTCTGGCCGCCCGGCGGATCGCGCCGCGGCTTCGGGCGGCCGCCGAGACGTCGTTGCCGCAATGTCCGGCCGCCGGTGAAGCGCTCCGCTTCGATGGCGTGACGGCGGCACATGCCGGTGCGCCGCATCCGGTTTTCCGCGAACTCTCGCTGGCCGTCGAGTGGGGCGAATGTCTTGCCGTCATCGGCGCCAGCGGCAGCGGCAAGACGACGCTGCTCGGCCTCGCCGCCGGCGAGATCCCCGTTCTGCAGGGAACGGTCGCCCGCCTGCCGTCGACGCTGATGACGCAGCGCACCGAACTGTTCGAGGACACGCTGCGCGACAACCTGAAACTCGCCGATCCCGACGCCAATGACGGCAGGCTCTGGCAGGCTCTGGCCGATGCCGGCCTGAAAAACGACATCGCAGCACTGGGCGGGCTCGATATCGTGCTTGGCGAAGGTGGCCTTGGCCTGTCGGGCGGGCAATCGCGCCGGCTGGCCCTGGCACGGCTTTTCCTCCGCGACACACCGCTCTGGCTGCTGGACGAGCCGACCGACGGGCTGGACGGGCCGACGGCCAGTGACGTGCTGGATCGGCTTGCGGCGCGCGCAGCGGAAAAGACCGTGGTCATCGCCACGCACCTGCGGCGGAAGGCGGCCATCGCCGACCGTATCGTCCATATCGACCGTGGACGGATCATCGAAATTTCGCGCCATGGAGAGGCGGCGTTCGAAATGGCGCTTCAGGGGCTGCGGCCGGACTAAGCGTGAAAAATTGCCCGCATCGCCGTCTGGCGTAGCGACCCCCTTTGCAACCCGTGGTGCCATGGAGAAAGACTATGGAACTCGACATCGTCGATTTATCGCGATTTCAATTCGCACTGACTGCGCTTTATCACTTTTTGTTCGTGCCCCTGACGCTCGGGCTCTCGGTGCTTCTGGCGATCATGGAAACCGTCTACGTCATGACCGGCCGCCAGATCTGGCGGCAGATGACGAAGTTCTGGGGCACCCTGTTCGGCATCAATTTCGTTTTGGGCGTCGCCACCGGCATCGTCATGGAATTTCAGTTCGGCATGAACTGGAGCTATTACAGCTATTATGTCGGCGATATTTTTGGCGCGCCGCTGGCGATCGAAGGATTGATGGCCTTTTTCCTCGAAGCGACCTTCGTCGGCCTGTTCTTCTTCGGATGGGACAAGCTCTCCAAGGTCGGCCACCTCGTCGCCACCTGGGCCGTGGCCCTGGGCTCGAACTTTTCGGCGCTGTGGATCCTCATCGCCAATGGCTGGATGCAGAACCCGGTCGGTTCGGCGCTCAACCCGCAGACCATGCGCATGGAGATCACCAGTTTTTACGAGGTGGTGTTCAATCCGGTGGCGCAGGCGAAGTTCGTACACACGGTTTCGGCCGGTTACGTCTGTGCCTCCATCTTCGTGCTCGGCGTTTCGGCCTGGTATGTGCTGAAGGGCCGGCATATCGAGCTTGCCAAGCGCTCGATGACGGTCGCCGCCTCTTTCGGCCTGGCGGCCGCGCTGTCGGTCGTGGTGCTGGGCGATGAAAGCGGCTATCTCGCCACCGAAAACCAGAAGATGAAGCTCGCCGCCATCGAGGCGATGTGGGAAACGGAAACCGCACCGGCTGCCTTCACCGCCATCGGCTTTCCGGATCAGCAGGCTCGCGAGACCCATTTCGCCGTGCATATCCCCTGGGCCATGGGCCTGATCGGCACGCGTTCGCTGACGACGGTCATCCCCGGCATCGACCAGCTCGAACTGAAAGCGGAAGAGCGCATCCGCGACGGCATCAAGGCCTATGATGCGCTGGCGAAGATCCGCGCTACCCCTGCAAACACCGAGGTTGCCGCCGACATCCGCACCTCCTTCGAGGATCTCGGCCACGATCTCGGCTATGCGCTGCTGCTGAAGCGGTATGTCGACGATCCGCGCCAGGCGAGCGACGAGCAGATCCGCCAGGCGGCGATGGACACGATTCCGCATGTGCCGACCCTGTTCTGGTCGTTCCGCATCATGGTCGGGCTCGGCATGTTCTTCATCCTGCTCACCGCCACCTTCTTCTGGCTTTCGGCAAGGCGTCAGCTCGACCGTTATCCGCTGCTTCTGCGCATTGCCGTCTTCGCCATCCCGCTGCCCTGGATCGCCATCGAGGCCGGCTGGATCGTCGCCGAAATCGGCCGCCAGCCCTGGGTAATCGAAGGCGTGCTGCCGACGGCCATGGCCGTCTCCAGCCTCGGCGCCGGCACGGTGCTGTTCACCATCGTCGGTTTTGCCGCGCTCTACACCGTCCTGATCGTCATCGAGATGACGCTGATGATCAAGGCGATCAAGCATGGCCCGGAACCGGATCACGAGCCTGAGGCCAGGCTCATCTCGGAAACCATCGTCCCGGCCGCGGAGTGACCAGCCATGATCCTGCACGAACTCATCGACTATGAAACCCTGCGTCTCATCTGGTGGCTGCTGCTCGGCGTGCTGCTGATCGGTTTTGCCGTCACAGACGGCTTCGACCTCGGCGTCGGCACGCTTCTGCCCTTCGTCGCCAGGACGGATACGGAACGGCGCGTCGCCATCAACACCATCGGCCCGGCCTGGGAAGGCAACCAAGTGTGGCTGATCCTCGGCGGCGGCGCCATCTTCGCTGCCTGGCCGCCCCTCTATGCGGTCTCATTCTCCGGCTTCTACCTGGCGATGTTCGCCATCCTGTTCGCGCTCATCCTGCGGCCGGTCGGCTTCAAGTACCGCTCGAAGCGCGACAGCGCCCGCTGGCGCAACAATTGGGACTGGGCGCTGTTCACCGGCGGTTTCGTGCCGTCGCTGATCTTCGGCGTCGCCGTCGGCAACGTGCTGCAGGGCGTGCCCTTCCGCTTTGCCGACGACATGCGGATCTTCTACGAAGGGTCGTTCTTCGGCCTGCTCAATCCCTTCGCGCTGCTCTGCGGTCTGCTGTCGGTCTCCATGCTGATCATGCACGGGTCCGCCTGGCTGGCGCTGAAGGCGAGCGGCCCGGTGGCGGAACGCGCCGGCCGGTTCGGCAGCGTCGCGGCACTGGCCACCATCGTACTTTTCGCCCTCGGCGGCCTTTGCCTCTGGGTCGGCGTCGATGGATATCGCATCACCAGCGAGGTCAGCACCACCGGCCCCTCCAACCCGCTGTTCAAGACGGTCGCGACCGAAGGCGGTGCCTGGTTCGCCAATTATGCCGCCCATCCCTGGCTCTGGGTGGCGCCGGCCTTCGGTTTCTTCGGTGCGCTCGCCGCGTTTTTCGGCCTGCGCGCCCGGCGCGAGGTCTCGACGCTTCTGTTCAGCAAGCTGTCGATCTTCGGCATCATCTCGACGGTCGGCGTCTCGATGTTTCCGTTCATCCTGCCGTCGTCGCTCGATCCGCGCTCCAGCCTCACCGTCTGGGATGCCTCGTCCAGCCACATGACGCTGTTCATCATGCTGGTGGTCTCGGCCATCTTCCTGCCGATCATCGTCGCCTACACCAGCTGGGTCTACAAGGTGCTCTGGGGCAAAGTCGACGAGGCCTCGGTCACCGACAAGGGCGGTCACGCTTACTAAGAAAGGAGAAGATTATGTGGTATTTTGCCTGGATCCTCGGCCTGCCGCTGGCCGCCGCCTTCGCCGTGCTCAACGCCATGTGGTACGAGCTGATGGACGACGAACGCCGCAAGAAGGCCGAAGCGCCGAAAAACTGACGCAGCGCCTCAGTGCTGCATCGAATAGGAGCGCGGCGATGTTCCGAGCATGCGCTTGAACATCGTCGTGAAGGCCGGCACGCTCTCGTACCCCGCTTCCAGCGCCACATGGGTGACCGGCCAGCCCTCCGCCAGCTTCGGCAGGCTTGCGAAGACGCAGGCCTGCTGCCGCCAGGTGACGAAGCTCAGGCCCGTCTCCTCGCGGAACAGGCGGGTGAAGGTTCGGCGGCTCATCGCCAGGCTCTCGGCCCAGTCATCGATGCGGGCGTCGGGCGCCGGATTGCGCAGGTAGCGCCGGCACAGATCCGCCAGCCGTTCGTGCAGCGGGAAGGGCAGGCCGAGCGGCCGTTCCGGCAGGCTCTCCATTTCTTCCAGCAGCAGCGCATAGACGAGCCTGGCCTTGCCATGGCCGGCCGGCGCCTCACGCAGTTTCAGTGCTTCCAGAAGCAGGCTGCGGGCAAGATCGGTGACCTCCAGGACCTTCGGTGCCCCGGGCACGGCTTTGCCATCACGCGGCGAGATATAGAGCGACCGCATCGAAACGTCGCTCAGCATTTCCACCGCGTGCGCAAGCCCGCGCGGGATCAGCAGCGCATGGCCGGGTGGGATCATCCACCGGCCGCTGTCGGTCGCCACCAGCACCACGCCGCGGAAGACGCAGAGGATCTGCGTGCGCCGGTGATGATGCACCGGCACGGTGTAACCGCCGGGGATCTCGGTGCTGTGAACCAGCACTTCCGCTTCCGACTGCTCCATCCACGCCAGATTGCGGTAATGGTCGTCGTTCAGCGCGGACAGGGTTTTGGCAGCGAGCTTTTCCATCTTTTGGCCCAATCGCGAAAGAATTGGACCAAAACACAAAAGCAGGCCAGAGGCAAGGCAGGTAGAAAGCCGTGGTTGACTGTCCGCATCGACAAGCGGAATCACGGAGGAAATAGACTATGGCGGTTGTTACCGGCACCGAGGCCCGGTTCGAGAAGACGACGTTTTCCATTCTGGTGGCCGTGAGCGTCTGCCACATGCTCAACGACATCATGCAGTCGTTGCTGGCGTCGCTTTACCCGATCTTCAAGGAAAACTACAATCTCGACTTTATCCAGATCGGCCTTCTGACGATGACCTTCCAGGTCACCGCATCGCTGCTGCAGCCGGTCGTCGGCATGGTGACGGACCGCTGGCCGATGCCGTTTTCGCTGCCGGTCGGCATGGGCAGCACGCTGGTCGGCCTGCTCCTGCTCGGTTACGCCGATAGTTTCTCGCTGCTGCTGATCGCCTCCAGCCTGATCGGCTTCGGCTCGGCGATCTTCCATCCGGAATCCTCGCGTGTCGCCCGCCTTGCCTCCGGCGGCCGTCACGGCTTCGCGCAATCGCTCTTCCAGGTCGGCGGCAATGCCGGCTCGGCCATCGGCCCGCTGCTCGCCGCCTTCATCGTGCTGCCGCTCGGCCAGCACACGGTCGCCTGGTTCTCGGCCATCGCCATGCTCGGCATGGTCATCCTGACCTGGGTCGGCAACTGGTACGCCGCTCATCGCCGGGCATCCGCCAGCAAGGGCGCGCCGAGCCGCGCCTTGCCGCTGCCGCAGAACAAGGTGGTGCTGGCTTTCCTGCTGCTCGTCCTCCTGACGGCGACCAAGAACGTCTACATGGCCAGCCTGTCGAGCTATTTCACCTTCTATGTCATCGATAAGTTCGCGCTTTCGGTTCGCGATGCGCAGCTGATGCTGTTCCTGTTCCTCGGTTCGGCTGCCGTCGGCACCTTCCTCGGCGGGCCGATCGGCGATCGTTTCGGCGCCCGCTTCGTCATCTGGTTCTCGATCCTCGGCGTCATTCCCTTTGCGTTGCTGCTGCCTTACGCCAACCTGCAATGGACGATGATCCTCGTCGTGCTGATCGGCCTGATCTTCGCATCGGCTTTCTCCGCGATCGTCGTCTTCGCCCAGGAACTGGTGCCGGGTCGCGTCGGCATGATCGCCGGTATCTTCTTCGGCTTTGCCTTCGGTTTCGGCGGCCTCGGCGCTGCGGCACTCGGCGGTTTTGCCGATACGCACGGCATCGAATTCGTCTACCGCCTGTGCTCCTACCTGCCGCTTCTGGGGCTTTTGACCATCTTCCTGCCGCGCATTCCGCGTCGCTGATCACAATCGCAGCCGCGATACCGCCTCCACCGCCAGCCAGCCATGTGCGTAAGCCATGGCTGGTTTTTCTATGGGCCGCTTTTCTTTCGTCAGAGTGGTTTGACTTTTGTCAGCGCCCATGAATAATGTCGAAAGACTTTTCTCGAGGACGTTTCATGCCCATCCGGCCCGCCGACCAGATCATGCACAAAGCCGCCTGGCTTTATTACACGCATGGTCTGAGACAGGACGAAGTGGCCAGGCATCTGGACATTTCCCGCGCCTCCGTCGCCATGTACCTGCGCCGCGCCCGTGAAAACGGCGTCGTCACCATCTCCACATCGACGCAGCTTTTCGCCGAGGACGTTTTGGCGCGCGAGCTGGAGGATGCCATCGGCCTCAAGGGTGTCTGGATCGTCCCGGAGGACCGGCAGGCCATGGATCCGGCGTCGGAAATGCCGGTGGTCGCGGCCGCCGTCTTCCTCGAACTGATCAACAAGGGCGATCGCATCGGCGTCGCCTGGGGCCGCACGGTCTATCACATCGCCGACGTCATGCCCAATGCCGACCTGCAGGGCGTCACCGTCGTGCAGTTGTGCGGCAATCTCGGCGCCCCCTACAATTACCGGCCGGACCAGTGCACGACGGAAATCGCTCGCCGGCTGAATGCCGAGGGCATCAACATCTATGCGCCGCTGGTGCTGAGTTCGGAAGAGCTTGCCACGGCGCTGCGCAACGAACCCGTCATCCGCGAGCAGCTGGCATCGATTTCCGATTGCAATCTGGTGCTTTATTCCGTCGGCGGTTGCGAAAGCGACAGCCACCTGGTGCGCTGCGGCGCCCTGACGGAGGAAGAGATGCAGGCGCTTGCCGAGGCCGGCGCCGGCGGCGTCATCGCCGGGCAGGTCATCGACCGCAACGGCCAGCGCATGGAGTGCACCCACAATCGCCGCTGCATTTCCGCCGATCTGTCTTCGATCCGCTCCATCCCCAAGCGGATGATGGTGGTCGAGGAGGATGCGAAATTCGAACCGCTGGTTTCGGCGCTGAACGGGGGCTTCGTCTCCCATCTCGTCGTGACCGCCAGCATGGCGAGACGCCTGCTCGGCCGCTGGACCGCCGGCGGCAACCGACGCATGGCGCAACAGGCGCAGGGATAAACGATCATCATCCGCCCGGTCGGTCCGGGCCTTTCAAACTTCATGAGGGAGGAATTCGACGTGGAGAATCTCTGGAAAGACAGTGACGCGGAAGCCATGGTGGCGGCCTATGCCGAAAAGGGCATCAACCGCGATCTCGCCTTGCGCACCTATACGACCCGCCTGCTCGGCGGCGAGCCGCGCCTCGTGCTGCATGGCGGCGGCAATACCTCCGTCAAGACCACGGTCAAGGATCTCGTCGGCGACGAATGGGACGTGCTCTGCGTCAAGGGCAGCGGCTGGGACATGGGCATCATCGAGCCCGCCGGCCTGCCGGCCGTCAAGATCGACGCACTGCTGAAGGCCCGCAAGCTCGACAAGCTGTCCGACGAGGACATGGTGACGCTGCAGCGCGCCAACCTCATCGACCCCGCCTCGCCGAACCCCTCGGTGGAGGCGCTGCTGCACGCCTTCATCCCGCACAAGTTCGTCGACCACACCCATTCGACCGGCGTTCTCGCGATTGCCGACCTCGCCGACAGCGACAAGCGCAGCCGCGAAGTGTTTGGCCCGAAGATGGGCTATGTGCCCTACGTCATGCCGGGCTTCGACCTCGCCAAGCTCGCCGCAGAGGTCTACGATCAGGATCCGACCGTCGAGGGCCTGATCCTCGACAAGCACGGCATCTTCACCTTCGGCGCCACCGCCAGGGAAGCCTACGACCGGATGATCCACTACGTCACGGTTGCCAAAGACTACGTCCGCGCCAACGGCAAGAACCCGTTCACGCCGGTCACCCTGCCGGCCAATCTGGCGAAGCCGAACGACATCGCCCCGATGCTGCGCGGCGCCGTCGCCGTGTCCAAGGGCGAGGGCCGTTATGACCGCATGGTCAGCGAGTTCCGTACCTCCCCGGACATCCTCGCCTTCGTCAATGCGGCTGAGGTGGAAGACATGGCGCGCCGCGGCGTGTCGACGCCGGACCTTTCCATCCGCATCAAGACCGGCCCGATGGTCCTGCCGGCCCCGGATGCCGGCAATCTCGCCGACTATAAAAAGGCGATCGCCGAGCGTACCGCCGGTTTCATCGAGGACTATACCAACTACTTCAAGGCCAATGACGGTCGCGGCGGCGTCAAGAAGATCATGCTCGATCCGATGCCGCGCCTGACGCTGGTGCCGGGCCTCGGCCTGTTCGGCCACGGCCGGACGCTGAAGGACGCCAGGATCGCCGCCGACGTCGCCGAGACCTGGATCGAGACGGCCCGCGATGCCGAGTCGGTCGGGACCTTCGAGCCGGTCAGCAAGCCGGACCTGTTCGAGCTGGAATACTGGTCGCTGGAGCAGGCCAAGCTTGCCGGCGCCAAGCCGAAGCCGTTCACCGGCCAGGTCGCCGTCGTCACCGGCGGCGCCGGCGCCATCGGTGCAGCCATTGCCAGGGCGTTCGCCCGTGAAGGCGCCCATGTCGTCGTGCTCGACCTCGACGGCGCCAAAGCGGCAGAATCGGCCAAGGCGGCCGGCAACCAGTCGATCGGCGTCGGTTGCGACGTCACCGATCCGGCCTCGGTCCGTGCCGCCTTCGACAAGGCGGTCGAAACCTATGGCGGCGTCGACATCGTCGTCTCCAATGCCGGTGCCGCCTGGGAAAGCCCGATCGCCACGATGGACGATGCGCTGCTGCGCAAGAGTTTCGAGCTCAACTTCTTCTCGCACCAGACGGTGGCGCAGAATGCCGTGCGCATCATGAAGGAGCAGGGCACCGGCGGTGTCCTCCTGTTCAACGCATCGAAGCAGGCGGTCAATCCGGGTGCCAAGTTCGGCGCCTACGGCCTGCCGAAGGCGGCGACGCTGTTCCTGTCGCGCCAATACGCGCTGGAACACGGCGCAGACCATATCCGCGTCAACGCCGTCAACGCCGACCGCATCCGCTCCGGCCTGCTGAACGAGGAGATGATCGCCAACCGTGCCGCCGCCCGCGGTCTCTCGGTGAAGGATTACATGGGCGGCAACCTGCTCGGCCTCGAAGTGACCGCCGATGACGTAGCCCAGGCCTTCGTCCACCATGCGCTGGCCGAACGCACCACGGCCGATGTGACGACGGTCGATGGCGGCAACATCGCCGCGGCGATGCGGTAAACCCAGACAGAAAAGGGCGGGACCTTTCGGCCCCGCCCCCAGTTTGTTGACAAACCCCCGTTCTCTCGCGGACGTCATCCTCGGCCTTGTGCCGAGGATCTGCCTGCGCCTACTAAGCACTTGACGATAAAGGATTATATCTGACGTGCTTAGATCCTCGGCACAAGGCCGAGGATGACGAAGGAGGCGTTTTATACCTTTGTCAGCGGTTTGAGGGCGGGACCTTTCGGTCCCGCCCCATCATTCCAGATACCTGGTCGCGAAAGCTTATTTGGCAGCCTTCGCCAGCGCCGCGACCAGTCCCTGCGTCGAGGAATCATGTCCTGCGGCGCTCTCCTTGCCCTCCACGACCGGCAGCAGCCCCGTCGCCAGTTCCTTGCCGAGCTCGACGCCCCACTGGTCGAAGGAGTTGATGCGGAACAGCACGCCTTCGACGAACACCCGGTGTTCGTAAAGCGCGATCAGCCGGCCGAGCGCGAACGGCGTCAACTGGTTGTAGACGAAGGTGATTGACGGGCGGTTGCCGGTGAAGACGCGGTGCGGCGCGATGAAATCCGCCTTTTTGTCGTCCATGCCCTTGGAGGTCAGCTGCGCTTTCGCCTCTTCCAGCGTGCGGCCCTTCATCAATGCTTCCGATTGCGCCAGGCAATTGGCTATCAGAAGCTGGTGCTGGTGGCGCAATTCCGGTTCGAAGCCGTTGGCGGCGATCATGAATTCCGCCGGGATGACGCTCGTGCCCTGGTGGATCAGCTGGTAGAAGGCATGCTGGCCGTTGGTGCCGGGCTCGCCCCAGACGACCGGACCGGAATTGCCGTCTACCGGCGTGCCGTCGATCCTCACGCCCTTGCCGTTCGATTCCATATCGAGCTGCTGCAGGTAGGCCGGGAAGCGCGACAGGCGCTGGTCGTAGGGCAGGACCGCCCGTGTCGGGTAACCCAGCACGTTGCGATGGTAGAAGCCGATGAGGCCGAGCAGCAGCGGCAGGTTCTTCTCCGCCGGCGCGGTGCGGAAATGCGTGTCGATGGCATGCGCGCCGTCGAGGAAACGGCCGAAATCCTCCGGCCCGACAGCGATCATCAGGGGCAGGCCGATGGCCGACCAGATCGAGTAGCGGCCGCCGACCCAGTCCCAGAAACCGAAGATGCGGTCGCTGGCGATGCCGAAGGCATCGACCTTGTCTAGCGCGGTGGAAACGGCGGCGAAATGGTGCTTGACGGCGTCTTCGCCGAGCGCTGTCGCGATGAAGTTGCGCGCCGTCTGGGCGTTGGTCATCGTTTCGATGGTGGTGAAGGTCTTCGAGGCGATGATGAACAGCGTCGTTTCGGCCGCAAGCAGTTTTAGCGTGTCGGCGATATGGGCGCCGTCGATGTTGGAGACGAAGTGCAGTCGCGGGCCGTCGTGGAAGGGGGCGAGCGCCAGCGTCGCCATCACCGGCCCGAGGTCCGAGCCGCCGATGCCGATGTTGACGACATCGGTGATCGCCTTGCCGGTGGCGCCCTTCAGTTCGCCGGAACGGATGCCGTCGGCAAAGGCGCCCATGGCGGCCAGAACCGCGTTCACGTCGGGCATCACGTCCTTGCCGTCGACCAGCACCGGCGTGTTGCTGCGGTTGCGCAGCGCGGTGTGCAGCACGGCGCGGTTCTCGGTAAAGTTGATCGCCTTGCCGGTAAACATCTCCTCGCGCTTTTCGGCGACGCCGCCCTTGTCGGCGAGCTCGAGCAGCAGGGCGAGGATCCTGTCGTTCACCGCCGTCTTCGAATAATCCATCAGAAGATCGTCCAGCGAGACGCTGAAGCGGGAAAACCGGTCGGCATCGGCTGCAAAGGCGGCACGAATATCGGTGGCGCTGGTTTCCGCGGCGGCTTTTTTCAATTGTTCGACAATAGCTTGCATGGTGATGGCTCCTTGGCGAGGTCCATGGAATGGTTGCGGAAACTAGTCGTATTCGCCGCGGCAAATCAAGTTCGGCCCTTTTCGAAACGCAAAAAAGCCGAAACGCAAAAGCAGCGCTTGCGGGCAAGTGTTAGCCGGGGCCGCTGACACGCGGATGACGGGCGGTTATCGCAGGTTCTTGCGCAGGATCTTGCCGACCGGCGATTTGGGCAGCTCGGTGCGGAATTCGACGATGCGCGGCCGCTTGTAGTTGGTCAGGTTGGCCGCGCAATGGGCCTTGACGTCGGCTTCCGTCAGCGCCTGATCCTTCCTGACGATGTAAAGCTTGACGGCCTCGCCGGAATGTTCGTCGGGAACGCCGATGGCCGCCACCTCCATCACGCCCGGCATCATCGCCACCACTTCCTCGATCTCGTTGGGATAGACGTTGAAGCCGGAAACGAGGATCATGTCCTTCTTCCGGTCGACGATCTTGGTATAGCCGTCCGGCGTCATGAAGCCCATGTCGCCGGTGCGGAAATAGCCGTCCGGCGTCATCACCTTGGCGGTTTCCTCCGGCTTCTGCCAGTAACCGGCCATCACCTGCGGGCCGCGGATGCAGATCTCGCCCACTTCGCCGAGCGGCATGTCATGGCCGGCGTCATCGCGGATGGCGATGTCGGTGGAGGGCAGCGGCAGGCCAATGGAGCCGGTGAATTCGCTGGAATCGAAACGGTTGGCGGTGGCGACCGGCGAGGTCTCCGAGAGGCCGTATCCTTCCGTGATCGTCGTGCCGGTCCTTTCGAACCAGCGGTCGGCGACGGGGCGCTGGACCGCCATGCCGCCGCCGAGCACGAGGATCATCGACGAGAAATCGATCTTCGGGAAATTCGGGCAGTTCATCATCGCGTTGAACAGCGTGTTGAGGCCCGGAAAGATGTGGAACCTGTATTTGCGCATCTCGGAGACGAAGGCCGGAATGTCGCGCGGATTGGCGATCAGCACGTTGTGCCCGCCGACCGAAAGCCCCATCAGCGAATTCACGGTCAGGGCGAAGATGTGGTAGAGCGGCAGGGCGCAGACGAAGCGCAGGATTTCCGGCTGCGGCGTCTTGCGGAACGCCGCCCGCAGCCAGAGAATGATCTGGTCCTTGTTGGAAAGCAGGCTGGCGTGCGTCAGCACCGCTCCCTTCGAAACGCCGGTCGTGCCGCCGGTATATTGCAGGAAGGCGATATCGTTTCCGGCGAGCGTCACCGGCTTCAGCGGCAGCTTTTCGCCGGCGCGCATCACATCGGGGAACCTGTGGTGGCCGTCGATCGACCAGCTAGGCACCAGCTTCTTGACCTTGCGGACGATGAAGTTGACCAGCGTCCCCTTGAGGCCGAGCATGTCGCCCATGCTGGCGACCACGACATGCTTCACATCCGTGTGCGGCAGGACCTGCTCCACCGTGTGGGCGAAGTTTTCCAGCACGAAGATCGCCTTGGCGCCGGCGTCTTTCAACTGGTACTCCAGTTCCCGCGGCGTATAGAGCGGGTTGACATTGACGACCACCAGGCCCGCCCGCAGGATGCCGTAGACGGCGACGGGGTTCTGCAGGATGTTGGGCATCATGACGGCGACGCGGTCGCCCTTCTGCAGCCCGGTTGACTGCAGCCATGCGGCGATCCTTTCGGTATACGTCCCCAGGTCGCGGAACGTCAGGTCCTTGCCCATGCTGGTGAAGGCGATCCGCGCGGCGTAAAGCTTGCAGTTCTTTTCCAGGAGATCGGCAAGCGAGGTTTCCTTCGGCGGCACTATCTCCGGCGGTATCATGCTGGGGTAGGAAGCAAGCCACGGTTTTTCCATCGCAAAGACGGTCCCTGGGCTGGAAATCTCGCTCATGCTGCCTCGCTCCCTGTCATGCCTGTACCCATGGTTCGGAAAGTCCTCCCTTTCCGAAGTCAGCTTAGGCGATTGCCGCCAAGGTGCAAGTGCCGCGGATTTGAAACGCGGCAGGAACCTTCTGCGTGCGGACACGTTAAACCCTTGTCGAATAAAACATGATGAACGAAGGAGATGTGCCATGCTGCACGAAAATCCGCCGCTGCACCAGGATCCGACCATCCGCGAAACCCGCTCGCTGATCGCCAGCGACAAGGTGGAGGGAACGGCCGTCTACGGCGCCGACGGCAAGCATATCGGTGCCATCGAGCGCGTCATTCTCGAAAAGCGCGGCGGCAAGGTCGCTTATGCCGTCCTGAGCTTCGGCGGCTTCCTCGGATTTGGTGACGACTATTACCCGCTGCCATGGGAAAAGCTCATCTATGACGAAAGCCTGAACGGCTACCGTGTCGACCTGACGCGGGAGCAGATCGAGAACGCCCCGCGCTTCCGCGATGAAAATGACGACAGCTGGTATGGCGAGAAGGATCGCCGCATCTACGATTATTACGGCGTCCCGCCTTACTGGATGTAACCTGTCCGACCGCTGTGAAATTCGTGGCCCCGCTATCAGCGGGGCCTTTGTACGTTTATGGGGCTGCAACCGTCGATATTTCCGACGATCCAGCGATGATGGGCGGAATTTTAAGGTTTCCTTGGAATAGATGGCAATGCACAGCTAACGGATCAACGGTATGGCGGCAATGGAGAGGCGAGCGAAGGGCTCTTTCGGGACGGCGTTGAGGCAGGCGTCGAACTCGCCTTACATGCCGGCCCTGATTGTTTTTGTCATGGTCGTGCTGTGTGCCTGGTTCGCCGATGGCCAGAAGCGGCATATTGCCGATGAAAACCTTCGCGCCTCCGTGACCGAGCAGCTCAGCCTGATCCGCGCCCGCCTCGAAGGCAAGATCAACGGCAACGTCCAGCTCGTCCAGGGCCTGGTCGCGATGATGGAAATGGAACCGTCGATCGACCAGAGCGGTTTTGCGCAACTGGTGGAACGCCTGCTGCGCAACGACACCCAGATCCGCCATATTGCCGCGGCCCCGGATCTCGTCATCCGGATGATCTATCCGCTCAAGGGCAATGAAAAGCTCATCGATTTCGATTACAGGCTTAATCTCGCCCAGAGCGGGCCGGCGTTGCAGGTTCGCGATTCCGGCGAACTCATGGTCACCGGGCCGGTGAACCTGATACAGGGTGGTAGAGCCCTGATTGCGCGGTATCCCGTCTTCGTCGATACGCCGCTGCATGAGCACAAGTTCTGGGGATTGGTCTCGGCCGTCATCGACCTCGACCGGCTCTTGCGGGATGCCGGGCTTCTCGCACAGGATCTGCCGATCGAGATCGCTCTCGCCAGCAATGACGCGGCGGGCCAGTACGGCACGCCGTTTTTCGGCGATGCCCGGACATTTCAGGACATGCCGGTGGATATGACCGTGCAGCTCGGCCGGGAAACATGGCGGATCGCGGCTGTTCCCAAAGGCGGCTGGCACCCGTTGCCGCCGGATATCTGGACCTTTCGATTGCTGACCGCCCTTGTCGGCATCGTCGTAATGGCGCCGATGATCTGGGGCGGGCGGTTGATGAGCGAGCGCCAGCGCAACATCGTCGTCCTGCAGCAGCGCAAGGACGAACTCAAGGAAATTTCGCAGCGCCTGGAGATCGCCATCGACGCCTCGAAGATCGGCATCTGGGAGATCGATATCGAGACCGGCCGCCTCCTGTGGGACGAGCGAATGCATCAGATCTACGATCTGCCGCAGGATCAGGCGAAAGGCGACAAGAGCGATTGGGAAAATGCCCTGCATCCCGACGATAGGAAGAAGTCCCAGGAGGAGTTTTCCCAGACCTGGGACGGGAAGGCCTACGAGGACAAATTTCGCCTGCTGCTGAAAAACGGCGAGATCCGCCATGTCCGCGCGATCGGCGTGAGTTACGTCAACAGCCTCGGAGACCAGAAGATCATCGGCGTGAATTGGGATGTCACCGAGGATGTCCTGCTTCAACAGGAATTGCGTGAGGCCAAACGCCGGGCCGAGCAGCACAATGCCGAGCTTGAGCAAGCGCGCCGGCAGATGGAATACAATTCCCTGCACGATGCTTTGACCCACCTCCCGAACCGCCGGTTCCTCGACCAACTGCTGGCGGAAAAGGCAGGCAATGTGGCGCTGCGATCGCCGCTGACCATCCTGCACATCGATCTCGACCGCTTCAAGGAAATCAACGACACGCTCGGCCATGCGGCCGGCGACGAAATCCTCAAGCATGTCGCCGGGCTTTTGACGCAGCATCTGCCGCCCCGCGATTTCGTGGCCCGCATCGGCGGCGACGAATTTGTCGTCGTCTCCGAGATGCCGGCCGAAAACGGTTATTACGAAACCCTCTCCAGGCAGATCATCGAGGCGTTCAGCACGCCGATCATCTTCGAGGGTCACGAATGCCGCGCCGGCGCCAGCATCGGCATCGCCTCGGAAGGCGATGGCAGCGAACGGCTGGAGCAGCTTCTGATCGATGCCGACATCGCGCTCTATGAGGCGAAGCGCAAGGGCCGCAATCGCAGCGAGGTCTTCACCGATACGCTGCGATCCTCCGTCATCCATACCAAGCAGACCGCCGACGAAATCCTCCGGGGCCTTGAGGCGAACGAATTCATTGCCTATTTCCAGCCGCAGTTCGACGCCCATACGCTTGAGATCAGCGGCGTCGAGGCGTTGGTGCGCTGGGACCGTCCGGGCAAGGGCATCATGCCGCCCTTCTCCTTCCTGAAGATCGCCGAAAGCCTCAACGTCGTTTCCAGGCTCGACGAGATCGTCCTTGAACATGCGCTCCGGCACTTCCAGCAATGGGCGAAAAGCGGCCTCGACATCCCGAAAGTGTCGGTCAACATCTCCGCCCAGCGCCTGCATGACCAAAATCTCTTTAACCGCTTGTCCAGCCTCGGCATCCGGCCGGGCTCGGTCTGTTTCGAGCTTCTGGAATCCATTTCCTTCGATGAGCACGACGAGCTGCTGATCGGCAATATCCAGAAGCTGAAAGCGCTCGGCATCGACATCGAGATCGACGATTTCGGCACCGGCCATGCCTCGATCATCAGCCTGCTGAAGCTGACGCCGCGCCGCCTGAAGATCGACCGGCAGCTGATCCGCCCCATCCTGCAATCGTCGACGGGGCGCCAGCTCGTCGAGTCGATCATCGATATCGGTCAGGCGTGCGGCATCGAAATCGTCGCCGAAGGGGTGGAAAGCATGGCCCACGCGGCGTTGCTGCGCGATCTCGGCTGCCACCACCTGCAGGGCTATGCCTTCGCGCGGCCGATGAGTGGAGCGGATTTCCTCGAATTCGCCCGACAGAAGAACTGGCTGAAGGAATGGGAAAGCAGCCAGCCTCACCTTCTGAAACTGCCTGCCTAAGCCCTCAGGGCAAGCGTTGCGGATACCCGCGGCAACAAAAAACGCGCAGAAAGTATCCCTTCTGCGCGCAACATCCGTGATATGCGATTTATGCGTGTCTGTTCAGCGTGCCTTGCGGCGTTCGGCGACCGGCTGGTAGGCGAGGCGTTGATGATAGGTGCAGTAAGGCGAGCTATCCGGGGATTCACCGCCGCAGAAGTGAAAGTCGTCCTTGAGCGGGTCGCCGACCGGCCACTTACAGGTGCGCTCCGTCAGTTCCGTCAGGCCCAGGCGGCGGGAGATCGGAACGACGACATTGCTCTTGGCAACGTAGCGGGTTTCCTCGACGCCCTCGACTTCCATTTCCTCGTGGATCATCGTCGCGCCGGCGGGGCGGGCAACGGTACGGGTGGCAACGCCCGGCGTGAAGCTCGGCGCACGCGGTGCGGTGGGCGTTCTCTTCGGGGTG
>ERZ778022.1135-NODE-1135-length-40646-cov-5.085906_pt1 | contig 40646 bp, 31 predicted proteins | sample MGYA00375752_ERZ778022 | MGnify/ENA primary metagenome ERZ778022 (study PRJEB29350, sample SAMN05389826) | bioreactor metagenome | isolation source: Thiocyanate bioreactor | place: South Africa: University of Cape Town | collected 2014-04-04 ...
CCTCTGGCCCGCCTCGACCTGCGGCCACTGGCGGGCGACCAGCAGGTGCGCGTCCGTCACCGGGCCTTGCGCCGGCAGGCCGAGGCGCGCGAACTGCTCGGCCGGGGCCTCGCTGGCGCGCATCAGGTCGACCAGCATCTGTGCCATGCGCAGCTCCAGCCCGGGGTCGTCGAGCGGCCGCTCCTGGCCGGGATCGGCCTCGAGGTCGTAGAGCAGCGTGCCGTAGGACCAGGCGGTGCCCATCGACCAGCCGGGCACCTTCAGAACGGGCGCGCCCTTGGTGAAGGAGAAAGGCGGCGCGAGTTCGGCCGAGGCCAGCTCCTCCGGCAGGAACATCGCGCGCATGTGCACCGGCATCAGCGTGTATTCGTAGAGCGGCGTGTTCTCCCTTTCGGCGGGCGGTGACGCTGACATGGCCGCCATAGATACCGAACAGGCCGGCCTGCCGCACCGGCCGGTCCTCGGCGATCGTGTCGCGCAGCGGCCGGCCCTGCATGTCGCTGGTCGGCGCGAGCCCGAAGAAGTCGAGCAGGGTCGGGCCGATGTCGATGGTCTGGACGAGCGCCCGGCGGCGGTCGCCGCTGACCTGCGAGCGCGGGTCCCAGACGAAGAGCGGGGTGTGGATGGTCTCGTCGTACCAGGGCATGACGGACTTGCTCCACCAGCCCTTCTCGCCGAGCATGTAGCCGTGGTCGGTGCACACGATCAGCATCGTGTCGTCCCACATCTTCTTCTCGTCCATCAGGTCGAGCAGCCGGCCGAGATTGGCGTCGCACATCGACAGCAGCGCCAGGTAGCGGTTGCGGGCCTGCGCGGCGGTGGCCTCGTCCTCGGTGACGCGGTCGTAGGGCGGCCAGTCGAAGTCGCTGCCGTCGTCCGGGTAGAGCGCGTGCCAGCGCGCATAGCTGAAGAAGGGCTCGTGCGGGTCGAATGTCTCGATGTGGACCAGCCAGCCGTCCTCGCCGGCATTGCGCCCGACGAAGTCCAGCCCGGCGTCGAACACGCCCGTCTGCGGGTGCTCCTCCTCGCTCGCCAGGAAGGAACGGTTGATCGCGTCCTGCCGCTTCATGCGATAGGCGAAATTGCCGATCATCGAGCGGTCGGCGCCGGCGACGACGCCCTTCCAGAGGTCGCCCTCCTGGCCGCGGAAGAACTCGTAGGAGCAGAAGCGGTTGTGGTAGGTGGCGCCGCCGTCCTCCCAGTAGTGCTGGTGGTCGGTGACCATGTGCGTGTAGACGCCGGCATTGCGCAGCATCTCCGGCACGCTGTCGTCGAACGGCTCCAGCGGCCCCCACGAGCGGTGCAGGAAGTTGTAGCGCCCGGTGTGCAGCTCGCGCCGCGCCGGCATGCAGGGCATCGAGCCGGCATAGCAATTGTCGAAGGTCGCCGTCCGCGCGGCCAGCCGCACGAAGTTGGGCGCATGGGTGGCGGCGTCGCCATAGGGTGGCAGCATCCTGCGGTTGAGGCTGTCGAACATCAGAACGATGGCACGCATGGGACTCAGGCTTTCATGGACATGGCGCGGAGCTCGGCGCGGCGCGCGGCCTGCCGGTCCGGATCGGCGACGGGGGCGGCGAGCAGGAGCCGCCGGGTATAGTCGTGGCGCGGCCGCGCGGTGACCTGGTCGCATTCGCCGAACTCGACGATCTCGCCGCCGCGCATGACGGCGACGCGGTGCGAGATGTGGCGCACCACGGCGAGGTCGTGGGAGACGAACAGATAGGCGACGCCGGTGCGCTCCTGGATCTCGACGAACAGGTCGAGCACGCGCGCCTGTGTGGACAAGTCGAGCGCCGAGACCGGCTCGTCGCAGACGATGAGGCGCGGCGACAGGCCGAGCGCACGGGCGATCGCGATGCGCTGGCGCTGCCCGCCGGAGAACTCGCGCGGATAGCGCCCGGCCGCGTCGACCGGCAGCGCCACCTGGTCGAGCAGCGCCCGCACACGCGTCGCCGCCTCGGCGCGCGTGGCCATGCCGCGCGCCACGATCGGCTCGGTCAGGATATCCTCGATCGTCATCGACGGGTTGAGCGAGGTGTAGGGGTCCTGGAACACGGCCTGGATCGCGGCGGCGTTGCCGCGCCGCTCGCGCGGCGGCACGCCGGCTATGTCGACGCCCTCGAACAGGATGCGCCCCGAGCTGACCGGGCCGATGCCGAGGATGGCGCGGCCGAGCGTCGTCTTGCCCGACCCGCTCTCGCCGACGAGACCGACCGTCTCGCCATAGCGGATCGTCAGGCTCACGCGCTTCAGCACGTGATGGGTGCCGAAGAAGGTGTCGACGTCGCGGCAGTCGACCAGGACCGGCTCGTCCATCACGCCACCTCCGGCAGGGCGCGCGGCGTGTAGGCGCGCGTGTCGCCGTCCTCGAGGACGGCGTCGAGCAGCATGCGCGTGTACTGGTGGCGCGGCTTGGCGAATAGCTCGCGCACCTCGTTGGTCTCGACGATCGCGCCGTCCTTCATCACCGCGACGCGGTGGCAGATGTCGGCGACCACGCCGAAATTGTGCGTCACCAGGATCATCGACATGTTGAACTCGGCCTGCAGGTCGCGCAGCAGGTCGAGCACCTCGGCCTGCACGGTGACGTCGAGGGCGGTGGTCGGCTCGTCGGCGATCAGCAGGTCGGGATTGCAGGCGATGGCGCCGGCGATCAGCACGCGCTGCGCCATGCCGCCCGAGATCTGGTGCGGGTAGGAGCGGAAGGTACGCTCCGGGTCGGGCATGCCGACGCGGGCGAGCAGCCGCAGCGCGCGGGCCTTCGCCTCGGCGCGCGAAATGCCGAGCACCGTCACCATCGGCTCGACGAGCTGGAAGCCGATGCGGAAGGACGGGTCGAGGTTCGACATCGGCTCCTGCGGGATATAGGCGATGCGCCTGCCGCGCAGCTCGCGCATGCCGGCCTCGGGCAGGCCGGCGAGGTCCCTGCCGCCGAACAGGATCGAGCCGCGCAGGATGCGGCCGCCGGGCGACAGCAGCCCGAGGATGGCGAAGGCCGTCTGCGTCTTGCCCGAGCCGCTTTCGCCGACCAGGCCCAGCCCCTCGCCGCGGCGAAGCTGCAGCGAGACGCCGGTGACGACCTCGCGGTCGCGCCCGCCGTCGGGGTAGCCGACGACGAGGTCGCGGACGTCGAGCACGATGTCGGGATCGGCCGGCGCGGCCATGGCGCTTGACCCGCTCCGGGCAGGTTCGCGCCGGACGGCGCGGGCGGGTGCGGCGCCGCCCGACTGCATGCGGTCGCGGATGGCGTTGGCGAGCAGCACGAAGGCCATCACCGTCAGGCCGATCGCCACGCCCGGCCAGATCAGCGAGAGCGGCGTCACGTAGATGTTCTGGAAGGCGTCCTGCAGCATGCCGCCCCATGTCGGCACGGACGGATCGCCGAGGCCGAGAAACTCCAGGCCCGCCTGGATGACGATGGCGACGCCGGCGACGATGGCGATCTGGATGACCACCGGGGCGCGGATGACCAGCAGGATGTGGCGGCGCATGATGCGCAGGTCGCTCAGCCCCGAGACGCGGGCGGCGTCGATGTAGAGCTCGTGCTTGACGTTCTGCACGAGGTTGCGCGTCAGCCGGTAGAAGCCCGGCGACAGAAGCACGCCGAACACCACCATCGAGAGATAGATCGAGGAGCCGAGCGACTGGTAGAGCGCCAGCAGCACGATGATGGCCGGCAGCGCCATCAGCGCGTCGAAGATCCAGCTCGCCACGAGGTCGAGCCGACGGCCGTAATAGCCGGCGAACAGGCCGGCGGTGACGCCGATGGCGCAAGCCACGACGACCACGGTGAGCGCGCCGAGCAGGGTGTTGCGGGTGCCGTAGATGAGGCGCGAGAGGATGTCGCGGCCGGCCCCGTCGCCGCCGAGCAGGTAGCCCTCGCCCGGCAGCGCGTTGACCTTGAAGATGCGCACCGCTGTGGCGTCGAACGGCGCCAGGAGCGGCGCGAAGACGGCCGCCGCGACGACGACGACCAGGATCACCACCGCCGCGAGGCCGAGCGGGTTGAGCAGCACCGAGCGGACGAAATGCTCGCGCCCGGGCGCCGTCGGCGGCGCCAGCGGGACCGAATTGACCTCGCTCATGATATGCGCACCTTCGGGTTGACCCAGGCATTGATCACGTCGATGGCGACGTTGACGAGGATCACCAGCACGACCAGCGTGACGACGATGCCCATCAGCATCGGCACGTCGCCGCCGAGCGCGGAGGTGACGGTCAGCGAGCCCATGCCGGGTATGGCGAAGACGCGCTCGATGATCGCCGCGCCGCCGAGCAGCGCGATGAACTGGACCGACAGTACCGTCAGCGCCGCCGGCATGGCGTTGCGCAGCGCGTGGCGGAACAGGATCGAGCGGCGGCTGACGCCGCGCGCCCGCAGGGTGCGCACATAGTCCTGCCGCAGCGCGTCGATGATGGCGCCGCGCACCTGCTGCGAGGCCGAGGCGATGCCGGAGAAGGCGAGCGCCAGCACCGGCAGGACGAGCGAGGCCGCCCAGGCCTGCGGCGAGGCGGTGATCGAGACGTAGCCGGTCGCCGGCAGCCAGCGCAGATTGATGGCGAAGAAGATGACGAGCAGGAGCGCCAGCCAGAAATTTGGCATGGCGAAGCCGACGACGCTGCCGACCTGGATGACGCGGTCGAGCCAGCCGCCGCGCACGGCCGCCGCGATGCCGAGCAGGGCGGCGAGCACCGTCATCAGCGCGATGGAGACGACGACGATCGACAGCGTCACCGGCAGGCGGCGCTGCAGTTCCTCGCCGATGCGCACGTTCGAGGTCCAGCTCTTGCCGAGGTCGCCGCGCAGCGCGCCGCGGAGCCAGTCGAGATATTGCGTGGTCAGCGGCCGGTCGAGGCCGAGCTCGTGGTTGAGCGCGGCGATCTGCTCCTGCGAGGCGCTCTCGCCCAGCAGGTTGCTCGCCACGTTCTTCGTCGAGCCGAACATCAGCGCGAAGGTGAGGATCGAGATCGAGAACAGCAGAAAGACGCCCGAAGCCACGCGCCGGGCCATGTAGCGGACCATTCCCGTCTCCTCCCGTGCCGGCCGTTCCGCCTCGCACGCCCGGACAATAGCGTGCATTGCAATGCGCCGTTAATGCAAATATAGCCCCGTCCAATCAGCTCGGTGCATTACTCATGCTCGACCAGATCACGCATCTGTTCCGCCTCAAGGCGATCATCGAGGAAGGCAGCCTGCACAAGGCGGCCGAGCGGCTGAACGTCTCGCAGCCGGCCCTGTCGCGCTCCATCGCGCAGCTCGAGGCGCTGTTCGGCCGGCCGCTGCTCGAGCGGCATGCGCGCGGCGTGCGACCGACGCTCTTCGGCCGCAAGGTGCTGTCGGCCTCGCTGCGGCTCAAGCGCCACTGGGAGCTGGCGGAGCAGGAGCTGCGCGACGACCAGGTGGGCGGCAACATCCCGCTGCGCATCGGCGCCGGGCCGGTCTGGCGGGCGCTGATCCTGCCGGCGGCGATGGTGGAGATCCAGAAGACCTTCCCGCGGCTGGTGGTCGAGATCTACCGCGCGCATCCGACCAAGTCCTACGAGGACCTGACCGAGGGGCGGCTCGACGTGATCCTGTCGGGCGTCGGGCAGGAGACGCAGCATCCGCGCCTGATCGGCCGGAAGCTGGCGGTGGTGACAAACCACATCGTCGCCCGCGAGGACCATCCGCTCTTCGCGCTCGCCGGCGCCGACGGCCTGGTGCCGCACGCGGCGCTGCTCGACTATCCGTGGCTGGTCTACCTCGAATACGCGACCTATCGCGAGGCGACGATCCACGCCATCTACGAGCGGCTGGGCCGCGACCCGGACATCAAGCTGATCTGCGACAGCCTCAACACGACGATCGCGACGCTGCAGCGCAGCGACTATCTCGCCCACCTGCCCGAGCCGATCACCATGGCGGCGACGGCGCCGCGGCTGGTGCCGGTGCCGGTCGACCTCAAGCGGCGGCACGTCAATGTCGGCATGATCGTGCGCGAGGAGCTGGAGCACTGGGAGCCGGTGCGGGCGCTGGAGCGCGCCTGCGTGGCCGCGCTGTCCCGCATGGTCTGGCCCTGACGCATCCGGGAACGGCGCAGCGCCTGCGCTCGCCGGGCGAGCGCAGGCGCCGTGGCAGCTGCGGGTGGGAGGGAGGTCCTGATGCAGCGGCGGCCGGCTGCCCCTATTTGGCGGCCGGCCGGTAGTTGAGCGGGAACGTCATGACGTTGCCGGGGATCGGCATCTCCTCGACGTCGGCGGTCATCAGGTTGATCGAATCGAGCCGGTACCACGGCACGAACCACGCATTCTCGACGAGATAGCGGTTCACCGCCTGGAAGGCCGCCTTCTGGTCCGCCGTCTTGGCCGTCTGGACGTTCTTCAGCAATTCGAGCAGCTTCGGATCGTTGGTGTGGAGCGGGTTCCAGGCCGAGTTCGGGAAGGCGAGCTTCTTCAGGTCTCCCCAGTCTGCCTGGTTGCCGAGCCGGAAGAAGAAGATGCCGTGCTTGCCGGCCGTCAGCTCGCTGATGAGGGCGTCGGGCGCCACCTTGACCCACTCGACCGCGATGCCGACGTCCTTCAACTGCTGCTCGATGATCGGGTCGTAGACGGCGAAGCCGGAAGACTGCGGCAGCTTCAGCGTCAGGCCCTCGCCGTAGCCCGCCTCCTTGAGCAGCGCACGGGCCTTCTCGGGATCGTAGGGATAGTAGTCGTCGAGCTCGGGCAGGTAGGCCTCGCTCGTCGAGGCGAAGATCTGGTCGCTGACGATGCCGTATCCCTGCTCGACGAACTTCAGGATCGAGGCGCCGTCGAAGGCCATGTTGAGGGCCTGGCGCACGCGCAGGTCCTTCAGCGCCGGGTTCGTCGTGCCGTCGCGGTCGGCGATGATGAAGCCCTGCCAGTTGACCGGGTTGCGGGTGACCTTGAGGCCGCTCGCCTCGGCGTCCTTGACCGACTGGGGCTCGGCCGGCGCGACGTCGATCTGGCCGGACTTCAGCGCGTTGACGCGGGCGGTGAGGTCGGTCATCGGCGTCAGCGTCATTCGCTCGTAGTGGATGGCGTCGGGGTTCCAGTAGCCCGGATTGCGCTCGTAGACATATTGCCGGCCGGGAACGCTCAGGTTCGCGTCGTAGAGATAGGGGCCGGTGCCGACCGGCACCTTGGCGCCCTGCTCGGTGCCGAGCGAGGAGGGAGCGGCGATGGCGCCGGCCACCAGCGTCAGGTCGCGCACCAGCGCCGGGTCCGGCTCCTTCAGCTTGATCCTGATCTCGGCCGGCGAGACGATCTCGTAGGAATCGATCGTGTTCACCATCCAGACGTTCTGGCCGGTGCCGGTGCGCAGCGCCTCGAGATTGGCCTTCACGGCCTCCGCATCGAACGGCGTCCCGTCGGTGAACTTCACGCCCTCGCGCAGCTTCAGCGTGAGCACCGTGTTGTCGTCGTTGTAGGCCCATTCGGTGGCGAGGTTCGGCGCGATCTTGCCGTCGGGCATGATCGTCAGCAGCGTCTCGAAGACCGGCGCCCAGTACATCAGACGGTTGCCGATCTCCAGCTTGTCGCGGGCGAAGCTGGTGTTGTCGATGCGACCGCCGATGGCGATCGTCTTGTCGTCGTTCTGCACCTGGGCCGACGACGACCCGGCCGACGCCAGCAGCGCCGTCGCTGCGACGAGAACATATTTCCGCATTGTCTCCTCCCAGGGCGGCCCGCGCCACCTTGTGATGGAGCGGAACGGCCACCCGGATCGACGCTACCATGGGGGAGACTTGCACTAAAATGCAAAGAGACGACGGCGCGATAAGCTGAAGTTTTCGCTCGGGCCCGGCCGACCGATGCGCCCGCTTTATTGCCGCGCGCCATATTCGCATTTCCGGCCCAGCGGCCGGCGGTGCTACGACCGGGCCCAGAGAGGGGGCCGCCATGGCGATGCGACCGAACATATTGTGCATCGTCAGCGAGGATTGCCCGCCGCGGCTCGGCGCCTATGGCGACCGGCTGGCACGCACGCCCAACCTCGACCGGCTCGCCGCCGGCGGCGTGGTCTACGAGGTCGCCAACTGCACCTCGCCCGTCTGCGCGCCGTCGCGCTTCGCCATCCTCACCGGCCGCCACGCCGAGAGCTGCCCGCGCGCGCAGCACATGCAGACGGTGGCGCACCTGCCCGACGGCTTCGACACCTATCCCGCGCTGATGCGCGCGGCGGGCTATTACTGCACCAACAACTTCAAGACCCACTACAATTGCGACGTCGACCCCACCCGCATCTGGGACGAATCGAGCCGGGCCGCACACTGGCGCGGACGGCGGCCGGGGCAGCCATTCCTGGCCGTGTTCAACGCCATGGTCACGCACGAATCCTGCAGTTTTCGCCCGCAGGACGGCGCTGTGCGGCCCGAGGATGTGAGCATGCCGTCCTACCTGCCCGACACGCCGGGCATGCGCGAGAGCCTGGCGCGGCAGTACAACGCCATCGCCAGAATGGACGCCGAGTTCGGGGCGCGGCTCGACGAGATCGAAGCGGACGGGCTCGCCGACGACACGATCGTCTTCTACTTCTCCGACCACGGCAGCGTGCTGCCGCGCTCCAAGCGCTATCTCTACGACGAGGGGCTGCGCGTGCCGCTGATCGTGCGCGTGCCGGAGAAATGGCGCCACCTGCTGCCGCATGCGCCCGGCACGCGGCTCGACGCGCCGGTCTCGCTGGTCGACCTGTTCCCGTCCTTCCTCGCCATCGCAGGCGCGCCGATGCCGGAAGGCCTGCAGGGCAGCGCCTTCGTCGGGCCGCGGCGGAGCGAGCGCGACCACGTCTTCGGCGGGCGCCACCGCATGGGAGAGCGCTACGACCTGTCGCGCACCGCCCGCTCGCGCCGCTACCGCTACATCCGCAACTACCAGCCGCACCGCATCCGCGGCCAGCACGTCGCCTATGAATGGCTCGGCCGCCACTACCAGGACTACGAGCAGGCCTTCCTCGACGGCCGCCTCGACGCGGCCGGCCGGCGCTTCTGGGAGCCAAAACCCTTCGAGGAATTCTACGACCTTTCGGCCGATCCCGACGCGACGGTGAATCTCGCCGGCGATCCCGGCCACGCGCAGGCGCTCGACGAACACCGGGCAGCCCTCGACCGCCACATGCTGGCGATCCACGACACCGGCTTCATCCCCGAGCACTCGCCGCTGGAGACGTGGGAGGCGGCGCACGATCCGGCGCTCTACCCGCTGCGCGAGGTGATGGCGCTCGCCGCGCGAGCGGCACGCCGCGACCCGGCCGGGATTCCCGATCTGGTCGCAGGCCTCGGCCATGCCTCGCCGGTCATGCGCTACTGGGCCGCGCAGGGTCTGCTCGGGCTGGCGGCCGATCGCCACGCCCTGCCGCCCGCCGTCGCCCGCCATTGCGAGGCCGAGACGGACCCGCATGTGACGATCGCGCTCGCCGAGGCGCTGGCCAACGGACCGCAGCCGCGGCCGTGGGTGGAGCGGCTGACGGCGATCCTGGAGGCCGGCCCCGATCCGCGCGTGCGGTTGCAGGCGCTGGAGGCGCTGACCTGCCTGCCGCCCTTCCCCGACATCTCGCTCGCTGCGGTCGAGGCCTTCAACGACGTCGACGACCAGTACCTGCGTACGTCCTCGATCTACCTGGCGCAGGTGCTGCGCGGCGAGTACCGGCCGCAGAACGTCATCTTCGACGTCGGCCGGCTGGACGAGGGCGTGCAGACGGGGCGGATGGGTGGCTGAAACGGCGCGCCTGCCCGCATTTGCGGCAATTGCGCCCAGCCGATGCCGAATCTTTCGGCTTGCGGGGCGCAGGCGGCAAAAATATTGTCGCGAGCGGAGGCCGGGGCATGCCTCCGCAACTCCAAGAGGCACTTCCATGCGAAAGACGATCCTGACACTCGCCGGCGCCACGGGCCTGGCGATCGCGATGAACGCCGCTCCGGCGCTGGCGCAGAACAAGACGCTGACCATCTCCTGGTGGGGCTACAATGGCGAGAAGATGGATGCCAACATCATCGCGCCGTTCAAGAAGATCTGCGGCTGCGACGTGGTGTTCGAGACCGGCAACAATGCCGACCGGCTGAACAAGCTGAAGGCGCGCGGCGGCTCCGGCGTCGACGTCATCTACCTGACCGACAGCTACTCGCAGCTCGGCATCGAGGACGGGCTGTTCCAGAAGCTCGACCGCTCGAAGCTGCCCAACATCGCCGGCCTCTACGACATCGCGCAGGACCCGCAGGGCGGCTACGGTCCGGCCTACACGATCGGCCGCATCGGCATGGTCTACGATTCGGCCAAGGTGAAGGCGCCGATCACGTCGTGGAACGACATGTGGCGCGAGGACCTGAAGAGCTCGATCTCGCTGCCCGGCATCACCACGACCGCCGGCCCGATGATGGTGGTTCTGGCCGGCAAGCACGCCGGCGTCGACGCCTACGCCGATCCCGACGCCGCCTTCAAGGCGATCGAGGCACTGAAGCCCAACGTCGTGAAGAACTACAACACCGGCTCCGAGCTGGTGACGCTGCTGTCGACCGGCGAGGTGTCGGTCTCGGTGGCGCAGGACTTCACGCTCGCCGCGCTGCAGAAGGCGGTGCCGACGGTCAAGTGGGCCGAGCTGAAGGACGGCGACCTCGCGACGCTGAACACCATCAACATCGCCAAGGGCGCGGCCAATGTCGACCTCGCCTACCAGTTCATCAACTTCATCCTGTCGAAGGACGTCCAGCAGCTCGAGGCCGAGACCGGCGTCGACGCGCCGGTCGCGACCGCCGTCGAGCTCAAGCCCGAGCAGGCGGCCCTGTGGGTCTACGGCGCCGACATGGTCAAGAGCCTGAACCGTGTCGAATACGACAAGATGAACCAGGTGAAGAGCGACTGGATCGACCGCTGGAACGAGATCTTCGGCGGCTGACCATGCTCCACCGGGCCGCGCTCACGACCGTGTCGCGGCTCGCCACCCTTCGCCGGGCGGCCGTCGCGCCGCCCGACAATCCGCGGGATTCGGCATGAAGAACTGGACGTGCTGGGCACTGGCCGCGCCCGCCACGATCGCCGTCGTGGTCTTCCTGGTGATTCCGGTCGCCAGCACGATCCTGACGACGTTCGGCGACCCCAAGGGCGTGTTCGCGCCCTACATCGCCTTCTACAACAGCGGCTTCCGCCGCACGGTGCTGTACCGGACGCTGGAGATCGCGCTGATCACCACGGCGATCTCGCTGGTGCTCGGCTTCCTGGCGGCATGGATCGTCGCCAACGCGCCGGGCAGGATCAAGAGCATCCTCATCATCGCGGCCGTGTTCCCGCTGCTCACCGGCGTGGTCATCCGCTCCTTCGCGTGGATGATCATCCTCGGCAAGAACGGCATCCTCAACAGCTTCCTGCTGTGGACCGGCGCGATCACCGAGCCGCTGTCGATGCTCTACACCGAGGGCGCGGTGATCGTGGCCATGGTCTACCTGTTCACGCCGCTGATGATCCTCACCCTCGTCGGCGTGCTGGAAGGCATCCCGCAGGACCTGGTGCAGGCCTCGATGTCGCTCGGCGCCGGCCCGGCCGCCACCTTCCGGCAGGTGATCTTCCCGCTCGCCGTCCCCGGGCTGATCGTCGGCGCCGTGCTCGTCTTCACCGGCTCGTTCACCTCCTACGCGACGCCGCAGATCCTCGGCGGCGAGCAGCAGATGATGATGGGCACCTTCCTCTACCAGCGGGCGATGGTGACGTTCGACTGGGTCGGCGCCTCGACCATCCCCGCGGTGATGATCGTGGGCACCTTCGCCGTGGTGCTGGTGATGAGCCGCATCGCGCAGCGCCTCAACCCGATGGCGGTGTCATGAGCGGCCGCATCCACCCCGCCCTGGTCGTGTTCGGGGCCATCGTCTTCATCTTCCTCGTGGCGCCGCTGTTCATCATCGTCGGCGCCTCGGTGAGCGACACGCCCTATCTCGCCTTCCCGCCGCGCGGGCTCACCCTGCAGTGGTTCTGGAACATCTTCGCGATCGAGGCCTTCCGCTCCACCGCCATCACCAGCCTGCAACTGGCGGTGCTCGGCACCTCGCTCTCGCTGATCATCGGCATCCCCGCCGCCTACGCGCTCAACCGCTACCGGGTCGAGCTGCCGAAATGGCTGTCGACGGTCTACGTGCTGCCGATCCTGGTGCCGGAGATCGTGTTCGGCTTCTCGCTGATGAAGTCGGTAAGCGTCGGGCTCGGCACGCCGATCTTCCTGTCGCTGCTGATCGGGCACGCGCTGCTGGTGCTGCCCTATTCGGTGCGCGTGGTGAGCGCCAGCCTCGCCTCGTTCGACTTCTCGGTGGAGGAGGCGGCGATCAGCCTCGGCTGCCCGCCGCTGAAGACCTTCTTCACCGTGCTCCTGCCCAACATCCGCTCCGGCGTGATCGCGGCCTTCATCCTGGCCTTCATCACCTCGGTCAACGACGTGTCGATCTCGGTGTTCCTGACCGGCCCCGGCATCTCGACGCTGCCCATCCAGATCCTCGCCTACATGCAGCAGTTCTTCGACCCGACGATCGCGTCGGTCTCGGTCCTGCTGATGATCGTCACCGTCGCCGTCATGGGCGTCGTGGAAGCCACCCTCGGCCTGACCTTCCTCGCAAAGTAGATTCGCCGTGACCGTTTCGCTCGAGATCAACTCCATCACCGCCCACTACGGCACCACCAAGGTGCTGGAGAACCTGTCGCTGCTGGTGAAGGCGGGCGAGCTCGTCTCGCTGCTCGGCGCCTCCGGCTGCGGCAAGACGACGACGCTGCGGCTCGTGGCCGGCTTCCTGACGCCGACCTCGGGCACCATCGCGCTGGGCGGCAAGGACCTGACGCGGCTGCCCGCCTACCGGCGCGACATCGGCCTCGTGTTCCAGAACTACGCGCTGTTCCCGCACCTTTCGGTGCGCGACAACGTCGCCTTCGGGCTGAAGCAGCGCGGCATCGCCGGTGTCGAGCGTTCGATGAAGGCGGACGACATGCTGGCGCGGGTCGGCCTCTCGGCCCTCGGCGCGCGCTTTCCGTCCGAGCTCTCGGGCGGCCAGAAGCAGCGCGTCGCGCTCGCCCGCGCGCTCGTCATCGAGCCGCCGCTGCTGATGTTCGACGAGCCGCTCAGCAACCTCGACGCCAAGCTCAGGGTCGACATGCGCGTCGAGATCCGCCAGCTCCAGCGCGCCAACGGCACCACCTCGGTCTACGTCACCCACGACCAGGAGGAGGCGTTCTCGATCTCCGACCGCGTGGCGATCATGCACCAGGGCCGCATCATGCAGTTCGACACGCCGGAGGAGCTCTACCAGCGGCCGGCCAACGCCTTCGTCGCCCGCTTCGTCGGCTTCGAGAACCTGATCCCGATGAAGGTCGTGGCGCGCAAGGGCGAGGTGGCGACGGCGCAGGCGCCGGGCGGGGTGACGCTCGACTTCCCGCAGCGCCGATTCGGCGCCGTCCCCGACGATTTCGTGCTCGCGACCCGCGCCGACGGCCTCGCCGTCTCGGCCGATCCAGCCTCCGCCGGCATCCCCTGCCGGCTCGGCCTGCGCACCTATCTCGGCCGCGCCTACCAGTACCAGTGCGAGACCGAGGCCGGCCATCTCATCGCCAACGGCAGCCTCGCCGAACCGCTCGCCAGCGGCTCCGCCGCAAGGCTCGTTCCGGTTCCGGAACAATGCTGCGTGCTGAAGCCTGAATGACCACCCTCATCACCAATGCCACGCTGATCCCGTGCTCGCCGGACATGCCGGTGATCGAGCGCGGTTACGTTCATATCGAGGGCGAAACGATCCTTGCCGCGCAAGGCGGGCCGGTGCCGGCGATCGCCGGCGCCGAGATGATCGACGCGGGCGGCGACATCGTCATGCCGGGCATGGTCGACCCGCATTGCCACATGGCGATGACGCTGTTCCGCGGGCTCGGCGAGGACGTCGACGACCGGCTCTACCGCTACGTGCTGCCGATGGAGCGCAAGTTCGTCACGCCGGAGATGGTGCGCGCGGGGACCGCGCTCGGCACGCTCGAACTGATCGAGGGCGGCGTCACCACCGTCGCGGACATGTACTACTACGAGACCGAGGTCGGCCGCGTCGTCGACGCCGCCGGCATCCGCGGCGTGGTCGGCCAGACGATCGCCGATTTCGACCCGCCCGATCACAAGACGATCGACGCCGGATTCGCGCTGACCGAGGATCTGGTCGACGAGTTTTCCGGCCATCCGCGCGTCACCCCGTCGATCGCGCCGCACGCGCCCTATTCGACCGACATCCCGGTGATGCGCCGCGTCGCCGACTGGGCCGACCGCCACCCCGACGTGCCGGTGCAGATCCACCTCGCCGAGATGGATTCGGAGATGGAATGGTGCGCCAAGCACTATGGGCTGCGGCCGGTCGAAGTGGTGGAGAAGGCAGGGCTGCTGCGGCCTGGCCTGATCTGCGCCCACTGCCTGCATGTCAGCGCCAGCGACATCGAGAAAATGGCGCATGCGCGCGTCTGCGTCGCCCACAATGCCCGCTCCAACGCCAAGGCCGGCCGCGGCATCGCGCCGGTCGAGGCGATGCGGGCGGCCGGCATCCCCGTCGGCATCGCCACCGACGGGCCGATGAGCGGCAACACGCTCGACCTGTTCTCGCAGTTCGCGCCGGTCACCATGTTCCAGAAGCTGCTCGGCCATTCGCGAAAGCCGATGCCGGCGCGCGAGGTGGTCCGCATGGCCACGATCGAAGGCGCGCGGGTGCTCGGCATGGATGCCCGCATCGGTTCGCTGGAGCCCGGCAAGCAGGCCGACCTGATCCGCGTCAGCACCGCCGCACCGCGCATGCAGCCGATCTACGACGCTTACGCGACGCTCGTCTTCTCGGCGATGCCGGTCGACGTCGGCGACGTGATGGTCGCCGGCCGCTGGCTGATGCGCGGCCGCATCGTGCTGACGCTGGAGCGCAGGAAGGTGATGCGCGACGCCCTGCAGGTCGCCGCCGCCTTCAAGGCCGAGATGGCGCGGATCGACGCCAATGCCTGATTTCGGGGCTGACGCCACGCGGCCGATCCGCTGCGTCATCGACACCGATCCCGGCATCGACGACGCGGTGGCGATCCTGTTCGCCCTGCAATCCGGCTGGTTCGACGTTCTGGGCATCAGCACGGTCGCCGGCAATCTCGGCATTCCCGTCACTACCCGCAATGCCGGCCGCATCCTGGCGCTCGCCAGCCGGACCGGCATCCCGGTCGTTGCGGGTGCGGAACGACCCTTGGCGCGCAAGGGTTTTGACACCAAGGACATCCACGGCGGCGACGGTTTGGGCGGCGTCGCCTTTCCTGAACCGGCAGAGCCGCCTCTCGCAGCGAACGCCGTCTCATGGCTCGCCGACCTTCTGACGCGCGAGCCGGCCGGCAGCATCGACCTGCTGGCGCTCGGGCCGATGACCAACCTCGCCTTGCTGGTGCGCGAGGCGCCACAGGCGGCGCGGCGCATCCGACGGCTGATCGCGATGGGCGGCGCGGTCGACGAGCCCGGCAATATCGGCCCGCGCACCGAGTTCAACATCGCGGCCGACCCGGAAGCCGCGCAAATCGTGCTGTCGGCCGGCCTGCCGCTGACGCTGATCCCGCTCGACGCGACGCGCAGGCTGCGCGCGACCCGCGACGACTGCGCCGCGCTTGCCGCGCTCGGCACGCCGGCCGCGCGTGCCTCCGCCCTGCTGATCGAGGCCTATTTCAACGCCACGACCGGGCGCGAGAGCCGGCCGCTGCACGATCCCTGCGTCATGCTGCTGGCGGCGCGGCCGGAGCTGTTCGGCCTCCAGCGCCTCGGCCTTTCCGTCGACACGGGGCAAAGCGAGGATGCCGGCGCGCTCGACCGGGCGCCCGGCGCCCCGGCAGTGGACGTGGCCATGACGGTCGACGCCAGGGGCGCCCTCGCGCTGCTCGCCGAAGGGCTCGGCCGCGCATGAGCGGGCAGGCAGCGCCGCTCGCGCCGCACGAATTCTGGCAGGAGGTCTATCCGGCCGGCCATTTCGACCCCGCGCCGGCCGGCGGTTTCCGCCATCTCTACCCCGCCGCGCTGCCGGACGGGCGGCAGCTCGCGCTGCCGATCCGCGTGCTGCCCGGCGACGGCAGCCGCGCCGTCGCCTCGCTGATCCTCAACCAGGCGAGTTTTTCCGTTGTGGACGCGCTGGCCGAGGCGCTGGCGCAACCGGCGGCGGCGCTGCGTCCGCACGTTATTGTCGCCGTCCCGACGCTGGGCCTGACGCTCGGCGAGGCGCTCGCGCGCCGGCTCGGCCATTCCCGCCTCGTGCCGCTCGGGACCTCGCGAAAGTTCTGGTACGACGAGGCGCTGTCGGAGCCGATCGCCTCGATCACCACGCGGCAGGAGCGGCGCATCTATCTCGACCCGCGCATGCTGCCCCTGCTCGAAGGCCGGCGCGTGGCGGTGGTCGACGACGTGGTGTCGACCGGCACCTCGATGGCGGCCGTGCTCGGCCTGCTCGCGCGGGCCGGCGTGCAGCCGGTGGCGGTGCTTGCCGCGATGCTGCAGGGCGCTGGCGGGCCGGCCCATCTCGCGGCCGCCGCCGGCTGGCGCGGCCCGCTGCTGACGGCGATCGCCTCGCCGCGGCTCGCCCGCAACGCCGCGGACGGCTGGGACCCGTCGGCCTGAAAGCTTCGTTTCCGACCGATCGACTTTAATTCAAAGGCAATCTTTCCCTACGTAAGCTGGGCGGACGAATCGCGCCGGCCTCGAACTCCGGCAGTGCTGCCGAGTGGGGAACATGGCACGAGCGAAGAAGGCCGAGTGCCCTGAGGAGCCGCCCATGGCCGAGCTCGCGAAAGCGATCGGCCAGGTGGGCAGCCATATCGACCGGCTGAAGGACCGCATCCGCCTGCTCGAGGCGGTGATCGAGAACTTTCCCGGCGGCATCTCGCTGTTCGACGACGACCTGCACATGGTTCTGTGCAACGAGCGCCAGAAGCGGATGCTGGAATATCCCGACGAGCTGATGGCCGACGGCTATCCGACGCTGGAGCAGCTCTTCCGCTTCAACGCGCAGCGCGGCGAATACGGCGCCGGCGACGTCGAGATGCACGTGCAGCGGCGGATGGAGCTCGCCCGTCGCCGCGAGCCGCACTGCTACGACCGCACCCGCCCCAACGGGACGATCATGGAGGTGCGCGGCGTGCCGCTCGCCGGCGGCGGCTTCGTCACCACCTATCTCGACGTCACCGAGCAGCGCCGCAACCAGCAGCTCGTCGCCCACATGGCCCAGCACGACCCGCTGACCGACCTGCCCAACCGCATGCTGTTCCACGACCGGCTGAAGACGGCGCTGGCGCAGGTCAAGCGCGGCGGCATGATGGCGGTGCACTATCTCGACCTCGACAACTTCAAGCCGGTCAACGACAGCTTCGGCCACCAGGCCGGCGACGAGCTGCTGGTCGGCGTGGCGAGCCGCATCCGCCGGTCGGTGCGCGAGCACGACACGATCGCCCGGCTCGGCGGCGACGAGTTCGCCGTGCTGCAGACCTCGATCCGCAAGCCGGGCGACGCGGCCATCCTCGCCGGGCGGCTGCTGAGGGCGCTGACCGACCCCTTCCCGGTGTCCGGCCGCGACATCAAGGTGGGGCTGAGCATCGGCATCGCGGTGGCGCCCGACGACGGGTTGACCTCGGACGACCTGCTGATCAAGGCCGACAGCGCGCTCTACCACTCCAAGTCGCACGGCCGCGGCTGCTTCAACTTCTTCCAGGCCGCCGCCTGAGCGCTGCGCCAACGCCTGGCCGCAATTGAGCCTTGAGGCCGCCCGCCGGCTCGGCTAGTCGCTCGGCCGATGGAACGCGCCAGCACGTCGCCCGGCCCGCGCGGCCGGGCCTGGATCGCCTCCGGCGCCGGCATGATCTCCATGCTCGGCGTCGCGCAGATCTGCTCCTGGGGCACGCTCTACTACGCCTTCCCGCTGATCGCCGAGGCGATGCGCGCCGAGCTCGGCTGGTCGAAGGACGCGCTCTACGGCGCCGCCTCGCTGGGCCTCGCGCTGTCGGGCATCGCCGCCTATCCGATCGGCGCGGCGATCGACGCCGGGCGCGGGCGGATGGTGATGACGCTCGCCTCGCTCGCCGCCGGCGCGCTGTTCGTGGCCTGGTCGCAGGTGTCGAGCCTGTGGGCCCTCTACGTCGTCTTCGGCGGCATTGGCTGCCTGCAGGCCGCGACGCTCTACGATCCCGCCTTCGCGGTGGTGGCGCGGCGCTTCGGGCCGCTGAACGCGCGCCGCGCGATCACCCAGCTCACGCTGTGGGGCGGCTTCGCCAGCACCGTCTTCGTGCCGCTCATCCAGTGGCTGATCGACGGCTTCGGCTGGCGCGGCGCGCTGGTCGTGCTCGGCGCCACCAACATCGTGCTGTGCGCCGGCCTCTACTATGCCGCGATCGATCCCGCCCGCGACCATGTCGAGCCGGCGGCCGGACATGCGCCGGAGCGGGCGGAAGGCGCGGTGCGCGAGGTGATGCGGATGCCGGTCTTCTGGGCGCTGGCGCTCGCCTTCGTCGCCTATGCGACGGCCTCGTCGGCGCTGACCTTCCATTTCTATCCGCTGCTGATCGAGCGCGGGCTGACGGCAAGCGGGGCGGTGCTTGTCTTCTCGGTGATCGGCCCGGCGCAGGTCGCCGGCCGCGTGGTCGTCTGGCTGCTCGCCGGCAACGCGCCTGTCGGCCGCATCGGCTCGCTGGTGGTGATCGCCTTCCCGCTCTCCATCCTCGGCTTCGCCTACGCGCCGCCCGAGATCCTGCCGCTGGTGCTGACGGCCGCCGTCTATGGCGCGGCCAACGGCATGATGACCATCGTGCGCGGGCTGTCGGTGCCGGAAATGGTCAGCCGCAAGGCCTATGGCGCCATCAACGGCGCCATCACCACGCCGATGCGCTTCGTGCAAGTGCTGGCGCCGGTCGCCGTAGCCTGGCTGTGGACGCTCGGCGGCAGCTACGACCTGGCGATCGCCGCGATCCTCGCCGCCACCGTGCTGCAGGCCGCGGGTTTCTGGGTCGCGGCGCTGATGGCGCGACGGCCGGCCGGCTGAGCGGCCGCCACAAAGGCGTCGCAAGCGGAAATTATTGGCCACCTCTCGACGCGATCTGCTATGCGGGACGACCGCCCCACGGCAAAAGAGGCGAACAGGCAGCGATGAACTGGATCACCAACTACGTCCGCCCCAAGATCAACTCCATGCTCGGGCGGCGCGACATGCCCGAGAATCTCTGGATCAAGGATCCGGAGACCGGCGAGATGGTCTTCCACAAGGACCTGGAACAGAACCAGTGGGTGATCCCGTCCTCCGGCTACCACATGAAGATCTCGGCGCGCGAAAGGCTGCGCTCGTTCCTCGACGGCGGCGCCTTCGAGGCGATCGAGAATCCCAAGGTGGCGGCCGATCCGCTCAAGTTTCGCGACGAGAAGCGCTATGTCGACCGGCTGAAGGATGCGCGCGCCAAGACCGGACTCGACGACGCGATGCTCGCCGCCACCGGCGAGATCGAGGGCTTGCCGATCGTCGCAGCGGTGCAGGACTTCGCCTTCATGGGCGGCTCGCTCGGCATGGCGGCCGGCGAAACGATCATCCGGGCCTTCGATCGGGCCCGCGAGGAAGGCCGCCCGATGGTGCTGTTCGCGGCTTCCGGCGGCGCGCGCATGCAGGAAGGCATCCTGTCGCTGATGCAATTGCCGCGTACGACCGTGGCCGTCGACCGGCTGAAGGAGGCCGGCCTGCCCTATGTCGTGGTGCTGACCAACCCGACCACCGGCGGCGTCACCGCCTCCTACGCCATGCTGGGCGACGTCCACATCGCCGAGCCGGGCGCGCTGATCGGCTTCGCCGGCCCGCGCGTCATCGAGCAGACGATCCGCGAGAAGCTGCCGGAAGGGTTCCAGCGGGCCGAGTACCTGATGCAGCACGGCATGGTCGACATGGTGGTGTCGCGGCTGGAGATGAAGGCGACGATCGCGCGGCTGCTGAGGCTGATGCTGAAGCGGCCGGCGCCTGCCGCCGACGGCGAAGCCGCGTCCGCGACGCTGCCAGCCGCTGACGGGACAGCCGAAGCGCACCCCGCCTGACATCCTCCCGTCCGGCCTGGCCGGAGAACTCCCGAAGATGACCACGCTGACTGCCGACCAGGAAATCGAGCGGCTTCTGTCGCTCCACCCGAAGGGTTACGACCTTTCGCTCGACCGCATTCGCCGGCTGCTCGCGCGGCTGGGCAATCCGGAGCGGCGGCTACCGCCGGCCATCCACATCGCCGGCACCAACGGCAAGGGCTCGGCCGCCGCCTTCTCGCGCGCGCTGCTGGAGGCGGCGGGGCTGACGGTGCACGTCCACACCTCGCCGCATCTGGTCAACTGGCACGAGCGCTACCGCATCGGCGCGCCGGGCGGCGGCTCGCTCGTCTCCGACGAGGTGCTGGCGGACGCGGTGCGCCGCGTCGCCGAGGCCAATCGCGGCGAGACCATCACCGTGTTCGAGATCCTGACGGCGGCCATGTTCGTGCTGTTCTCGGAGAACCCGGCCGATGCGGCGATCGTCGAGGTCGGGCTCGGCGGCCGCTTCGACGCCACCAACGTGATCGAGAAGCCGGCCGTCTCCGTCATCATGCCGATCTCGCTCGACCACGAGGCCTTCCTCGGCGACCGCGTCGAGCTGATCGCGGCGGAGAAGGCCGGCATCATCAAGCCGGGCTGCCCGGTCGTCATCGGCGCGCAGACCTTCGAGGCCGCGCGCGAGGTGCTCGTCGGCACCGCCGAGCGGCTGGGCGCGCCGGCCAAGGTCTACGGGCAGGACTTCCTCGCCTACGAGGAGAACGGCCGGCTGATCTACCAGGACGAGAACGGCCTGCTCGACGTCTCCATGCCGCGACTCACCGGCCGCTACCAGATCGCCAACGCGGCCGCCGCGATCACGGCGGTCAGGGCCGCCGGCTTCGAGGTCGGCCACGCGGCGGTCGACCGCGCGATGGCGAGCGTCGACTGGCCCGGCCGCATGCAGCGGCTGCCGGCCGGGCGCTTGCAGCCGCTCGCGCCGCGCGGCGCCGAGGTGTGGATCGACGGCGGCCACAATCCGGGCGCCGGAACGGTGATCGCCGAGGCGCTGGCCGAGCAGGAGGAACGCGATCCGCGGCCGCTGTTCCTGATCTCCGGCATGATCAACACCAAGGACCAGGCCGGCTATTTCCGTGCCTTCGCCGGAATGGTGCGGCACGTCTACACGGTGCCGATCACGCACTCCATCGCCGGCGTGCCGCCGGCCGAGCTGGCGGCGAAGGCGGCCGAGGCCGGCCTGTCGGCCGAGCCGGTCAGCTCGATCGAGAACGCGCTGATGCTGCTGCGCGACACATGGGACGCGGCCGAGAAGCCGCCGCGCATCCTGATCGGCGGCTCGCTCTACCTGATGGGCGAGGTCCTCGACCACAACGGCACCCCGCCGGTCTGACCCCCCGCTTGCGGGCAGGGCGAAAGAGAAAAGCGCGGCGTCTCCGCCGCGCTTTGCGCATTCCAGCCGTTTCGATCGCTCAGGCGACGGCGCCGTTGATCCACGCCGAGAGCGCGGTCTTGGGTGCGGCGCCGACCTTCATGTCGGCGACTTGGCCGCCCTTGAACATCATCAGCGTCGGGATGGAGCGCACGCCGAACTGCGCGGCGAGCTCCGGGTTCTCGTCGACGTTGAGCTTGGCGATCTTGACCTTGCCGCCCAGCTCCTTGGCGATCTCCTCGAGCGCCGGGGCGATCATCTTGCAGGGGCCGCACCACTCGGCCCAGAAGTCGACGACGACAGGCTCCTGCGCCTGCAGCACGTCGGACTGGAAGTTGCTCTTGTCGATCTTGACGGTCGCCATTCCGGCACTCCTTGCAAATGGGATTTGAACTGATGTGGGGCGCGCGGCCTGAACGTTCAAGCGCACTGTTTCATGAGCGGGTGAGTCGGGCAAGGGCGGCGTCGAGCCCGGCCGGCTCCAGCGGCACCAGACGCGGCGCCGTGGTGTAGAGCAGCGCGGCGCGCACCTGCCGCCCCGGATAGAGGGGCGCGAGAAGCGCGCGGTAGAGCGCGAGCTGGGCGACGTGCTCGGCCGGCGGCTCGGCGCCGGCCGCGGGCGCGCGACCGGTCTTGTAGTCGACGATCAGCACTTCGCGCTCCGAGGCGGCGAGGCGGTCGATCTTGCCGGAGACCCGGCGCGGCCGGCCGGCGACCTCCACCGTGCCCATCACCTCCACTTCGGGGCGCGAGCCGGGCGCAAACACCGGCGCGAAGCCGGGATCGGCGAGGATCGCCGAGACGCCGGCCCAGATGCGCGCCCGCGCCGAAGCGTCGAGATCGGCGGCGAGTCCGTCGAGATAGCGCAGCGCCGCCGCCTCGCGCCGGTCCGGCGGCAGGTCGGGCAGGCTCTGGAGCAGCCGGTGCGTGGCGGTGCCGAAGGCGCGTGATGCCTCAGGCCGGTCCTGCGGGTCGAGCACCGGGGAGCCGCCCGCCGGCGCCGTCTCGCCCGCCGGCTCGATCGCCAGCCCCGCACCGGAGGGCCGCAGCGGCGGCGGCAGGAGCTCGGGCGCCGGCAGCGGCACCACGAGCGCGTCCGGCAGCAGGGCCGGGGGCGCCGGAACGGGCCGCGCGGCTTCCCTCTCCGGCTCGACCGGCGGCACGTCCGAGGTCCTGTAGCGGCGCACCGGCTGGCAGAGGGCCGGCTCCGCGCGTTCCTCGGTCGCGGCGTCCGCCAGTCCCGCCTCGACCATCGAATGCCAGGAATTGGCCGGTCGCCCCCGCGCGCCATGATAGCCGCAGACGACCAGCCGGTCCTCGGCGCGCGTCATGCCGACATAGAGAAGCCGGCGGTATTCCTCCTCCGCCTTGCGGGCGATGTCGGCGGCGAGCCCCCGCGACACTACATTGGCGGTGTCGACGCCGGCGCGCCACAGATAGCCCTCGCCCAGCCATTCGCCATCAGGCGCGCGCACCGGCAGCAGCCGCGGCAGATGCTGGTCGACGAAGGGCCGGCCGCCCGAATCGACGAGGAAGACGACCGGCGCCTCCAGCCCCTTGGAGGCGTGCACCGTCAGGATGCGCACCTCGTCGCGGCGCTGGTCCATCTCGCGCTTGATCTCGGGCGCGGCGGTATCGAGCGTGGCGAGCAGCGCCTCCAGCCCGTCGCCGCCGGTCTGCTCGGCTGCCAGGCAAAACGACAGGAACTCGTCGATGATGTCGCCGGCCTCCGCGCCCAGCCGCGCAACCAGCCGGTGGCGCGCGCCCTCGCGCTGCGGCGTGCCGGCGAGGATCGCCGCGTAGAACTCGAAGGCCGGGCGGAAGGCCGCCGCGTTGCGCCATTCCTCCAGCGTGGCGACGATCTCCGCCATGCGCGGGTCGGCGGGCGCCTTCGCCCGCATGACCGAGAACAGCGAGGCCGCGCCGCGCCCGTGCGCCAGCGAAAACAGCTCCTCTTCCTCCAGCGCGAAGACCGGGCTCCGCAGCAGCGCGGCGAGCGACAGGTCGTCCTCGGGCTGGAGCGCGAAACGGGCGATGGCGAGCAGGTCCTTGACCGCGATGTGGTCGGTCAGGAGCAGCCGGTCGGCGCCCGCGACCGGCACGCCGCGGTTCTTGAGCGCCCGCGACAGCGCGTGCACGAAGCTGTCGCGCTTGCGCACCAGCACCATGACGTCGCCCGGCGCGACGCGGCGGCCGCGCCCCTCCAGCAGCTCGCCGGAGGCAATCCAGCCGGTGATGGTCGCCGCGATCGTCTCGGCGAGCCGGGTCGCCGGGGCCGAGGCGTGGTCGATCGCCGCGGTCCAGTCGTCCGGCTCCTCGGCCTCGACCGGGCCGAGCGACGACCACAGCTCGACATAGCCCGGCTCGGCGTCGCGGATGCCCTCGTGCACGATCGGCTCGGGGTCGCGCGTCAGGCCCTGCCGGCGCTCCTCCGCCGCAAAGACGAGATCGACGGCCGACAGCACCTCGCGCGTCGAGCGGAAGGATTGCAGCAGCCGCACCTCCTCGAAGGCGCCGCGCGCGCCGGCGATGCGGCTCCGGAACTCGAGCCGGGTCTCCGAAAAGGCGGCCGGCTCGGCGCCCTGGAAGGAATAGATCGACTGCTTCTCGTCGCCCACGGCAAAGATCGTGCGGTGGACGCGGTCGCGCGCACCTTGTCCGGTGAAGAACTCGGCGGCGAGCTTCTTCACCACCTGCCACTGGTCGGGGCTGGTGTCCTGCGCCTCGTCGATCAGGATGTGGTCGATGCCGCGGTCGAGCTTGTACTGCACCCAGGCGCTCGCCTCGTCGCGGGCGAGCAGCCGCACCGTGCGGTCGATCAGGTCGTTGAAGTCGAGGAAGCCGCGCGCGCTCTTCAGCCGCTCGTAGCGGCCGATCAGCCAGTCGGCCAGCGTCAGCGCCGAGCCGGTGGCGGCCAGCATGGCAGCGAGCGCGATGCGGTCCTTCGCGGCGATCGCCGCGCTCGCCGCCGCGCCGTAACGCTCCGGCAGGTCGGGCAGGCGGGCGACGAGCGCCTTGGTCAGCGCGCTCGGCCCGTAGAGCTCGCCCTTCGAGGTCAGCAGACCCTTGCAGGCGAGGTCGAGCCGCCTGACCGGGTCGGTCTCGGCGAAGGCCTCGCGCAGGAAGGGCACCACGTCGTTGGCGAAGCGGGCGGCGGCGATGCCCTCCACCGCTCGCCCGAGCTGCGCCACGTACGGCTCGTCGAAGCCCGGAAGCGGCCAGGCGGCGGCCGAGAGAGAAGCGGCCGTCTCGCCGGGCGCCAGCCCGAACGCCTCGCCGAGCGCCGCCCAGGGCGGCGCCCCGCCGCCGATCGCGTCGATGAAGCGGCGCAGGCCGTCGCGCTTGGCCACGATCTCGGCCAGCAGGTCGTCCAGCCCCGCCTCGCCGCCGCGCTGCAGCACGTCGGCGAAGGCGTCGGCCAGCCCGACGTTCTCGCCGCCGGCCGCGCCCGAGATCATGTCGCGGCGCGCCTCGGCGACGAGGGCGGCTTCCATCTCCGCGTCCAGCATCTCGAAATGACCGGCGATGTTGGCCTCCAGCGGGAACTGCTGGAGCACGGCCTCGCAGAAGGCGTGGATGGTCTGGATCTTGAGGCCGCCCGGCGTCTCCAGCGCGCGGGCGAACAGCCGCCGCGCCAGCGCCAGCCGGGCGGCGTCCGCCGGCCGGCCGGTCAGCTCCGCAATGCGGGCGCCGAGCGCCGCATCGTCCATCAGGCTCCAGGCCGACAGGTCGCGAAAGACGCGGTTGGCCATGTTGGCGGCGGCCGCGCGCGTATAGGTCAGGCACAGGATCTTCGACGGCTCGACGTTGTCGAGCAGCAGCCGCACGACGCGCTGCGACAGAACGTGCGTCTTGCCCGAGCCGGCATTGGCCGAGACCCAGGCCGAGCACGCCGGGTCCGAAGCCAGCCCTTGCCGGCGGATCGTTTCGGCGGGAATTTGCCGGGGCGCGCTCATTCGCCTTCCCCCTCGCCGTCGGCGCCGCCGGCCGACCATTCGAGCACGCGGGCGAGGTGGTCGTAGTCGCCGCTCATGTCGCGCTCGCGGAAGGGCAGCGCCCGCGACAGGTAGCCGTTGGCCTCGTCGCCGTACCAGGCGGCAAGCTTCTCCAGCCGCGCCCACGCCTCCTCCGAGAGCTCCTCGGCCGAGCGGGCCTGCCGGTTGAAGGAGAGGATGGACTCCTCCGTCACCTCGCCGTTCGCCTTCAGCCGCACATAGGCGAGCTCGGCCGGGGTGCGGCGGCCGGCCTCGGCAAAGGCGCCGCGCGCGAGCAGCGCGCCTTCGAGCGAGAGTTGCGCCGCGACCAGCATGTGCGCCTGCCGCTTCGACGGGTAGGAGCCGGTCTTGAAGTCGAGGATGTCGGCCAGCCCGGACGGGCGCAGGTCGATGCGGTCGGCGCGGCCCGACAGCACCACGCCCGTCATGCCGATCGCGGCCGGCGTCGCCACGGCCTCGGAGAGCCGCGCGCCGACGCCCGCGGGCCGGTGCTGCCGCTCCCATTCGACGATGCCGGGGGCGAGCGCGGCGAAACGCGGCCACCACACCGCATCGACGTCGGGCGGCAGCTCCGCCTCGTCGAACACCGCGCGGCCGATCTCCAGCAATCCCGCATCCGCCTCCGGTGCGTGCGGGTCCAGCCCGGCGGCCGAGAAGCGGTGCAATATGTCGTGGAAGAGCTGGCCGCGCTCGGCCGCGCCCGGATCGCGGATCAGCGGGTCGAGCGGCTTCAGCGCCAGCACGCGCCGCGCATAGACCGCATAGGGGTCGCGCCGCAGCGTCTCGATCTCGGTGACGGAAAAGCGTTTCGGCCGCGCCGCCAGCGGCGGCTTCGGGCAGGGCCGCGCCGCGAAGGGCACGGAGGGTGCTGCGTCGAGCAGCCGGCCCCAGCGGACCAGTTCCTCGCCGCGCGCGCGCAGCGCCGCCGCCTCGGCTTCGCCGACGAAGGCGGCCAGCCGCTGCAGCCAGCGCGAGGCGACGGCCGGCGCGTCGCCGGCGCGGGCCGAGCGGGTCAGCACGACGCGCTCCGCGCCCATCGCCATCATGAAGTCGTGCGCGGCCTGGCCGATGCGCCGCTCCGGCGGCTCGAGGTCGACGCCGGCCTTCATCAGCCGCGACATGAAGCGGTCGGGCTCGGGCCGGCGCGGCCAGCTCCCCTCGTTGAGGCCGCCGAGCACCAGCGTGTCGACATGCTGGAGGCGGGCCTCCAGCGCGCCCCATATATGGACGCGGCTGTCGGCGCCGGGCGAGGGCTTCACCGTCTGGCCGGCCAGCAGCGCTGCGAGCATGCCGGGCCAGTCGCGCGGGGCGAAGGCGAGGCCGGTGCGCGAATCGGCGAGGTCGCGCAGGAAGCCGACCAGCACCTCGCCGGCGTCGCCGGCATAGAGCCCGTCGAGGCCACCGGCCTCGTCGCGGCCGAGCGCCTCCAGCGCTCGAACCGTGGCGCGGGCGATGTCGCCGAACGTCACCTCCTCGCGCGCGGCGAGCGTCGCCAGCGGCGCGATGGCGCCGGCCAGCGCGTCGATGAAGCGGTTGGCGTCCTCGAGCTGCCGCGCGCCGAGCCGGGCGAGCCAGAAGGGCGGAAACTCGGCATTCGTCCAGAACTCCAGCCGCCGGGCGAAATGCTCGCGCAGGGAGGCAAGCTCGGGCCGGCCCGTGCCGCCGCGCAGCGCCACCAGCTCGACCATCTCGGCCGCCTGCCGAACCAGCAGCCGCGGCAGGCCGCACTGGAGCAGCGGATGCTTGATCAGCGCCAGGATCGCCACCGGGTCGCCCGGTGCGCAGACCGCCTCGGCAAGGCGGGCGAGCAGCGCCGCCGCCGGCGCGCGGGCGAGCGGCGTGCCGCCGGAATCGTCGGCGCGGATGCCGAAGCGGCCGAGCTCGACGGACACCCGGCGGGCGAGCGCGCGGTCCGGCGTGACCAGCGCCGCGCTTCGGCCCTCGCCGACCGCCAGCCGCAGAGCGACGGCGACGGCCAGCGCCTCCTCGCGCTCGCTGCCGGCCTCGACCAGCGCCATTTCGGCCAGCGCGCCCTGCGCCACGAGGTCGCCCGCCAGGCCGCGCGAGGCCGCCCACATGTCGGTCGTCTCGGCCGGCCGCAGCGCCTCGGCCACCAGCCGCGCGCGGGCGGTGAGCGCGGGCGCGACGGCGCCGACCGCATTCACCTCGGCGCGGTCGGCGCCGATGGTGCCAAGCAGCTTGCGCAGGCCGAACTGCGGGTGGCCGCAGGCGGACGGATGCGGCTTCTCGGCCGCCAGCTCGCGCCACGACCGCTCGTCGAGCGCCGGGTCGAGGCCGGGCAGCACGACGGCGCCGCGCGGCAGCCGGGCGATGACCGAGAGCAGCCTCGCGGTGGCGGGGATCGAGCCGGTCGAGCCGGCGGCGATCACCGGCCCGGCCGGCGGGTTGCGCTTCAGCCGCTCGGTCTCCGCGTCGATCAGGGCGCTGCGATGGGCGCCGGGGCTGGAGCGGCCGATCGCGGCCAGCGCGGCCGGGAAATGCTCGGTGACGATCGCCAGGAAATCGAGCGTCACCTGCCACCAGCCGGCCAGCTCCGCGTCGACCAGCCCGGCGAGCCGGCCCCAGTCGGCGCCCTCCGTCTCCATCTCGTCGATCAGCGCGGCGAGGTCGCGCGCGAGCCACACCGCGTCGGCGGCGGAAGCCGGCACCACCACGTCCTCGTCGAAGCGGGAGCGGATGTGGGCCGGCAGGCGCTGCTTCCAGCGCTGGATCAGCGGCGCGAGCAGCAGCAGCCGGTCGAGCGACGCGACCGGCGGCGCCAGCTCCGGCAGGGCCGGACCGAGCGGCTCGAAGGCAGCCGCGTCCTCGTCGAACTCGCCGAGCGGGCGGATCGTCGGCAGGATCGCGGCCGGAACCCGGGACAATTCGACGAAGGCCTCGCGCAGCGCGCGCGCAGCGCGGCGCGTCGGCACGTAGATGGTGGTGGCGGCGAGCGCCAGCGGGTCGGCGGAGGCCGGCGCGCCCGGCACCAGCCGGCCGTCGAGCACGGCGCGCGCGAGCGTTTCGAGGAAGTTCGCTCCCGGCGGGATCGAATGGAGCCGCGGCCGGGCGCTCATCGTCCCTTCGTCGCGGCGGCGACGGCGGCCTCCGCAGCGGGAATCGCGTCCGGCGTGCCGACGGTGATCCAGCGCCCGCGCATGCGCATCCCGAACAGGCGGCCGGCCTGCATGGCGCGGTCGAAATAGAGGTTGAGCGAGTGCGGCTCGGCCGCGGCGTCCGCGAAGATGCGCGGGTGCACGATGGCCGCGCCGGCATAGATCGCGCCGGCCGGGTCGCCCTTCGAGCGCGCGAGCCGCCCGTCGGCGCCGACGAGGAAGTCGGTTCCGCCGGAATGGCCGGTGGCGTCGGCGAGATCGGCGAGCATCAGCAGAATATCCATGCGCGCGCCGTCCCATGCAAGGGAAAGGCGGCCGAGATTGGGCTCGCCTTCATCGATCCAGAACGTGTCGGCATTGAGGATGAAGAACGGATCAGCGCCGAGCAGCGGCAGCGCCCTGACGATGCCGCCGGCCGAATCGAGCAGCCGGTCGCTCTCGTCGGAGACCAGCACCTTCGGACGGGCGCGGCCGGCGACGTGGCGCACGATCTGGCCGCCCAGATGGTGCACGTTGACCACCGCGGTGGCGACGCCGGCCGCCGCGAGGCTGTCCAGCCCGCGGTCGAGCAGGGTTTCGCCGGCGATCCTGACCAGCGGCTTGGGCAGCGTGTCGGTGATCGGCCGCAGCCGCTTGCCCAGCCCCGCGGCGAGCACCATCGCGGTCTTCGGCGCAGTCATGCGGACGGTCCGCTCCCGACGATCCCAAGCTTGCGATACGCCTCCCGCACCGGCGCCAGCGCGGGGTGGGCGAGCGCGCGGGAGAGGTAGTCGCGGATGCGCGGCAGGTGCTTCAGGTAGTGCGGCTTGCCGTCGCGGTCGTTCAACCGCACGAAGATGCCGAGGATCTTGGAGTTCCGCTGCGCGGCCATGATCGCGTAGTCGCGCGCGAAGCGGGCCGGATCGAAGCTGCCACGGGCCTGCCGCGCCGCGCAATAGGCCGCGACGGTGTCGGCCTCCCGCGCCGGCGGGATGGTCACGCGCGCATCCATGGCCAGCGAGGCGACGTCGTAGGCGGCCGGGCCGATCAGCGCGTCCTGGAAGTCGATGACGCCGAGCCGGTCGCGGCCCGCCCGCTGCGGCCGCCAGATCAGGTTGGGCGAATGGTAGTCGCGCAGCACCAGCGAGGTCTCGGCGTCTGCCAGCGCATCGAACACCGCGCCCCACGCGTCGCGGAACAGCGCCCGCTCGGCCTCGTTCGCCGGCCTGCCGCGCTCGCGCGGGACGTACCAGTCGAGCAGCAGTTCGGTCTCCATCCCCATCGCCTCGCGGTCGTAGGGTGGCACGCGGTGGACGACGCCGGGCGCGGCCGGCATCTCCGGGTCCCAGCGGACGGCGTGCAGGTCGGCCAGCAGCTCGGCAGCGGCGCGGTAGCGCTCCGCCACCGGCGCGCCGTCGTCGAGAAAATTGCCGGTGCCGAGATGCTCGATCAGCAGCAGGCCGGCGTCGAGGTCGGCGGCATAGATGTCCGGCGCGGCGAAGCCGGCGCCCTTCAGCGCCCTGCCCACGGCGACGAAGGGCGTCACCGATTCGGCCAGCTTGGCAATGCGGCTGTAGGGCTTGCCGTCGCGGATCGGCGGCCCGTCCGGCTGGCGCGGCGCGTTCATCAAAATGCGCGGAGGCTGATCGGCGACGCTGACGGTCTCGTAGGCGCGGGTCGAGGCGTCGCCCAGCAGGAATTCTCGGCGCGCATTGCCCCAGCCGGCACGGCCGAGGAAATCGCGGATGGCGAGCGAGCGGCGCAGGCGGGCCAGCGCCGGCCCCGGTGCCTCGATCGCGGCGCGGCGGCCGGCGCCGTCTTCCGTCAGCCGGACATGGATCGCGGTTTCCGGCAGGCGGTCGCCAGCGCGCTCGGGCCACTCGACCAGCGCCACGCCGCCGGCGAGCGCCTCGTCGAAGCCGAGCTCGTCCAGCTCGTCGGGCGCTGCGAGGCGGTAGAGGTCGAAATGGGCGACGGGCAAGCGCGCCTCGTAGGCCTGCACCAGCGTGAAGGTCGGGCTCGGCACTTCGAGGCCGGGGTCGGCGGCGAGGCTGCGCAGGATCGCGCGGGCGAGCGTCGTCTTGCCGGCGCCGAGGTCGCCGTGCAGCGCCACGACATCGCCGGGCTTCAAGGCTGCGGCGAGGTCGTCGCCGAGCCGCTCGGTCGCCGCCTCGTCGGCCAGGAACAGGGTGAGACCGGGCTCGGCCATATGGAGGACTACTCGGCGGCGGCGCGCATGCCGGTGGGGGCGAGCGGGAAGCGGCAGGTCACTGTCGTGCCGTGGCCCCTGCCGCTGTCGATGGCGACGGTGCCGCCATGCAGCTCGACGAAGCTCTTGACGATCGACAGGCCGAGCCCGGCGCCGCGGCGGCGGCCGCCCTCGGCCTTCGGCTCGAAGCGGCGGAACACCGTCTCCAGCCGCTCGACCGGCATGCCGGGGCCGTCGTCGTGGACGGAGAACTCGACGCCGCCCTCATAGGCGCGCGCGGCCAGCGAAACGGTGCTGTCCTCCGGCGCGTAGTTGACGGCATTGGCGAGCAGGTTGAACAGGACCTGGCGCACGCGGTGCTCGTCGGCGTGGAAGGTGGCGGGCGCGGCGGCCGTATCCAGCTCCAGCGCGATACGATGCTCGCGCAGCCGGTCGGCCACCAGCTCGGCGGCGGCCTCGACGATCCGGCGCACCGGCACCTCGCCGATGTCCAGCTCCATGATACCGGCGTCGACCGTGGCGAGGTCGAGGATGTCGTTGACGATGGTCAGCAGCACCGCCGAGGACGAGCCGATATGCTCGACATATTCGCGCTGGCGCCTGTCGAGCTCGCCCATGCCGGGCATGGCCAGAAGCTCGGTGAAGCCGATGATGTTGGTCAGCGGCGAGCGCAGCTCGTAGGACACGTGCTGGACGAAGTCGTTCTTCAACTGGTCGGCGCGCTGCAGCGCCTCGTTCTTGTCCTTCAGCGCCCGCTCGACGTTGACGCTGTCGGTGACGTCGACGAAGGTCATCATCACCTGGCCGTTGGGCAGGTGGATCACCGCGTAGCGCAGCACCGAGCCGTTCCTCAGCTCGACCTGGCCGTGGCGGTCGCGGCGCTCGTCGTCGAAGCCGGTCGCGGCGGCGATGAAGTCGCCCCACGGGCTGTCGACGGCGATGTCCTTGCACAGCGCGCGGATGGTCGAGATGTGCGTGTCGGGCACGACGAGCGCCGCGTCCAGCCCCCACAGGCTGGCGAAGGCGGGGTTTGAGAGCCGCAGCCTTCCGTCCGGGCCGAACACGGCGACGCCCTCGGCGAGGTTGTCGAGCGTCTCACCCTGCACGCGCACGGCGGTGTTGTAGCGGGTCTCGAGGTCGATCTTCTCGGTCAGGTTCTCGAAGATCCAGGTGACGCCGCCATTGGCCTGCGGGTTGGCGACGACGCGGATGGTGCGGCGGTCGGGCAGGTGCCACCAGTGCTCCTGCGAGTCCGGCGCCTGGTAGGCCGACAGAAGGTTCTCCTTCCAGCGCCGCCATTCCGGCTGCTCGGCGAGCTTGCCTTCGCTGCGCAGCCGGTCGAGCACGAGGGCATGCTCGGGCGCGCTCTCGAGGAAGCGGATGTCGAGTTCCCACAGCTTCTGGAAGGCCTGGTTGAAGAAGCGCAGCTTGCGCTCCGAATCGAAGATGGCCACCGCCGTGTTCAACTGGTCGAGCGTGTCGGCGTGGCTGCGCACCATGCGCTCGTATTCCTCGCGCACGCCCTCTATGTCGCTGACGTCGACGGCCATGCCGGCCGATCCCTCGCGCCCGGCATGGTCGGTCACCGCATAGACCCGGCGGTCGCCGCCGACCACGGTGGCGAGCTTGCCGGCGAAGGCGGGCTCGGTCTGCTGCTGGCGGGCGATCGCCTCGCGCGCCTGGGTGCCGAGGAACTCGCGCCCTTCCTGCACGGCGGCGACCGGCGATTCGGCCTCGACGGCGGCGGCATAGGCGTGGTTCACCCATTGCAGGCGGCCATCAGCCCCTCGCATCCAGACCGGCATGGCCAGCACGTTGGCCAGCCCGATCAAATTGTCGCGCTCGATGAGCACGCGCTGGTGCTCCAGCTTGAGCCGCGCATGCGCGCGCTCGGCAGCCGACAGCGAGCGGAAGCGCAGCACCCGGCTCGAAGCGGCGCGGCGGCCCTGCGCCTCGAGCAGCGTGCCGTTGCCCGTCTCGACCATGATCTCGAAGGCGGTGCCGGCCTCGCGCAGCGCAGCCACCGCATGCTCCAGCTCGGCCGCCGAGCGCGGCTCCAGCCAGCGGCCGAAGGCGAGGAACTGGCCGCGATCGTCGGGCACGCCGGCGGCGGCCGGCAGGGTGCCGACGAGGTCGGGCTTACGGCCCTCCTCCTGCCAGATGACGACGCGCTGGTCGTTGAGGTTCAGCAGCGTGTCGGCGCGATGGAGCGCCGCGCCGATCTCGGCGACGCGGCCGCGCAACTGCGTGTTCTCGGCCGCCGTGCGGCCGCGCTCGCGGATCAGCCAGATGGCCGACAGCATAGCGGCGCCGGTGATGCCGGCGAACACGGCGAACTGAATCGCCTCCAGCGCGGTGAAGCCGACGGCCGCGGGCGCGTCGGCCTGCGCATGCGCCGCCAGCGACAGCAGCGAGGCGCCGGCGGCGAGCGCCGCCACGCCGGCCACGGCCTTCAGCCCGCCCGCCCGCCCGCGGTGCGCATCTCGTGAATCGCCATTGCCGCCATCGCTGGCGCTTCCCGCCTCTGGCGGGACGAATTCCGGCATGTCCAGGTCCCTCTCCGCCGCGTGAATGCAAGACCGTCATGCAGCGCGCGACCTCCCCGCCCCGTAACGGCGACGTCGCGAATCACTTCAATGTACAGGCTTGGCGAATCGGCGTGAAGAATCCGTTGCCGCAAAAAGAAGGCCGGGCCGTTGTCAACGGCCCGGCCTCAATATGTTGTGCAAGAAGCGGAGCTCGTCAGTATCTGTAGTGCTCGGGCTTGAACGGGCCCTTCGGCGTGACCCCGATATAGGCGGCCTGCTCGTCGGAGAGCTCGGTCAGCGTGGCGTTGAGCTTGGCCAGATGCAGCCGGGCGACCTTCTCGTCGAGGTGCTTGGGCAGCGTGTAGACCTTGTTCTCGTACTGCTTGCCGCGGGTGAACAGCTCGATCTGCGCCAGCACCTGGTTGGTGAAGGAGGCGCTCATGACGAAGCTCGGATGGCCGGTGGCGTTGCCGAGGTTGAGCAGGCGGCCTTCCGACAGCAGGATCATGCGCTTGCCGTCCGGGAAGGAGATCATGTCGACCTGCGGCTTGACGTTGGTCCACTTCAGGTTGCGCAACGCGGCGACCTGGATCTCGTTGTCGAAGTGGCCGATATTGCCGACGATCACCATGTCCTTCATCGCCCGCATGTGGTCGAGCGTGACGACGTCCTTGTTGCCGGTGGTGGTGATGACGATGTCGGCGGTGGGTGCCGCGTCCTCCAGCGTGACGACCTCGAAGCCGTCCATCGCCGCCTGCAGGGCGCAGATCGGGTCGACCTCGGTGACCTTGACGCGGGCGCCGGCGCCCTTGAGCGAGGCGGCCGAGCCCTTGCCGACGTCGCCATAGCCGCAGACGACGGCGACCTTGCCGGCCATCATCACGTCGGTGCCGCGGCGGATGCCGTCGACCAGCGATTCCTTGCAGCCGTACTTGTTGTCGAACTTCGACTTGGTGACGCTGTCGTTGACGTTGATCGCCGGGAAGGGCAGCAGGCCCTTCTTCTGGAGCTGGTAGAGCCGGTTGACGCCGGTGGTCGTCTCCTCCGACACGCCGCGGATGGCGGCGCGGGTCTTGGTGAAGAAGCCCGGCGTCTCCTTCATGCGCCTGGCGATCTGGGCGAAGAGGATCTCCTCCTCCTCGCTGCCCGGCTTGGACAGCACGTCCTCGCCGGCTTCGGCGCGGGCGCCGATCAGGATGTACATGGTGGCGTCGCCGCCGTCGTCGAGGATCATGTTCGACGGCTGGCCGTCCGGCCACTGGAAGATGCGGTCGGTATAGGTCCAGTAATCCTCGAGGCTCTCGCCCTTGACGGCGAAGACGGCGGTGCCGCCGGCGGCGATCGCTGCCGCCGCATGGTCCTGCGTCGAGAAGATGTTGCAGGAGGCCCAGCGCACGTCGGCGCCGAGCGCCTTCAGCGTCTCGATCAGCACGGCCGTCTGGATGGTCATGTGCAGCGAGCCGGAGATGCGGGCGCCCTTGAGCGGCTTGGACGCGCCGAACTCCTCGCGGCTGGCCATCAGGCCGGGCATCTCGGTCTCGGCGATCTCGATTTCCTTGCGGCCCCAATCGGCAAGCCCGATATCGGCCACGACATAGTCCCTGTTCGCCATCGTTTGCTCCGGAATTTGCGGAATGGTGCGCGCCGGCGCGGTCGGCGGGCGCATATCGTGCGGGTGCCTAGCAGATCGAGCCCGGCTGGACAATGGATATAAAGAAATCGTTATCTGTGCATTCCTCTGCAATCCGCAACATCTTGCATATTCTTGGCGATATGATATCTTCAGGAATATGCTGAGAGTGGTGATCGATACGAATGTCATCATTGCCGCGCGACGCAGCAGGTCCGGCGCCTCGAATGCACTGCTCCGCACGGTCGGCGATGGACGGCTCACGATGCTTGTGAGCGTGCCGTTGTTCCTGGAATATGAAGCGGTACTGACCAGGCCGGAGCATCTGCTTGCGACGCGGCTGACCGAACGCGACGTCAGGGGATTCTTGGGCTATCTGGCGACGATCATCGCGCCCGTGAAGCTGCATTATCTCTGGCGTCCGCAGCTTGGCGACCTCGCGGACGAGATGGTTCTGGAGACTGCCATCAACGGCCGTGCCGACCGTATCGTCACGTTCAACGTCCGGCACTTCGGGCCGGCACAGAAGTTCGGTATCGAAGTGGTCACACCGGCCGAGACGATGAGGAGGCTCACATGAGCAAGTCCAACTATGCGCTGCGTCTCCAGCCCTCGCTGAAGCAGGCCGCGGAGCGGATCGCCGCGAGCGAGGGGACCAGCCTCAACCAGTTCATCAACGTGGCGGTCGCCGAAAAGCTGTCGGCGCTCGAAACCGAAGACTTCTTCCGGTCGCGCGCGAAGGCGGCGGACCGGAAGGCCTTTCTGGCGTTTCTGGACGGAGCCGGCGACGAGCCGCCGGCGGAAGGCGACCGGGAATAGCCCCGGAAGCGGCCTCAGATCTCCTCGCCGAACCTGTCGGCGACGAGCTGCGCCAGCGCGTCGAGGGCGGATTGGGCGTCGGCGCCGCTGGCGCGCACGGTGATGCAGCAGCCGGGGCTGGCCGCCAGCATCATCAGGCCCATGATCGAGGTGCCGCCGACGACGGTGCCGTCCTTCTCGACCTCGATGTCGGCCTGGAAGGCGCTCGCCACCTGCACGAACTTGGCCGAGGCGCGGGCGTGCAGGCCGCGCTGGTTGACGATCTCGAGGCGGCGCGACAGGCGGCCGGCGGCGGGGACCGTACTCGTCATTTGGCGGCGAGCACCTGGCTGGCGACGTTGATGTACTTGCGGCCGGCGGCCTGCGCCTCGGTCAGCGCCCGGCCCATGTCGTCGGCGCTGCGCACGCTGGTGAGCTTGATCAGCATCGGCAGGTTCATGCCGGCGACCGCCTCGACCGTGCCCGACCGCATGACCGAGATGGCGAGGTTGGACGGCGTGCCGCCGAACATGTCGGTCAGGATGATGACGCCGTGGCCGGTGTCAGCCCGCGCCACCGCCGCGATGATGTCGGCCCGGCGCTGCTCGATGTCGTCGTCGGCCTCGATCGAGACCGTCTCGAAGCTTTCCTGAGGCCCCACGACATGCTCCACAGCGTGCCGGAACTCATCGGCAAGCCGACCGTGCGTCACAAGCACGAGTCCGATCATCCTGAACTGGCTCCCGCGTGGGCCCTGTTTTCCTTGCCGTCGCTGCCGTACCCCCACGGCCGGCGACAGGGGCGCTATCTTGACGGCGGCTTGCGCGTTTACAAGCCCCTATTTGAGGCACCAAGGGCCATTTTGCCGCAGGTGCGAAGACCGGCCCGGCGACGCCCCGAACGGCCTTCCAGGCCGCGTCAGGGGCCGAAAGGCGGCAGACGGAGCAGGCCCGCGACCGCCCGAGCCGCGCCGGCGGCGAAACGCGCCGGCAGGTCGAGCGCCGGGATCCGGCAGCCTTCCAGCATGGCGGATGCCTCCTGCGCGATGCGCGGCGCGGCGGCCGGATCGACAAGCCGCACCAGAAGGTCGACCACCATGCGAGCCTCTGCGGCGATCGGCGCCGGGCCGAAGCCGCGCAGCTCGACGAGGCCGGCGATCGGCGGCGGGGCCGCCGCGATCAGGCGGCCATTCGGCGCCGCCGAGAGCAGCACCTGGTCGTCGCAGACGAGCCGCGCGGCATATCCGTGGAGCCGCGCCTGGTCGAGCAGGGTCAGGCAGAGCGCCGTCTTGCCGGCGCCAGACGGGCCGGCGACCAGCACGCCGCGGTCGGCCAGCAGCACCGCGCCGGCGTGGAAGTTCGAGGCCAAGTCAGTCTTCCGCGGGCAGCGCCACCACGAAGCGGGCGCCGCGTATGTCGCCCGGCTTGGTGCCGGCGATGTTCTCGGCCGTCAGCGTGCCGCCATGCGCCTCGACGATCTGCCGGCTGATCGACAGGCCGAGGCCGGAATTCTGGCCGAAGGCCTCGCTCGACGGCCGGTCGGTGTAGAAGCGCTCGAAGATGCGCTCCAGCGCGTCGGGGCGGATGCCGGGGCCGTTGTCCTCGACGGTGACGATGTTGCGGCGGCCGCTGCGCGACAGGCCGATGACGATGCGGCCGTTCTCCTCCGGCACGAAGGAGCGGGCGTTGTCGATCAGGTTGGAGATCACCTGGCCGAGCCGCGATTCGTGGCCGGTCACGTAGTAGCCCTTGACGCCCTGCGGCAGCTTGGCCGCCTTGAACTCGACCTCGGCCTGCCGCTTGCCGCGCGCAACCTCGCGCGACAGCGCGACGATGTCGCCGAGGAATTTCTTCAAGTCGACCCGGCCGGCGTCGACGCGGGCGAGCTCGGCGTCGAGGCGGGAGGCGTCGGAAATGTCGGTGATCAGCCGGTCGAGCCGCCGCACGTCGTGCTGGATCACCTCCATCAGCCGCGCCCGCGAGGCGTCGTTCTTGGCCAGCGGCAGCGTCTCGACCGCGCTGCGCAGCGACGTCAGCGGGTTCTTCAATTCATGGCTGACGTCGGCGGCGAAGCTTTCGATCGCCTCGATGCGGGCGTAGAGCGCGTTGGTCATGTCGCGCAGCGCCACCGACAAATTGCCGATCTCGTCCTGGCGGTCGGAGAAGTCTGGGATCTCCTCGCGGTTCTTGACCCCGCGGCGGACCCGCACGGCGGCCGCCGACAGGCGGCGCAGCGGGTTGGCGATGGTGGACGCGAGCAGCAGCGACAGGATGCCGGTGACCAGCGCGGCGACGCCGAAGACGCGGAAGATGGCGCTGCGCTCGGCCGCCACGATCTTGTCGATGTCGCCGCCCTGGGTCGACAGCATCAGCGCGCCGAGCACGGCGCGGAAGCGCTGCACCGGCACCGCCACCGAGACGATCATCTCGCCCTGCTCGCTGACCCTCACCACCGTGGACGGGCTGCCCGACAGCGCGCCGATCACCTCGGGGAAGGCGGCGCCGTTGCCGCCCGGCTGCTCGCGGTAGACCGGCAGGTCGGTGCGGCGCAGGAAATTGCCGATCCGCTTCTCGATGCGGTCGATCAGGCCCGGCTGCTCCTCCTCGACCGAGGGCAGGTCGTAGCGCAGGATCTGGCCGCGCGAATAGAGATGGCGCGAATCGAGCAGCAGGTTGGCGTCGCGGTCGTAGATGCGGGCGCGCGTGCGCGTCGGCGAGATCAGCCGGCGCAGCACCGGCGCGACGCGCTCGGGATTGATCGGGAAATCGAGGCTGTCGAGCCGGTCGGAACCGGGCGGCAGGCTCTCGCCGGCCTGCAGCTCGAGCAGCTTCTCCGGGTCGATCGAGATCGAATCGGTCTCGACGGTGGCCGAGGCGGCGATGGCGCCGGCGATGATCTCGCCCTGCGTCATCAGGCTCTCGACGCGGGCGTCGATCAGCCCCTCGCGGAACTGGTTCAGGTAGAGGATGCCGACCACCAGCACGCCCAGCCCCGCGAGGTTGAGCACGATGATGCGTTGGGTGAGGCTGGAAAAGATGTAATGGCCGAGGACGCGGCGCAGCCAGGTCGCCGCCCGCGACAGCAGCATCGGCCGCCCGGCCGTGCGCGCGCCCTTGGCATCCTTCCCGGTTTCGGTCGCCATCACCATGAACGGTCGTGGGTCTCTCCGGTTCACACCTCCCGGAAGCGGTAGCCCACGCCGTAGAGGGTCTCGATCATGTCGAAGTCGTCGTCGACCGCCTTGAACTTCTTGCGCAGCCGCTTGATGTGGCTGTCGATGGTGCGATCGTCCACATAGACCTGCTCATCATAGGCCGAATCCATCAGCGCGTCTCGGCTCTTGACGACGCCGGGGCGCTGGGCGAGCGAATGCAGGATCAGGAACTCGGTGACGGTCAGCGTCACCGGCTCGCCCTTCCAGGTGCAGGTGTGGCGCTCCTGGTCCATGACGAGCTGGCCGCGCTCCAGCGACTTCTGCTGGCTCGCCGGCTGCTTGGCGGCCGCCTCGCGGGCGCTGGCGCGGCGCAGCACCGCCTTGACGCGCTCGACCAGAAGGCGCTGCGAGAACGGCTTCTTGATGAAGTCGTCGGCGCCCATCTTGAGGCCGAAGAGCTCGTCGATCTCGTCATCCTTGGAGGTCAGGAAGATCACCGGCAGGTCGGTCTTCTGGCGCAGCCGGCGCAAGAGCTCCATGCCGTCCATGCGCGGCATCTTGATATCGAGGATTGCGAGGTTGGGCGGCCTCGCGCCCAGCCCCTCCAGCGCGGATGCCCCGTCCGTGTAGGTCTCCACACGGTAGCCTTCCGATTCCAGCGCGATCGAGACCGACGTCAGGATGTTTCGGTCATCATCGACGAGCGCGATTGTTGCCATGTCCAGCGGCTCCCTCATCAGCGGGCGTCCCTTCCTGCTTCCGGAAGGGGTGTTTGATGGACAAATTAGGTACAAAATGTGGCGGGGCAATCCAAGGGTTGCGACCCGTTAAAATGCGGGCAGCGGGCACAGGCGCGTCCGACGATGCCGGAAACCGCCCGGGATTAAACGATTTAAACTGCCGTTGAAATCTTTAAATCGATTATTCGTTTGAAATCGTTCGGCTTTTCTGATTGGCAGCGGAACCCCGCTTCCCTTGAGGCGGCCCGATGGGTGACGCAACCAGCCAGGAGCCTCGCAAGCGCATGAAGGAAACCGGAATCCGAAATCCCGCCTGCGGCATCGACACCGCCGGCCTGACCGAGCCGGGCGCGGTCGCCTACAACCTGGAGGCGGCGCAGCTCTACGAGGAAGCGCTGCGGCGGGGCGAGGCGAAGCTAACGGCCGACGGCGCGCTGGTCGCCTATACTGGCCAGCACACCGGCCGCTCGCCCAAGGACAAGTTCGTGGTGCGCGATTCCGGCACCGAGGGCGAGGTCTGGTGGGACAACAACAAGGCGATGTCGCCGGCCCATTTCGAGGCGCTGCGCGAGGACTTCCTGGCGCATGCGCGCGGCCGCGACCTGTTCGTGCAGGACCTCGTCGGCGGCGCCGACGCGGCCAACAGCCTGCCGGTGCGCGTCGTCACCGAGTTCGCCTGGCACTCGCTGTTCATCCGCAACCTGCTGATCCGGCCGGCGCGGGAGACGCTCGAAACCTTCCTGCCGAAGATGACGATCATCGACCTGCCGTCCTTCAAGGCGGATCCCGGCCGGCACGGTTGCCGCACCGAGACGGTGATCGCCATCGACTTCTCGCGCATGCTGGTGCTGATCGGCGGCTCGGCCTATGCCGGCGAGATGAAGAAGAGCGTGTTCACCGCGCTCAACTACCTGCTGCCAGCCAGGGGCGTCATGCCGATGCACTGCTCGGCCAATGTCGGGCCGGACGGCGCCTCCGCGATCTTCTTCGGCCTGTCGGGCACCGGCAAGACGACGCTGTCGGCCGACCC
>ERZ778022.1136-NODE-1136-length-40623-cov-5.182459_pt1 | contig 40623 bp, 37 predicted proteins | sample MGYA00375752_ERZ778022 | MGnify/ENA primary metagenome ERZ778022 (study PRJEB29350, sample SAMN05389826) | bioreactor metagenome | isolation source: Thiocyanate bioreactor | place: South Africa: University of Cape Town | collected 2014-04-04 ...
ATCGGATTCGGCAGCGGCAAGTGGCGTGCTCCAGATCAGCAGTGCGCCGAGCAGGAGGGTGATTGCGATCAGCGTGCGGCGGATGGCCGGCGCATCGCCGACGCGCGGCGGTTTTTTCGAGCGGGTTGCGTGCATCGGTCAGCCCCTCGCCGTATAGCGCAGGGCGCGCGCCTGCATGAAGTTGGTGAGCGCCAGCATGGAGAAGGCGGTGATCAGCAGCACCGAGGCGATGGCGGCGGCGGCCTGGTAATCATATTCCTCCAGCCGGATGAAGATCAGAAGTGCCGTGATTTCCGTCTCGAACGGCTTGTTGCCGGCGATGAAGATGATCGCCCCGAATTCCCCCAAGGAGCGGGCGAAGGACAGGGATAGGCCGGCGAGCAGCGCCGGTTTCAGGAGCGGCAGGATGACTTTGCGAAAGATCGTCCAGTCGCTTCCCCCCAGCGATTGCGCCGCTTCCTCCAGCGCCGGGTCGAGATCCTCCAGCACCGGCTGCACCGTGCGCACGATGAACGGCAGGCTGGTGAAGATCATGGCGATCATGATGCCGAGCGGCGTATAGGCAACCTTGATGCCGAGCGGCGCAAGCGCCGCGCCGAACCAGCCGTTTGCGGAAAACAGCGCCGTCAGCGCAATGCCGGCCACCGCCGTCGGCAGCGCGAAGGGAAGGTCGACCAGCGCATCGACGAAGCGCCAGCCGGGGAAACGATAGCGCGTCAGTACCCAGGCGAGCGCCAGCCCGAAAAACAGGTTGAAGACGGTGGCGGCCAGAGCGCAGAGCACGGTGACCCGATAGGTGGCGACGGCGCGCGGCGAGGAGACGATTGCCCAGTAGTCCGCCGGCCCCAGGCTTGCCGCCTTGAACACCAGCGCTGCCAGCGGCAGCACCACGATCAGCCCGACATAGAACAGCGTAACGCCAAGCGACAGCCGCAGCCCCGGCAGAACATTCCGTCTCAAGACGCTTTCCTTCTCATATGTCTTTGTTTTATCGCATTTCCTGACTCAAAACCGCGTCACATTTTTGCTGGAAATGCTTTAAACATCAAAAGACCCGGCGCGCTTTTGGCCGCCGGGCTTTGCCTGTGTCAACGGCTTTTTGCGGTTCAGCGCGCGCCGTAGAGCGTGTCGAGCGTGGCGCCGGAGGCGAAATGCTCGGCCTGGATTTTCTTCCAGCCGCCGAAGACGTCGTCGACATTGACGAGGCGGATTTCGGGGAACTGGTCCTTGAACTCGGCTGCGACCTTTTCATTGTGGACGCGATGGCCGAACTGCGCGGCGATGCGCTGGCCTTCCTCGGTATAGAGGAAATCGAGATAGGATTTGGCGAGATCGCGCGAGCCGCGCTTGTCCACCACCTTGTCGACCACGGCGACCGGGAATTCGGCGAGCAGGCTGACAGAGGGCACGACGCTTTCGAACTTGTCGGTGCCGTATTGCTTGGCGATCGAGCGGGTCTCGGCCTCGAAGGTGATGATGACGTCGCCGATTTCGCGCTCCACGAACGTGGTGGTGGCGGCGCGGCCGCCGGTGTCGAACACCGGCACGTTGTCAAAAATCTTCTTGACGAATGCCTGCACCTTCTCCGGATCGTCCTTGAAGGCCTCCTTGGCGTAGGCGGTGGCCGCCAGATAGGTGTAGCGGGCATTGCCGGAGGTCTTCGGGTTGGGGAAGATCACCTTGACGTCGTCGCGCACGAGGTCGTTCCAGTCCTTGATATGCTTCGGGTTACCGGCGCGCACCAGGAAGGAGGGGAAGGAATAGAAGGGCGAGGCGTTGTTGGCGAAATTCTTCTGCCAGTCGGCCGCGACGAAGCCGTTCTTGACGAGGAAATCGATATCCGTGACCTGGTTGAAGGTGACCACGTCGGCTTCCAGTCCCTCGACGATGGCGCGCGCCTGCTTGGAGGTGCCGGCATGCGACTGGTCGACGGTGACGCCCGGATGCTGCTTGACGAAGGCCTCGTTCTCGGCGGCGAAGAGCTCACGGGCCACGTCATAGGAGGCGTTGAGAAGGGTGGCAGGCGCTTGCGCGAACGCCTGACCCGCAAGGGCGAGCGCGGCGACACCGATCAGCAAAAGGCGCTTCATAAAAATCTCCAGGGAAAGCAACAGCATATGGTGCCGCACCCTAACGGCCCGGGAGAGGCGATGCGAGGCAATCGCCACCCGATGACCGCCGGGATGTAGAAAGATCGTCTAAGCTTTAAGCATTTTCGGGGACATCATTTCAGCCGCGATGCCGGCGAGCCATGGCGCTTGCGGCGCGGAGATGCTATCGGCCGGTTTAAGCTTTCGCGCCGCAACATTCCGGGACCCGTCGCCCATGATCCGCATCGAGAATATTTCCAAGCAGAACAGCCATCGCATCCTGTTCATCGAGGCTTCGGCCGCGCTCAATCGCGGCGAGAAAATCGGCCTTGTCGGCCCGAACGGCGCGGGCAAGACGACGCTGTTTCGCATGATCACCGGCGAGGACCAGCCGGACGAGGGCCAGGTCTCCGTCGACAAGGGCGTGACCATCGGTTACTTCGACCAGAATGTCGGCGAAATGGCCGGTCGCAGCGCCGCGGCGGAAGTCATGGCCGGCGCCGGTCCGGTCAGCGAGGTTGCCGCCGAACTGCACGAGCTTGAAGCGGCGATGGTCGATCCCGACCGTCTCGACGAGATGGACGCGATCATCGAGCGCTACGGCGAGGTGCAGGCCCGTTACGAGGAACTGGATGGTTACGGCCTGGAGGGACGGGCGCGGGAAGTTCTGGCAGGCCTGTCCTTCACCGAGGAGATGATGGACGGCGATGTCGGCAAACTTTCGGGTGGCTGGAAGATGCGTGTGGCGCTCGCCCGCATCCTGCTGATGCGCCCCGACGTCATGCTACTCGACGAGCCGAGCAACCACCTCGATCTCGAAAGCCTGATCTGGCTGGAGCAATTCCTGAAGACCTATGACGGCGCGCTTCTGATGACCTCGCACGACCGTGAGTTCATGAACCGCATCGTCAACAAGATCGTCGAAATCGACGGCGGGTCGCTCACCGTCTATTCCGGCGATTATGGTTTTTACGAGCAGCAGCGCGCCCAGAACGAACGCCAGCAGCAGGCGCAGTTCGAGCGCCAGCAGGCGATGCTCGCCAAGGAAATCAAGTTCATCGAGCGCTTTAAGGCGCGCGCCTCGCATGCCGCGCAGGTGCAGAGCCGGGTGAAGAAGCTGGAAAAGATCGACCGCGTCGAGCCGCCGCGCCGCCGCCAGACGGTCGCCTTCGAATTCCAGCCGGCGCCGCGCTCGGGTGAAGACGTCGTCAGCCTGAAGGGTGTTCATAAGGCCTATGGCAGCCGCACCATCTATGAAGGCCTGGATTTCATGGTGCGCCGCAAGGAGCGCTGGTGCATCATGGGCGTCAACGGCGCCGGCAAGTCGACGCTTCTGAAGCTGGTGACCGGCTTTGCCGAACCGGACGAGGGCAGCGTCAATATCGGCGCGAGCGTCAAGCTCGGCTATTTCGCACAGCATTCGATGGAATTGCTCGACGGCGACGCCACCATCCTGCAATGGCTGGAAGAGGCATTTCCGAAGGCCGGGCAGGCGCCGCTGCGGGCGCTCGCCGGCTGCTTCGGCTTCTCCGGCGACGATATCGAGAAGAAATGCCGGGTGCTCTCCGGTGGTGAAAAGGCCCGCCTCGTCATGGCGCGCATGCTGTTCGACCCGCCGAATTTCCTCGTCCTCGACGAGCCCACCAACCACCTCGACCTCGACACCAAGGAAATGCTGATCAAGGCGCTCAGCGATTTCGAGGGAACCATGCTGTTCGTCTCCCACGATCGGCATTTCCTCGCAGAGCTGTCGAACCGCGTGCTGGAACTGACGCCGGACGGTATCCATCAGTACGGCGGCGGCTACACCGAATATGTCGAGCGCACCGGGCAGGAAGCGCCGGGCCTGCGAAGCTAGGGCCGCGCGAATTCATCATACTGAAGGCCAAGGCATCCGCGGACTCCCCAGGATGGCTCTGGCGCTTTCGGGGTCGCCTCTCCCAACGCGGATGCGTTCGCATATATCGAAAAATCATGGCAGCAGGGTTGCAGTTGCCGGCGAAGATCGTTAGTCGAATATTTGTAATGGTATTACATTACGAATCATAACCATTTCTCTTCCGATAACGAACGAGGTTGACGATGCAAAATCCACCCGTGCCCGGCCGTGCCAAAGCTCTTGCCCTCCACGCTCTGCTGGCGCTAGCCGTCGTGACGCTGCCGGCGGCAGGCGTCCACGCCGCCTCCCACAGCCACAGCCATTCGGAAAACGCCAAGGACGTGTATCACGGCTATTTCGAGGACGATCAGGTCAAGGCCCGCCCTCTCTCCGATTGGCAAGGACAGTGGCAGTCGGTCTATCCCTATCTCGTCGACGGTACGCTCGATCCGGTGATGGAGCACAAGGCGGAGGGCGGCGAAAAGACCGCTGCGCAATACCGCGCCTATTATGAAACCGGCTACAAGACGGATGTCGACCGCATCGAAATCGACGGCGACAAGATGACCTTTACCCGCGAGGGAAAGCCGATCACGGGGCAATATGCCAGCGACGGCCAGGAAATCCTGACCTATGAAAAGGGCAATCGCGGCGTCCGTTTCGTCTTCAAGAAGACCGGCGGCGACGCGGCCGCGCCTGCCTTCGTCCAGTTCAGCGACCACAAGATTGCGCCGGAAAAGGCCGATCACTACCATCTCTACTGGGGTGACGATCGCGCCGCCCTGCTGAAGGAAGTCACCAATTGGCCGACCTATTATCCGGCCTCGCTGGATGGCAAGCAGGTCGTCGAGGAAATGCTGCAGCATTGAGCCGCATTCCCCGGTAAGCCTATGCGCCGCCGCCTTTTATCAGGCGGCGGCGTTGCTGTTTCGATCAGGCCCATTCGCCCTTGCGCATGACCGGCACGCGGCTGCCATCGGCGTTGACGCCGTCGATATCGACCTTGTCGGAGCCGATCATCCAGTCGATGTGGATCAGGCTGGAATTGCCGCCCTGCGCCTTGATCTGTTCGGGCGTCAGATGCGCGCCGTCGACGAAGCATTTCGAATAGCACTGGCCGAGGGCGATGTGGCAGGAGGCGTTTTCGTCGAATAGCGTGTTGAGGAACAGCACGCCGCTTTTCGAGATCGGCGAGGAATGCGGCACCAGCGCCACTTCGCCGAGCCGGCGGGCGCCTTCGTCGGTATCCAGCACCTTGTTCAGCACTTCGGCGCCACGGCTGGCCTGCGCCTCGACGATGCGACCGCCTTCGAAACGCACGCGAATGTCCTCGATCAGCGTGCCCTGATGCGACAGCGGCTTGGTGCTCGACACATGCCCTTCGACGCGCAGCGCATGCGGGGTCGTGAACACCTCTTCGGTCGGGATGTTGGGGTTGCAGGTGATGCCGTTCTTGGCGGTGGACTGGCCGCCATGCCATTCATGGCCGTCGGCAAGGCCGACCGTCAGGTCGGTGCCGGGGCCGGTGAAGTGCAGGGCGGAGAAGCGCTGCCCGTTCAGCCAGGCGGATCGCCTGGCGAGTGCGGCATTGTGCTCCTCCCAGGCCGCGACCGGATCGGCGACATCGACGCGTGAGGCGGCGAAGATCGCATCGGCCAAGGCCTGCTGCGCTTCGATTTCCCCCAGATCGGGAAACACCTGCCGCGCCCAGGAAAGGCTGGGATAGGAGACGATGTTCCAGTTGATGTCGAAATTGGCGATCTTTTCCAGCGCCGGCTTGTAGGCGGTCGAATTGGCGCGGTTGGCGCGCGCCACCTTGGCGGCATCCTCGCCGGAGAGCAGCAACGGATTGTCGCCGACAATGGCGAGCCGCGCGGTATTGGCCTCGAATGCCCTGGCCATGCCCTCGTAGAGCCAGCCGGCGGCGCGGTCGAAGCTTTCGTCCGGCGCGTTTGCGTAGCGGGCGAGCGTCGCCTCCTCGTCATTATAGAAGGTGGTGACGAGACCGGCGCCGGCCTTGTAGGCGTGCCTGGTGATCGACCGCACCAGCGGGAGGGCGGCGATCGGCGCGGTGATCAGCAGATCCTGCCCCTTTTCCAGCCGCAGGCCGACCTTGACGGCGACTTCGGCGAGTTTGTCCAGTTTCTGGGGATCGACGGGAGAGGAGGTCATGGATGCGCCTTTTCGTTCTGCGTTGCTGCACTCTATGTAGGACAGGCCAACTGAAAACTGAATGCGGCGGGGCGGAATTTTACGGCATCCGCCTGCCATGCTATAGAACCCGCCAACCTCAACCCGACGACACCATGATGACCCCAACGACGCCCGATCAGGACAGTCTCGGCTTCCGCAGCTACGGCGGCGAGGCGAAGCTGCATTGCCACGATTTCCACCAGATCGTGCTGCCGCGCCACGGCGCGCTGGAGCTGGAAATCGGCGGACGGGGCGGGCGGGTCGAGGGAAGGCAGGCGGCCCTCATCGCCGCCGGCACCCGCCATGCCTTTCGCGCCGAGGGCGGAAATCGCTTCGTGGTGCTCGATACCAACGATCCCGCCTTTGGCGAGGCAGCCCTCGACCGGCTGGCGCGCGCCACCTTCTTCCCCATCGGCCAGCCAGTGCTGAGCCTCATCGATTTTCTTGGGAGCATGACGGCGGATGCCGTCGCGGGTCCGCTGCGCGCCCATTGGTGCGGCCTGTTCCATGCGGCGTTGACGGGCGGGCCGGCGGGTAATGAAAGCGGTGCGCTCGACCGGGCGCTTGCTTTCATGCGCGCCCGGCTCGACCAGCCGATCACCATCCGCGACATCGCTCGCGAGGCGGGCCTGAGCGAAACCCGGCTGCACGCCCTGTTCCGCGCCGAACACGGTATGGCCCCGCATGCGGCGCTGATCGAGATACGCCTTGACCGGGCGCTGGAGCTTCTCGCCACGACGGGGCTCCCGGTCGCTGAAATCGCCCTCCTGACCGGCCATGGTGACCAGAGCGGCTTGACGCGCCGCCTGCGCCAGTCGCGTGGCCTCACACCCGCTGCTTTCCGCCGCGTGCAATCGGCGGGTTCTGCATAGGATCGGGCAGTTTTCGCCTAGCCGCCGCGGCGCAGCCGGCCTATGGGCTGAGGGAAGCGAAAACGAACGGAAAGCATCCATGACACAGGCGGGACGGTCGCGCGCGACCCTGATCGGCATCGTCGCCATTCTTCTCTGGGCGGCCCTGGCGCTGCTGACGGCGACGGCGGGGGCGCTGCCGCCCTTCGAACTGATGGCGCTGACCTTTGCCGTCGCCTTCGTCAGCGGCTTTGCGCTCTTGTCGCTGCGCGGTCGCGCGGCCCTTGCAGAAATGCGCCAGCCGCTGGCGCCGTGGCTCACCGCCTTCATCGGCATTTTCGGTTATCACGCGCTGTATTTTTATGCCTTGCAAACGGCGCCGGTCGCCGAGGCCAGCCTCGTCGCCTATCTCTGGCCGCTGTTCATCGTGCTGTTCTCGGCGCTGCTGCCGGGCGAAGGGCTGCGGGCGCGGCATGTCATCGGCGCGGTGCTCGGCTTTGCCGGCACGGTGCTGATCATCACCGGCCGCGACGGCGGTGCCGGCGGCACCGGGGCGATCACGGGCTATCTCGCCGCCTTTGCCTGCGCGCTCACCTGGTCCGGCTATTCGGTGCTGAATCGTCGTTTCGAGGGTACGCCAAGCGGCATGATCGTCGGCATCTGCGGCGCGGTGGCGCTGGCCGGCGGGGTCTGCCATCTGCTGTTCGAAGCCACGGTCGCCCCGGATGCAAAACAATGGCTGGCCATCGTCGCGCTCGGCCTCGGCCCGGTCGGCTTGGCCTTTCTCGCCTGGGACCACGCCACCAAGCATGGGCATCTGCCGCTGCTCGGCGCGCTCTCCTATCTCGCGCCGCTGATTTCCACCGCGCTTTTGGTGGCGACCGGCGCGGCGCCCGCGACGATCACGCTCGGCCTGGCCGCCCTGCTGGTCATCGGCGGCTCGCTGCTGGCGACGGGCATCGGCGGCAAGCGCGCGCAAAAACCGGTCCTGGAGTAGTTTCCGCTCGACAATTTCCACCGCCTATATCTATGCAGGGGTGGAAATGTAGTAGGAGGCGGATGCATGATCCTGGTCACCGGCGCGACCGGCTTTGTCGGCCGCGCCCTTCTGGACGATCTCGCCGCGCGGGGATTGGCGTTCCGCGCCGTCAGCCGCAGGCCTCTGGATGGTTTCCTCGACGTCGGTGAATTCACCGCTGCTACCAACTGGCGCGAGGCCTTGGCCGGCATCGACACCGTCATCCATCTCGCCGCCCGCACCCATGTCATGCACGAGACGGAAAGCGATCCGCTTGCCGCCTATCGCGCCCTCAATGTCGAGGCGACGGTCAATCTTGCCGAACAGGCGGTGCTTGCAGGCGTGCGCCGTTTCGTTTTTCTAAGTTCCATCAAGGTCAATGGTGAAGAGACGCCGCCCGGCAGGCCGTTCACCGAGGACATGCCGCCCGCACCCGAGGATGCCTATGGCCAGACCAAGCTGGAGGCGGAAGCGGCATTGTTCGCGCTTGGCCGCCGCAGTGGCATGGAGATCACCGTCATCCGCCCGCCGCTGGTCTATGGACCCGGCGTCGGCGCCAATTTCGAACGGCTGATGCGGCTGGCGCTGAAAGGCTGGCCGCTACCCTTCGGCCGGACCAGAAATGCCCGCTCGCTGATCTATGTCGGAAACCTGACCGATCTTCTCTGCCGCGCGGCAACGCAAGAGAACGCCGCCAATGCCGTCTTCCTCGCCGCCGACGACGAAGCGCCCTCGACCGGCGCGCTCGTCACCCGCATCGCGCGCGCCGCCGGAAAACCGGCGCCGAAACTGCTGCCGGTGCCGCTTTTCGCGATGCGGCTTGCCGCTGGCCTCATCGGCCGAGGCGCGCTCGCCCGCCGCCTGTTCGGCTCGCTGGTCGTCGATGCCGGCAAGGCGAAGCGGGTGCTGGGCTGGGCTCCGCCCTTTTCGCTGGATGAGGGCTTGCGGCGGACCGTCGAGGTCCGCTCGCATATGTGAGGCTTAGATGCCGAGCTTGTCGCGCATCCCGTACCACCATGCGCCGAGCACGGTGAGCGGCACGCGAAACGTCTTGCCGCCGGGGAAGGGGTAGTTCGGCAGCGAACTCCACACATCGTAGCGGCCGGAATGGCCGGCAACGGCCTCGCCGAGAATCTTGCCGAGCAGATGCGTGGTGGTCACGCCATGGCCGCTGTCGCCATGCGAGAAATAGACATTGTCCGACAGCTTGCCCATATGCGGAATGCGCGTCAGCGTCAGCGCGAAATTGCCGCTCCAGGCGTATTCGATGCGGAAGCGCGACAGTTCGGGGAAGGTTTTCAGCATGTTTGGACGGATGACGCTGGTGAGGTCCGCCGGATCTTGGCCGCCATAGCCGATGCCGCCGCCATAGAGCAGCCGGTTGTCGGCCGTGCGGCGATAATAGTCGAGCACGTAATTGGCATCCTCGACGCAGTAATTGGCCGGCAGCAGGCTTTCGATCAGATCCTTCGGCAATGGCTCGGTCGCCATCACCTGGCTGGAGACCGGCATCATGCGGTCGCCGATTTCCGGCAGCAGTTTGCCGAGATAGGCATTGCCGCAGACCAGCACATAATTCGCCTTCACCGAGCCGCGCTCGGTGGTAACGACGGGATTGGCGCCCATCTTGAGCGACGCCACGCGCGAGTTCTCGAAGATGCGCGCGCCAAGGCTTTCAGCGGCTTGCGCCTCGCCCTGCACCAGGTTCAGCGGGTGGATATGGCCGCCGAGCGTGTCGATCATGCCGCCGACATAGCGGTCGCTCTTCACATATGTGCCGACATCGGCCTTGGAAACCATTTCGAGGCCGGTATGGCCGTGCTTTTCCCAATTGGCCTTGTGCTCGGCCATCTCGCGCACCTGCTTGGGCGTAAACGCGGCGAAGAAGCCGCCGGCGACGAGATCGCAGGCGATATCGTATTTGGCGACGCGCTCGCGAATGATATTGCCGCCTTCCAGCGACATTTCGCCGAGACGGGCGGCCTTTTCCGGGCCGTAACGGCGGGCGATGGTTTCGAGGTCGCGGCTGTAGCCGTTGACGATCTGGCCGCCATTGCGGCCGGACGCGCCGAAGCCGACGCGGGTCGCTTCGAGCACGATCACCTTGTAGCCGCGCTCGGAGAGTTCGAGGGCTGCGGAAATGCCGGTGAAGCCGGCGCCGATGATGCAGACATCGGCTTCCAGCGTGCCCTCCAGCGCCGGGCGGGGCGTGTGGTCGTTGGCGCTGGCGGCATACCAGGAGGCGGCGTGGCCGGGATTGATGCTGGTGGCGGAAAGGGGGGCGTTCATGTCATACCGTCCTGATGTAAGCGTCATACTCGACATCGGTGACGCGGAAGGAGAATTCGGAGAGTTCCTGCTGCTTGCAGGCCGTGTAGAGCGTGCGGTAGCGGGGCCCGAGCGTTGCATAGGCGAAGGTCGACCTGGCGAATTGCTGCAGTGCATAATCCCAGTTGGTCGGCAGCGGCTGATGGCTGATGGCATGGTCGTCGCCGGTGATCGCCCCGCCGGGATTGAGCTTTTCCTTCATGCCGGCCAGCGCCGCGTTGAGGATCATGGCGAGCACCAGATAGGGATTGGTGTCGGCGCCGGCCACGCGATGCTCGATGCGGGTCGCGGCCTTCGGGGTGGTGATGACGCGCACGGCCGCCGAACGGTTGTCGAAACCCCAGGAGGCATAGGTCGGCGCGTGTTCGCTGGGGCGCAGGCGGCGATAGGAATTGGCGTGCGGCGCGAACACCGCCATGCTCTCGCCCATGTTGGCGAGCAACCCCCCGACCGAATGCATCAGCGCATCCGACGGGCCGTCCTGGCCGACATAGATGTTGTTGCCATGCTCGTCGAGCACGGAGAAGTGGACATGCATGCCGCTGCCGGCCTGCTGGCCATAGGGCTTGGCCATGAAGGTGGCGTCATAGCCATGCTTGCGGGCCACGCCCTTGACGATGCGCTTCAGCAGCACGGCGAAATCTGCGGCGCGCAGCGCATCGGGAACGTGATTGAGGTTGATTTCGTACTGGCCGGGGCCGTTTTCGCGCAGCGTCGTATCGGCGGCGACCTGCTGCGCCCGGCAGGCGAGCGAGATGTCGTGGAAGACGTTTTCGAAATCATGCAGTTCCGAGATCGACAGAACCTGCGTCTGGCCGGTGTGCCAGCGGCCTTCGCGGGTGTTCGGCGGACGCACCGGATCGAGCGCCGAGCGCACATGGTCGATCAGGTAGAATTCCAGCTCGGTGGCGACGACCGGCGTCAGCTTCAGCTTGGCATAACGATCGAGCACGTCGGCGAGAACCTGGCGCGGATTGGCGAAATAGCCTGTGCCGTCGGTGTTCTTCATCGACAGCATGACCTGCGCCGTGGGACGGTTGAGCCAGGTAACGCGCGACAGCGTCTCGGGAACGGGATAGCAGATCCCGTCCGGATCGCCCGTGCCCTCGGCCAGGCCGGCGGCGTTGACATCGCGGCCCCAGACGTCGAGGGCGTAGACGGAGCGGGGGATGGCCATGCCCTTGGTGAGCACGTCGAGCGCCCGCTCGCGCGGGATCCACTTGCCGCGCGGCACGCCGTTGACGTCGATCACGAAGGCTTCGAGCACTTCGATATCGGGATTATCCTGCAGGAATTCCTGCGCATAGGTCATGTTGTCCATAAGGCACCAGTTTGAAAAGTCCGATTGTCCCTGTCGGGCACGGGGTCTCGTCACGCCCGCCCCGGATGAGTGGCCCTTGCCAGGGCCGGAAATCGCACTCGATTTCTGAAAAACGCGAAGGTTTGCGCGCCGTCCGCCATCCGTACGGCGGATATGAGGGCGCGCGGGCGCTCTACCCCGGTCCGGGGGGCTGCTCCGCGTGAAAGATCAGAAATCGTAACATTGAAGTGCCTCCGCCCCCGCTTGAGGGGGCGGCTCCTGTTTCAGGCTTTGCTCAGGCCTCGAAGGTGATCCGGCCGTCGCAGATGGTCTTCACCGGGCGAACGCCGGCGAGATCGGCGGAAGCCACCGCCTCGACATCGCCGCCGAGGACGACGACGTCGGCAAGATAGCCGGGTTTCAGCACACCCTTGCGGTCTTCCATGAACTCGACGTAAGCGCCGGCCCTGGTATAGGCCGCCAGCGTTTCATGCAGAGACAGGCGCTCGTCCTTCATGCCCTCTTTCCAGACGTCGCGGGTCATGGCGGCTTCGATGCAGTTCATCGGGTCGAGCGGCGAGACCGGCCAGTCGGTGGCGAAGACGATTGCTGCACCGGCATCGACCAGCGTCCGCCAGGCAAAAGCGTAGGGCCAGCGTTCCTCGCCGATATAGGTGAGATAGGGCTCGGTCGGCAGGCCGGCGCTGCCCGGCGGATGCACCGGCTGCATCGAGGCGACGGCGCCGAGCTCGGCGAAGCGCGGGATGTCATCGGGATGGATGACCTCGACATGCTCGACGCGGTTGCGGCTGTCGCGCTTGCCGTTGGCCTCGGCGGCGGCCTCGTAGCCGTTCAGCACCATGCGCACCGCGCCGTCGCCGATGGCATGGACGGCGATCTGCAGGCCGAGCTTGTCGGCGGCCGTGGCGATCTCGTTGAAATGCTCCTGTGAAAACAGCGGCTCGCCCTTCCAGCCGGGCTTGTGGCTGTAGTCATCGACGAAGACGGCGGTCTCGCCTTCGGTGACGCCGTCCATGAACATCTTGACGAAGTCGCATTTCAGCCGGTCGGTCTGGAAGCGGGCGCGCCAGGCGGCGGCCTTGGTCTCCAGGTCGGAAAGCGGCATGAAGTTCTTCATGTGGAAGGGAATGCGCACGCGCACCGGCAGGCCGTCTTCCTTCTCGATCTCGTCCATGAGTTCGAGCTGGTAGAGATTGCCGTCCATGTTCTGGATTGAGGTGAGGCCGAGCGAGGCGCAATAGGCCATGCCCTGCTTGAGCACCTCCTTGTCGGCGGCGCGGTCGGCGGCGGTGATGTTTTCCGGCTCGCCGCCGGTGCCGACGCCGAGCATTTCACGCCCGCCGGTCTTGCCGAGCGCCGAGACCGGGCGGATGGCGTTGGATTCACGCAGTTCGCCGCTCGCCAGCCCGTCCTCGGCCATGACGATCTCGTTGCCGATGCCGACGTCGCGCCCCTCGAGGATGCCGGCCCTCGTCAACGCGATGGTATTGGCCCAGGCGGTGTGATGATCGGGCGCGAAGATCAGCAGCGGTCGGTCGGGCAGGATGGCATCGAGATGATGGCGGGTGACGCGTTCCTCGTCGGAAATGATGGTGTAGTCGGCGCTCTGGCCGATGATCAGCGCCAGATCCGGGTTGGCGGCCGCGTATTCGAGCACCTTCTGCTTCAGGGCGTCAAAACCCTTGACGCGGAACAGCGACAGTTCCGACAACTCCACCGAGCCGCCGAAGATGTGCAGATGCGCCTCGTTGAAGCCGGGCAGCACGGTGCCGCCCCCGGCGTCGATGACCCTGGTGGCCGGGCCGGACAGGGCGGCGACATCCACCTCGCTGCCGACCGCGACGATTTTGTTGCCGGCGATCGCCAGCGCTTCGGCCCGCGGATTGGCGTCGTCCATCGTCAGGACCTTGCCATTGCGGATGATGATATCAGCCTGTGTCGACATCGCGACCTGTTCCCCGTTTGTTAGAATGACATGCCGCAGATCGTGCGGAAGAAGGCGAAGACATCCTGTCCTTCCTCGTCGCCGAGCGGATCGGGCTGCGAGGAGAGCTTGACGAGGACGGTCTGCGTGGAGGGATCGACCCACAGCCACTGGCCGTGGATGCCGATCGCGGCAAATGCGCCGTCGGCATCGCCCGACTGATACCACTGGCTGCGATAGCGCCCGTTCGGCAGGTCGACATTGCGCCCTTCCTGCCAGGCTTGGCGATCGCCGTTTTCGCGCATGTCGGCGACCCACGCCGCGGGCACGACCTGCCGGCCTTCGACCGCGCCGTCATTGCGCAGGAGTTCGCCGACGCGCGCCAGATCGCGGGCGGTGACGCTGATGCCGCCGGCCGTGCGCGGCGAGCCGATGGCGTCGACGGTGATCGAGCCGTGGTTCCTGGCGCCCATCGGCTTCCAGAGAAGATCGGACAACAGATCGGCATAACGCGCGCCGGTCACGGTCTCGATGATATGGCCGAGCAGATCCGAATTCGGCGAGAGATAGTTGAACGGCCCACCATGCGGTCGGTCGGCCTTTTGCAGCGTCATCAGGAAGGCCGGCAGCGTTTCGACCGGCGTTCCCTCGATTGGCGGGTTCCACAGCATGGCGCGGCGATAGCGGGCGAATGCGCTCTGCGGATCGAGATAGGATTCCTCGAAATCGAGGCTGACGCGCATGTCGAGCACGTCGCGGTAAGTCGCGTCGCCATAGGCGCTGCCGGCGGCCTGCGGCACGTAATGGGTGACGGGCATATCGGGATCGAGAAGGCCTTGCGCCTCCAGAATGCCCGACAGCATCGCCGTCAGTGACTTGCTGATCGAGAAGACGAGGTGAGGGGCGTTGACGTTTGCATGCGGCGCATAATATTCGGCGACGACCTTGCCCTTGCGCAGCGCCACGAAACCATCCGTATGGGCATGGCGCAGGAAATCCTCGACGGTCTCGGCACCGTCGATCCCGGTGCTGATGCGCGTCGACAGGAAATCCGGGCTGGCGAGCGGCGCTTCCAGCTCGACGCGGGCGCAGGAAATCTCGGCGGTCGGCACGAGGTCGCGCACATTCTGGAAAGCCCAGACATTGTAAGGCGCGGTGCGCCAGTTGGAGAGCGTCACATCGGCGCGCGAAAAACCGTGCGTCTCGACGAAACTGCGGATCATGTTTTCCTCCTCGGGCGCTCCGGGTCCGTCAGGGAAGCGGATATCCGACGCCTGTTCTTGACGACGCAATTCTCTTTCCGGGCTCGCGGATGGGGCCCGGCGCGTCGTGGACGATGGGCCGGAAGACAAGGCTTCCGGCCACAATAGTTCTGGAAGGCTACCCTTACTTCTGCAGTTCGGTCCAGATCTTGGTGTAGATTGCCTGGACTTCCGGCGGGCAGGCGAGGTTGAACTTGCCGGCGGCCTTCAGTTCTTCCGGGATGACGATTTCCGGCGCATCCTTCATATCGGCCGGCATGAAGGCTTCCGAGCCCTTGATGCCGTTGGCGTAGCGCGCGAAGGTGGAAATCAGGCCGGCATTTTCCGGCTCCATGATGAAGTTCAGGAACAGCTTGGCATTGTCGACGTTCTTGGCATCGGCGAGGATGGAGGCGTTGTCCATCCAGACCGGGTAGCCTTCCTTCGGATAACCGTAGGCGACGTCCTTGTTCTGCAGGCGGGCGCGGAAGGAGGCGCCGTTCCAGTTGACGCCGGCCATCAGGTCGGCCTTGGCATATTGCTCGACATTGCCGTAGGCCATGGAAGCCCATTTCGGCTTGGCGGCCATCAGGGTGTCGCGAACCTTCTTCAGCACTTCCTTGTCGCCGGTGCAGGGCTGGCCGCCGGCATAGGTGACCGCCATATGCATGACGTCGGACATTTCCGGCACGACGTTGACCTTGCCGACGAGTTCGGCCGGCGGATCGAGGAAGATGGCCGAGGTGTTGATGTCACCCTTGTAGGCGGAGCGGTTGACGGTTACGCCGGTCGTGCCCCACTGCCACGGAACAGAATAGTGGCGGCCCGGGTCGAAGGGCACGTCGACCCACTGCGGATCGATATTCTTGAAGTTTTCCATCTGGTCGGGGCGCGATTCCAGGAGCAGGCCTTCCGAGATCCAGATCGGCATGACGCTGGCGGAGGGCACGACGATATCGAAGCCATGGCCACCCTGGCGGATCTTGGCGAGCGCCGTGTCGTTGGAATCGTAGTCGGTGACGGTCACCTTGACCTTGAACTTGTCGCCGAACTTCTTGATCAGGTCCGGGCTGGTGTAATTGCCCCAGTTGTAGATGTTCAGTTCGCCATCGGCATGCGCCACGGCGGCGGAGCCGAGAAGGGTAAGCGCAAGCGCGGCAAATCCCAGTTTCTTCTGCATTGGCTGTTCTCCGGTTATGATGTCTTTTCGGTCCTGCTGAGGAAGAAGAAGATAGTCACGATCGCGAAGGACAGCAGCAGGAACACCGTCGAGATCGCATTCATTTCCGGGGTCACGACACGGCGCAGCTGGCCGAGCATGTAGGTCGGCAGCGTGTCCTGACCGCCCGATTTCACGAATTCTGTGATGACCACGTCATCGAGCGAGATGACGAAGCCGAGCATGAAGCCGGCCAGCACGCCCGGCCACAAAAGCGGCAGTGTGACATAGCGGAAGGCCTGGAACGGCGTTGCGTAGAGATCGGCCGCGGCCCGCTCCAGCGTCAGATCCATGCTTTCCAGTCGCGCCCGGATCGGCAGGTAGGCGAAGGGCACGCAGAAGGCGGCATGGGCCGCGATCAGATAACCGAGGCCGGAATAGCCGGTCCACACCTTGACGCGCGAGAAGAAGATCAGAAGCGCGACGGCGGTGACGATTTCCGGCACCAGCAGCGGCAGGTTGATGAACGCATATTTGAAGGTCAGGCCGCGATACTGCACGGTGCGGGTCGTGGCGATCGCCGCCATGGTGGCGACGACGGTGGCGACCACCGAGGCGGTGACGGCGATCTGCAGCGAGCGGATCGAGGCATCGATCACCTGCGCATTGTTCCAGGCGCTCTGGAACCAGCGCAGCGAAAAGCCTTCCCAGATGGCGATCGAGGTGCCGGCGTTGAAGGCATAAATGACCAGCGTGACGATCGGCAGGTACAAGCCGATGAAGCAGATCATCGCGATGGTGGAAAAGCCCGGAACGCGCCGGACCGAAAACGGCTTAGCCATGGGCGCCTCCCGACTTGCTGGCGTTCTTGACGTAATACAGCATGGCGACCAACACGATGATGACGAGGGTCACCGACAACGACGCGCCGAGCGGCCAGTTGCGGCCCTGGCCGAACTGCAGCTCGATCAGGTTGCCGATCATCAGGTTCTTGCCGCCGCCGAGGACGCGCGGAATGACATAGGACGACAGGGCGGGAATGAACACCAGGATGGCGCCGGCGATCAGGCCAGGCTTGACCAACGGCACGATGACCCGGAACAGCACGTTCCACCGGCTGGCATAGAGATCATAGGCCGCCTCGATCAGCCGGAAATCCAGCTTCTCGATGCTGGCATAGAGCGGAAGCACCATCAGCGGCAGGAAGACATAGGTCATGCCGAGCAGGATGGCGAAATCCGAAAACATCATCGGGATCGGCGCGGCGATGAGCCCGAGCTTCATCAGCAACGTATTGACGATGCCTTCGTTGCGGATCACTTCCTGGATCGCGAAAGCGCGGATCAGCATGTTGGTCCAGAACGGGATGGTGATCAGGAACAGCCAGATCTGCCGGTTATGCGAGGGCCGCGTGGCGATGAAGTAGGCCGTCGGGAAACCAAAGGCGACGCACAGGCCGGTGGTGGCGATGGCAAGCTTGATGCTGCGCCAGAAGATCGAAAGATGCGCATCCGCGATCGACAGCGTGTCGTCGAAAATATCGCGGGTGAACAGGACGCTGAACCAGGCGTCGGTGGAGAACTGCCACTTCACGTCGCCGTAATTGCCCGGCGCCAGGAAGGAATAGAGAACCACGATGAGAAGCGGGCCGACACCGGCCACGGCGATGAGGATCAGGGCGGGGGCGCTGAGCAGCCACCGGTCCCGGATATCCTTCCTTCGCACCTGCTCGCTTGCTTCTGCGGCGCTGATCGTCATCTCAATCCCTCAAGATCTGGGCGACGTCGTCGCTCATGTGGATGCCGATCTGCTCGCCGGTCGAAAAGCCGCAAGGGCCGCTGCGGGAATTCTGCTGACGCACGGTGAAATGCGTGCCGTCTTCCAGGACGGCATGGATATGCGTGTCGGTGCCGAGGTAGACGATGGTCTGGATGGTGCCCTTGAGGTCGGCCTCGGCCGAAACGGCGGCGGCGCGCGCATGCTCGGGGCGGATGACGACGGTGACCTTGCCGGAAGGCTGGGTGCCCTCGGCGAAGCGGGCGGCGATCTCCTTGCCGGAGGCGAGGCGCACGCGGGCGACGTTGCCGTTGACCGAGACGACGTCGGCGGCCAGGAAATTGGTCTCGCCGATGAAATCGGCGACGAAGCGGTCGGCCGGGCGATCGTAGATCGCGTCGGGGGCGCCGACCTGGCGCACCTTGCCCTCCGACATGACCGCAATGCGATCCGACATGGTCAAGGCTTCTTCCTGGTCATGGGTGACGAAGACGAAGGTGATGCCGGTTTCCATCTGCAGGCGCTTGAGCTCGATCTGCATCGACTTGCGCAGCTTGAGGTCGAGGGCTGAGAGCGGCTCGTCGAGCAGCAGCACCTTCGGCTGCGGCGCCAGCGCCCGGGCGAGCGCCACGCGCTGCTGCTGGCCGCCGGAAAGCTGGGTGACCAGGTGTTTCCCCCGCGCCTCGAGCTGGACGAGGCGCAGCATGTCCTGCGTGACCTTCTCGATCTCGGCCTTGGGGCGGCCGAGCATCTTGAGGCCGAAGCCGATGTTTTCGGCCACCGTCATGTGCGGGAAGAGCGCGTAGTTCTGGAAGACGGTGTTGATGGGGCGCCGGTTCGGCGGCAGAAGCGAGATATCGGCCTTGTCGAGAAGGATCTTGCCGCCCGTGGGCATCTCGAAGCCTGCGAGCATCCGCAGAAGAGTGGTTTTTCCGCAGCCCGATGGACCGAGCAGCGTGAAGAATTCGTTTGAAGCGATCTTGAGCGAGACGTTGTCGACGGCGCGGAAATGGCCGAAGTCCTTGACGACGTTCTGCATGTCGATATCGCCGCCCCGGGTGGTCCCAGCAGGCTGTTGGTGCATTCATTCCCCCTGTTGTTGCGGGAAGGGACTTCTGCCCTTCTCCGTTCGGTTGTGCAAAGAGAACCGATCTTTGTTGACAGATGATCGCGCCGCTCTACACTGGCCTGAATTTGATCATATCAAAACACAATTTGATCAAATTGGGAAGGGCGCTTTTGGTCGATCGGCATGCTGATCGAAACGTGGCATTTCACAGGACGACTGGCAAGCACGCCCGCGAGGCTATTGGCAGAGGATGCAACATTGGGGGCGGGCAGGCCGGGGGGCGGCTGCCGGAAGGAGCGAGGCGATGTGGGCTTGCGATGACAGGCAGACATTCGAATCCGTCAAGCAATGGGTTTATCGCAATCTGCGGCAAGCCATCATGTCAGGTCGGTTCCCGCGGGGTCAACCGGTAACCATCCACGGCATCGCACAAAGTCTGTCGGTCAGCGCCATGCCGGTGCGCGAGGCGATCCACCGGCTGGTGGCCGATGGCGCGCTCGAACATCTCGACAATCGCCGCGTGCGGGTGCCGGACATGGATCCGGAGAAATTCGACGAGGTCATCGCGGCGCGCATCGCGCTGGAGACGGTGGCGGCCGAGCGTTGTATGCCGCACATCGATTATCTTCGGCTGGCACGGCTGGAAAAGCTCGATGCCGAGATCGACGCCGCCTACGAGTCCGGTAATATTGAACTCGGCATCGAGCGCAACTTCGCCTTCCATCGCTGTCTTTACGAGGTGCATGCCGCGATGGTGCTGCTGCCGCTGATCGAAACGCTGTGGCTGCGGCTGGGGCCGTTCATGCGCGAGGCGACCGAAAACCTGCACGAGAGCTACCGCGTCGACCGCCATGCCGAAGCGCTCGCGGCAATCCGTGCCCGCGATACCGAGGCTTTGCGCCAGGCGATTGCCGCCGATATCCAGGACGGTGCCGGCCATCTCGGCCGCACCCGTTTCCTGGAGGTCGAGGCGAGCGCCGCCGCCGAAGCGAAATGACATCGGGAGAGGAAAGCCGGCAAACGCTGACCCGTCGCCGCCCCGGTCGCGAGCGATTTTCCCGCTCTTTCAAAGACGTCCCGCCGGCATGGAAGACAGGGCGGCCAAGAATGGGGAATTCTCGCATTTTTTTGAAAAAGACTATTTGCAATCGCCCCCCTTTTGTTTATAAGCCGCCCCACCAGCCGAGCCAATCACCTCGGCCCTGCTGGGGAATAGTTCAATGGTAGAACAGCGGACTCTGACTCCGTCGATCTTGGTTCGAATCCAGGTTCCCCAGCCATTTTTCTCCTAACTAGCTGAAATCGTTAAAGTGTCTCGCGCCACCCCAGGCGGGATGAAGCGTTTTGCTACAAACCGCTGCTACAAAGAGCGAGCAAAGCGAAGTGGCAGCTACTTCCAATATCGTTCGACGCGGACGCATATTTCATTTCCGACGAGCGGTTCCGGCAGATTTGCGCGAAAGGCTGAAACGGCGCGAACTGGTTCGCAGCCTTGGTGCTTGCGGACCGAAGGTCGCGCGGCTACGAGCGGATGAGCTATACTGGCTCTCCGAACAACTTTTCGAAACGGCCCGCGCAAACCCCATGCTTACTCAGGATCAACTCGCCCGTCTTGCCCAGAGTTTCTACAACCACATCCTGGAACGGGAGAGCGCGGTGCGAGCATCCGGCGTCTATTTCACCAATGACGGTCGCATCGCCCGCGCGAACTACTGGGAGAATGTCGCGGCGCAAGCTCGTGAGTCGTTGGGCGGAAATACTCTGGATCATGGGGCGGACACCGCGCGAAATTCAGCCCGATTGGCCGGCCTAAAATGGGATGATCTCAACGAAGCCGAGCGCAGTCAATGCAAGGAGACGGTTATTCGCGCCGGCATCGATCTGGCAGAAGCGCTCAAAGCCCGATATGAAGGCGACTTCGAGTTCGAGCCCAAGAGCAAGTTGCTTCGGCAATCGCTCCTTGAAGTGGCAGTGGCAGCACCGCCGCCGGTGTGCGACGGACCGATCTCGGAAAGTGCAAGGCCACTGCTGTCAGAGCGCTTTCCAGATTTCATAGCGACCCAATTGCGGCGCGGAGGCTGGAAACAACAAACAGCCAGCCAGGCAGTGTCTTCCTATCGCCTTTTCATCGGAATATGCGGTGATAAGCCAATCGAAATGTACGGTCGCGGTGACGCCAAGGCATTTCGTGAAACAGCAGAACGCATGCCCTGGGATTATGGAAAAGCAGCAGCTTACCGAAACAAGTCGCCTCAGGAGATCATTGCGATTTTCGAAAAGCGAGTGCGTGAACAAGATCAAGCAACGCTCAGTCAAAAGACGATCAAGAGACACTTTTCTGCTCTTTCAGCAATTTGGGACGATGCCCGTGTCGCTGGTGAAGTCTCGGAGAACATCTTCGGCGGCTTCAAATTCTCGTCAGGAGTACGGGCAGTTGAACAACGAAAGGATTGGTCCGCCGACGAGCTTAAAGCGCTATTCCAGTCACCTGTATGGACAGGTTGCCTATCATCGGTTCATCGATCCCAGCCAGGAGTTGAAATCATACGCGACGAAAAGTTCTGGGCGCCTTTGATTGGCATCTTCAGCGCAATGCGTCTGGAAGAAATTTGCCAGCTTCATGCAGAGGACATCTGTACAGCAGACGGAATCTCCTTCTTCGACATTAAGGTTGGCAAAGACCGTCAGTTGAAAAACAGGAATTCAGTAAGACAGGTGCCCATCCATAGCGAGCTGATAAAACTCGGAATTTTGAAGAAAGCTCGCCAATCGGCCAAGGGCTCACGACAGCTCTTCCCCGACTTGACGCCTGGAGGCGCGGACAACAAGTTAGGGCATTCGCTCAGCAAATGGTTCACGCGCTATCGCAGGGAAATAAATGTCTATCGGGCCAAGCTGGATTTTCACTCTCTCCGCCATACCGCTAACACTCTGATGCACCAAGCAGACGTGTCAGATGCCGTAAGAGCCCACATTCTCGGCCATTCAAGAGATGGGGAGACCGCTCGTTACACCAAAAGATCAACGCTTCAACAATTGTCAGCCGCAATCGAAACGATCAGGCCGGAACTGAACCTTCAGCACCTGTATGAAGCGGAGTAGCTGCATAAGCCCGCCTGGACTATGGTTAGAGTGGTTGCCTATTGCCCCAGTTCGATCTCTCCACCGGCCTGCTCTTGCTGCCACTCGTGGTAATTCAACCTCGACCCTCGGACTTTCCATTCAAGCCGACCGTTGCTATTGCGATCCAGCACGATAGCAGCCGCTGCCGACGGGCTGCTAAAGGGCCACGGCCTCGCAAAACGCATTCGGTCTGCGGCGTAAGGCACGAGGACTCCGTCTGCAATCATTTTGTCCTTCAGCCCGCCATAGCTTTGCTGCACGTAGCCGGTTCCAATCAACGCTTCCGACCCTTCCAGCACCACGAACTCTCCATCCTCCTCAACGGCTGTCGCCTGCACGCCGCTCTTGTGGCGGATTTCAAAATGCACCTCATTATCCGTTCGCTCTTCAGCAGGCTTCGCGAGTTGCGTTACGGCCCGAGGTTGAGGCTTCAGCATGTCCAGCCCGATAACCGGCAGGATGATCCTCAGGTTCGACAGGAATTGTTCCATGTTGGCGATATCGGCCTCAGGCAGGCGGCGGCGGTCAGTGTCAGGATGCGTCCCGTTGTCTAAGGATACCCGGCCCGCCTGAGCTGCAATACGTATCAGCCGCGCTTCAAGATATTCGGCATGCCCCTTTGAAAGGTCGTCATCGCTGGTTGTTACGGTGATCGCGGTTTCCCAGAAGTCGCGCTTCTTTGCGCTTTGCTCGATCCGTTCGGCTACCGAGTTTCCAGAGCCGATATAGGCCCGTGTCACGCCAGGCTTTTCCGGGTCCGGGCCGGAAAGAATATAGACCCCGGTGCGGTCCACCTCGCGGCGTGCGGTCAGATCGCCGAAGGCTGAGGCACCGCTGACGAATAACAGGCCCGTCCAGCCGTGGATCGTCGCTTTTCGGAGTCCCGTTGGTTTTCCATCAACCAGAAAAAGCTGGATCGTCCGTCCGAACGTCTCATCGGTGCTCATGCTGCATTCCTGACATCAATCTTACCGGTCAGCCTACAAGCGGCTGATATTAATCAATTTTGTTGTTGAAACGACCCTGTCTTTAACGGACTAACTCCGCGAAAACCATCGGATTTCGTCGGCCTATGGTTGATGCTATATTTTCAAAAGGATCATTGCGAGCCAACAGGCTTCCCTTTTGCATGGCTTCACCCTTTGTCGCTTAGGATAGGACACGTCTTCCGGCAGCGTGGGGGCCACTACACAAGGCCCCAAACGCTCTGGGTCTAGCCCTAAATTGAACTGGCAAAGCTGGGCGCTCATGGCTTTATTATCAAAATCTCTCCCGATCGATCCCATCGATCAATCCATCTAATCTATCATCCCCTTCCATTCGATACCTTTCCTTTCCCTATCCTCATCCCCTTCTCTGCATTCCCTTCTCCATACCCATTCCAATACCCCGGACTGGGATCAGCAAGCCTACGACCAGGAGACCATACTATGCCCGCCAAACGCCGCACCGACCCCTCTCAGGCCATGGCCGAGGCGGAAGCCGCACTCACCCGCGCCGGGGCCAAGTTCAAGCGCCATTCGGATTTTCATCTCAAGGTCCAGGCCTTCAATTTCTGGCCCTCGACCGGCAATGTTCGTCACGACGACGACCGCAAGCCAGCCCAACCTCTCGGCCTCGCCGTCTTCATCCGCCTGCTGAACGAGGCCGGACTGGCAACCGCCCAGCCCCTCAATTCTGTTGACGATCCCGCCGCCTTCATCGTGCAGCGCCCGCCGCAAGAACCCGGCTTCGAGACCTATTGAGGCTCGGAAATCTGAGAGCCGGCTCAAGCCGCGATCAGTCTCAAATCGGATGTATGCCCGTCAGCCATCCCAGGCACCTTCATCCTGCGGGATGAGATCGCGCAGATAGTCACAAATGCTCGATTCAGGAAACCGCTTAAACACCTATAAATAAACGCTTATTTTTATTTGTCGAAACCTCTTGATCTGCCAAAAATGAAACTGGCAGACTAAGCAGCCAAGGCTACCTGTCGTGATGATCAGTTCGTCAACGGTACAGGTTCAATCGGTCTACGAAATCCTGCGGATACAGCTCGCGAACGTCGCGGCTCCCCCGTTCATAGGCAGATTGAAACCGCTTTGGCTTCGCTGGGCGTCGATCCGCTTTCATCCAAATTTCCAGATCGGAACGTGCAGTGCCAAGATCAACAGCAGATACCCCCGATAGCTTCAAGTCGCCTCCAGGTTTCATCGGATCGGCATAGAACCGCTCCAGGCCACCTGGCACACCCGTTCGTCGCTGGGTTGGCCCCAAACTTTGCGAGACGCCGCACCGCTTCACGCTGACAGGACCGGGGTCTCGCCATCTGAAAGGAATGAGGTCTCCCAGGAAAACATCACGACCATCGGGGGCATACTTCGCAGATTGGACCAAGACACCACGCTCGAAACCCTTCGTCATGTATCCGAGCCGAAGGAAAGTCAGCCAAGGCTGCTCCACCAGGCCTCCGGTGACCCGAACTGACCCGGCCACAACAGCCCCAAACCGCCGCTCGGTCCACTTCCTGACATAGGCCTTAAACTGCCGCCTGGGATGCTCCTTGCCGGACAAACGCGCCAAGCCTGGTAACCAGCGTCCCGCCGCCGAGCCGCCAGGCACAAACACTGCTATATGTGAATGCAGGCCGAGCGCTGCGCTATTTTCGTGGCAGTAAATGTAAACGCACGGCCACTCGCGCTGCGCCAACCAATCCCCAATACACTTCAGCAGCGACTGAAATCCTTTCTTCACGTCGTCGTCCTTCTGGCACCCCAGTAGTGACCACGTGACGGTGATCATCGTATCGAGTGGCAACCCAAACTCATGAGCGAATTCACAGGCCGAATATAACTCTGCAAACTCGGCCTCACCGATCAGCCTGGATGCCTGACCCGCCTTTCGCTGAACGAGCACGTGTCTGGCAACTCCATCGGGACCAATCTGAACTTCAGGAGGCTTCATTTCCGGCACACTCGCCTTCAAGTGGCCGCTTCGGAGACGCCCCTTCCATTTTTTTACAAAGATATGTGGCCGCTCAGTTATTTCACTGGAGAACTCGGCTTGGAAAAGCTCTTGCCTGTCATCGCGATTAACCCCATGGATCGCCTGCAAAAGCCGTGTATGTTCTCCTAATCCATCCGCAACAAACCGTTCATTTGGCCCAGGTCCTCCGGCTTCGTGGACCGCCCGCGCATAATCATCATTCGAAAGAAAATCGCTCCGTCTTATGCCGGAGTTTCCCATGCCAAAGGTTCCTGATTGGCCATCGCGACGCGGCTTTTTCGGCTTATTGCTGTCCCGGCTTACTGGCATCAGATACCTATTCACTGCTCAATCGTAGCGTACTCGATTAGTGTCAATTCGGCTACTTCATCAACAATTCATAGCAACTTGCATCTGGCTCGTCTGAATCATCCTCGTTCATTTCAGAGATCGAGGATTTTCCTGAATGCCCCAGGCCAACGCCCATCCCACGCCCTTCGACCAAGACGACGTAAACGAAACCATCCCGCTCATCCCCGAGGACATCCTGCGCCAGCATCATTGCTTAGAGCCCGATGCCTCAAGGTTCACCGCCGCCGCTCGGCTACTGCAATCCCTCTGGCGGCAGGACCAGAACCTGCCCGTCGGTCGCCACCGCAGCCCATCAGGGGAAACACGCCAGATCGGCTCCCGCCTCACCAAATCGGCAGGCCGCGCCGGGGCCAACTTCCTCGATCCGGCCATCGCCTCCCTGGTTCGTCGTGAACTGGTGTACCGGGAAATTGGTGCGCTGATCGACGCTGACCGCCTCTTCCGCAACCTACTTTCATCCATGCCCCTGGTCTTCAATCTCTTCGGACCGCTCAAACGCGATCTGGAGCTTGCGACCCGTGTCATGCGGCTCGTCCTTCCGGGCTTCACCGGAACGGTGACCAAGATCCTCTTCGAGCACAGCCCCGGACGGGGAAACCCGACCTTTTCCGCCGATTACACCGCAGCCGATGCTCTGGTCCGCTACCGCACCGAGGATGGCCGACGCGGCTTCGTCTTCGTTGAGCAGAAATACACCGAAACCCTCCAGGAAACGACGCAGCCGACCAGGCCCCACCTCGACCGGCTGTCCGAGCAATCCGGCCTCTACAAAGACCCTCATGTTCCCAGTTTAAGGTCCAGCCCCTGTCAGCAGCTCTGGCGCGAGCACCTGCTTGCCGCCAGCATGATCCAGCGCGGCCACTATGACGAGGGCCATTTCGTCGTCATCGCCCCGCGCCTGAACTGGCATGCCCAGAACGGGATCACGGCCTATGCCCGCCACCTCAAGAAACCGGAACCGGGCCAGCCCGCGTTCACCAACATCTTCCTGGAGCGCTTCATTGAAGCCATCGGCTCTGCCGGGGAGCCCGATTACGCCCAGCGGCTTCATCAACGCTACGCCGATTTCGCCCGGATCGATCAGCTGATCGACGCCTATCTCGACGCCGAGGATCAGGCCGGGATCGAACTGCTGACGACGCCGGAGGCTGTTTCAGCCCGAAGCGAAGCCGAGGCCACGGCTGCCGCCTGACCGCAACTCGGTGGAGCCCAACCGGCTCCACTACTCCCCTCGTCCAACGCCACATTCTCGCCCCATTTCCCGGAGCATCGCCATTCCACGTCCCACACTGCTTACCGCCGCCCTTCGTCGTCAGCTTCTCCTGAACGGTCACAAGAGCCGCAGCCAGCCGGACTTCGATCCGGTTCCAATCGTCAAGCTGTTCACCCCCGACGCCAGTGCCACCTGGCTCCTCACCGAACTCAGCCCCGACGATCCCGACCTCGCCTTCGGTCTCTGCGATCTTGGCCTGGGATCGCCCGAACTCGGCTACGTCTCACTTTCGGAAATTGCCGGCATCCGGGGCCGTCTTGGGCTTCCGGTCGAGCGGGATCGCTGGTTTACGACGGCAGAACCGCTGTCTTTTCATCTCCGGCACACTCGGGAAAAGGGTCGGCATTCAATGCGATGAGCTACTTTCTAGCTCAAGCAGCATTATAAGCACGGCTCACTCTTTGCGCCGCCCACTCCGCAGGGGCTTCGGCGGTTCATCGCTCGGCCCCGGCACAGCAAAGAACTCACTGACCGACACCGCCAACGCAGCGGCCACCTTGTCCAACAGGTCAACGGTCGGGTTTTCCGCCTGCCGCTCTAACCCACCAAGATAAGCGCGATCAACGCCAGCGTCGGCGGCAAGCTTCTCTTGCGAGATGCCTTGGCCGACTCTTATGCGCCTCAGATTCCATGCGACTAGAGCCCTTCCATTCATGAAACGAGGACAACAGCCATGTGGCCCAAGAAACCACTGGCTATAGCCACATGAATATTCTAGGTTGCGCCAAACCAAGCGGAGCGAACCATAGCAAAGCCACATCCTCCCTGGTCGAGCCGGAGGAGAAATGCGGGTCAGGATTCATCGCGGAACCAAGGAAATCGGCGGTTCATGCATTGAGCTTGAGGCTGGCGGCGAAAGGCTGTTGCTCGATCTGGGTTTGCCCCTGGACGGCGATCCGGAAGATGTTTCGGTTCACCCCACTATCGACGGCCTGGACGGGCAAGACTCTCTTCGGGCGCTTGTCCTGTCGCATGGGCATCTCGATCACTGGGGGCTGGCGCATCTTGCGGGCAAGGAACTGCCCGTCGCCTTGGGAGCCGCAACCCACCGCATCTTTCAGGCGGCGGCACCGTTCTTGCCGCGAGCCTATGTCCCCGAAAACAACCTGGAGCTTCGCGACCGGACGCCCATGTCGTTCGGCCAATTCAAGGTGACGCCTTATCTGGTCGATCACTCGGCCTACGACGCCTATGCTCTGGAAGTCGAAGCGAACGGCAAGAAGTTGTTCTATTCCGGCGACTTCCGCGCTCACGGGCGGAAAGCCGCGCTATTCGAAAAGCTGGTCGCAAACCCACCCCGCAACGTCGATTTGCTGTTGATGGAAGGTTCCACGCTGGGACGGCTGGACGCCGACCACAAATTTCCGACTGAAGCCGAGATCGAGACGCAGTTCATCGACATCTTCCGAGCAACACCCGGCATGGCGCTGGTGGCGGCATCCGCGCAGAACATCGACCGGATGGTGAGCCTTTACCGCGCCTGCAAGCGGACGGGCCGCACTCTGGTCATCGACCTCTATGCCGCCGAGGTGCTGCGCGCGACCGGCAATGCCAACATACCGCAATCGGACTGGCCGAACATCGCCGTCTATGTGCCGCAGTACCAGCGTGTGCGCATCAAGCAGACCGAGCGCTTCGACCTCCTCGAACCTCACAAGGCCAACCGCATCTTCGCGGAGGATTTGAAAGCGCTCGCTCCTAAAGCCGCCTTCCTGTTTCGTCCCGCAATGCTGTCTGATCTTGACCGGGCCGAATGCCTGGAAGGGGCGGTCGCCGTCTGGTCGCAGTGGGATGGATATCTGAAGCAAGAAAAGGGCATGCAGGTATCCGAAGCGCTGAATGCGCGCGGCATCCGCCTCGAACATGCCCACACTTCAGGCCATGCCAGTATCTCCGACCTCAAGCGCCTCGTCGGAGCAATAAACCCCCGGATGCTGGTGCCGATCCATACGTTCGAACCACACCGCTTCCCTGAACACTTCGGAACCGTCGCACAACAGAAGAACGACGGCGATTGGTGGGAGATCGCCGCATGACGCCTGTTGTTGCTCCGCACCGCATCCTCGAACCGGCCTTCCTGGATGCTCTGGAAGAACTGGCGAACGATAGCACAGGCAACTGGTGGCGTGACGTGCTCCAGCATCCCGACCTTGTTCTTGCCGTCCGGCGCAACTCCATCAATGCGTATCATAGAGGCGCGTCCATCTTTCGTATCGACTGGAAAGCAGGACAGGTTATCCCGTTCACCCACGCGAAATATCTCGTCAAACCCGCGCAGACCTATGTTGCGCTGGAGCGAGGTGAGTTCCACTTCGATGCCCGCGAACTGCTTCAACAAACGTACTTGGGCAGGGAAACTCTGAACGAGATGTGCAAGGCCGCATCACGGTATGCGGGGGTGGAAAAGGCTGGCCTTCATCCCATGCTCACTGGAAACCCCGATGTGATCGATGCAGAGATCGCCCTCACGCGCCTGTCCTCGCCGGATGATAGTGGCGATGAAGAGGTCGTTTCATCCGACCGTAGGCAGGATCGCGTCGATGCGGCAATCGCACTGACGGATACGAACGGTGTCCCGACAATCCGCTTTTACGAAGCCAAGCACTTCACCAACTCGGCGCTGCGGGCCAGCGGTGACAATCTTCCCGACGTGGTTCGTCAGATAACGGATTACGCAAAGGCGCTAGAAGCATACCGGTCGCAGCTTTCAGCAGGGTATCTCGAAACGGCAAAGGCGCTTGTTCGCTTCAACGAGATGCGCGCCCAGGCATTCGCGGATAGCGCCGTCCGTAGCCTTGCACCGGTGATCCACCAGATTGCCGAGACCGGACAAGCACCCGTTGTCGACACGCTTCCCCATCTCATCATCTACGGGTTCGACAGGGCGCAGCGGGATGACGATACATGGCAAGTGCATCTCGGGAAACTGGAGAAGGTTCTTTCGCGCTCAAGGGTCCGGGCCATCGGCAATCCAACCCGAGCGACTGTGTTCAATCGGTAACAGTGGGACTTTCTTGCAATTTCGAGTCAATTCAAACGGGGCTGACGTGAATACGTGGGGCGGTTCATCGCCCGAGGGAGCCGCATTATGAGAAATCACGATGGGGAGTCCATGAAAGTTGTCGTCTATTTTCGTCAGGCAGGCGCAACCACCGCCGGTACATATCCGCTCATCACCCATTGGGCCGAAAACGAGGACGAACAACCGGTTCCCCTGTTCAGCCAGTTCGATATTGAAGCGATGGCAGATGCGGCACCGGAAATTCTCATCCAGCTTCAATCGGCCAATCGGTGGCTAGAAGAAAAGCGGGGTGTTGTCGTCGCGTCCTTTACGGAAATGGAGGATGGCTCAGGCCGCCGCCCTTCCTATGGCGCTGCCCGGAAGGCAGCAGGCCGCGAGCGGGCGGCTGTGCTGATTGCCACGACCAAGACACTAGCCGGACAAGCTTTCTCGCCCATGTCGCAAGACGGGCTGGAAGTCGTTCGCCTGGAAGACCCGGAAGAAGCTGCTCGCGAAAGCTGGGCACGGTCGCGCAATGTCGTGGTTTATCTTCGTGCAGTCGGCAATCCCGATGAAGCGCAAGCCCTTCTGGTAAAGCAGCAACGTGAAATCGGCAAAATGCTGCGATCCGTCAGTGTGCTGGCCGAGTTTGTGGAAACCGAACCGCTTGCTTCGGCAGAGCGCTCTCAACTCCAACAAGCGCTCGCGCTTTGCCGCGAACAAAAGGCCCGGCTTTTCATCGGCACGACGGACGCCGTCGGAGACGGCGAGGCATTCACGCCGGATTTCACCGATGTCCCCTATGAGGTCGCCTATCGGAAAGCCTATGAGTGGCCTGAGACGATCCCGCTGGATCATTGCCCGTTCCCCGTCGCCCTGTATTTCGGCAAGCAATGGACGCATGGCTATGTGCCGCTCTACTTCGCTAATGCCACGGAAAATGAGCTGTTTGAAGTGACGATATCCGGCATCGGCACGACGGTCATGGACGGCGATCACGTCGAAACTACGCCGTCGAGAAAGGAAATCGACAGCGTTCCTTTCGGCACCGGTAGACTGATCGAAGCTTACGACGTCTATTTCGACGGGGACTTTCTGGTCATCTACACCGTCGAAGCGCGCTCAAGCGATGGCACGCGTTACAGCGGGCGGGCGTCGACCAAAGGCATTCCCGGCAATCGCTGGCTTCGTATCGACCACTGGAAACCGATTTCCGCCTAACTTCTTTCATCGCAGGATTTTCCATGAACGCCCAGTTTATTCAGTCCTGGCGCGGGGCTTTGCTCATCGCCGCCATCGTTACCATTGGTGCTTCCGGTTATAAGGCCGTCTTCGGTCCGGATGCTGCTACGCGCATCGCCCAGGTTCGCGCTTCCAATATGCTTCCCGGAGGTCAGCCGACGCAGGAAATGTTCAGCAGACAGGTTGCGGCGGCGACCCCCTATGTCAGTGCGCGCATCACGCTTCGGCAGATGACGCAGTATCTGGAAGGGCTGAACTACGAAATTTCCTGGGAGCCCGTCGATGTGGGTATTTTCGTGATGCGAGCAGGCGGCAAGGACCCTCTGACGCAGCAAAACGAAGAGTTTTCTATCCAGTTCATTGCCCTGGACGGACCGACGAAAAACGGGCGGGTCATCGGGTCATTTAACGGTCCCGCTGTTGGGGTCGAGGGGATGGCCTATAATCGGGCCATCATGTCGGAAGCAGAAATCGTCCAGTTCCTTCTATCGGTCGTTTCCGGCGTCTCACCCGCTCCGCTCCAATAGGACAGCATCATGCTTGGCAACATCATCGATCACCGAACGGATCGCAGCACCCCAGAATGTGATGCCGTTTTTGAGCCCTCTGCCCATGACAACGCCAAAGGCCCGCACGGGCACCCCTGGTTCGTGTTAGAGGAAGCGGAGGCCGACCCTGCCTATTTCCATGTGCTGGATTCAGTCGATACGACGGTGCGGGAGGCGCTGCTGAGAGCCGAACGAGACTGGCAGTTTGCCGTCACCGTCTACCTCTACGACAAGGGAGCCAGACCTTTGGGATAGCGATCAACGACATGCGCATACACGGCAATTCAAACAAGACGGACGTGAATACGTGGGCGCGGGCATTGCCTGAACGAGCCATACCACGAGAAACCATTGCAACGAGCGAGTTAACATGAGTTTGCTACGGAACCCGATGACAAGAATGCTACCGGCCAAAGCGACCGGCTTGGTGGGAGCCCTGCTAGCCAGCGTGTTCATGGGCGGTCCGAGCACAGCGATGGAGCAACTGCCATTCAACGACGGCCTCTATGCCGCAGACACCAGGTTTTGCCTTTTGAGCGACGATCAGGCCGGTGAAGCTTATAGCGGTTGGATCGGGGTTTGGACCCGATCAATCTCGAAGAGCACCTACACCAACAATTTTGAGCTTCTTTGCGGAATACAAAAAGTCTCCCGAACAGGGCAAAGGGTCAAAGCGGTCGCTGAGTGCTCGGGAGAAGGCGACGACAGCCGTACAATCCTGGAGTTCAAAGCCGTTTCCCGCGACAGCTTCGTGATTGACGGCAAACGTTTCGACAGATGCGGTTCGGATGCATCGAAAGATACGCAAATCCCCACAACGGCTGAGTTGGTCAAGCTGGCGATAGAGGCGAATGCCGACTGTAGAGGGCTGGGCTCCCCGGAGTCAGACATTGCTTGTGCCAAGCGTGACCTGCTTGATGGATTCCTGTACGAGCGAGGCATGTGCTCAACCGAGCCCGACTGGCCAGCATCTCAGGAAATATGGCACGTATGCCACGACATCCTTCGCAAGAGCGAGTAGCCGTTGATCATTACCGATGTGCTGGGCTGGATCGTGAAGCGATCCTTCACCCCTCTGGTTCCAGACGAGGCAGATGGATCAGCCAGCCTCTTGCGGCGATCCAATTGACTGCTACAATTCTCAAACCATTTCCTATCGTGATGCACTGATTTCATTGAGTTTTTCAGGCTGAAGAGCCGGCTGTGCAGGGTCCAGGTTCCCCAGCCAAATTTTCCTTGAGTTTTCAACTGTTCGAAAACGTTACTTTCCGCGTGAAATTTCGCATGTCCTCAGTCTTCCGAACGGTCGCTATTCTCGCGATCGTGGTGGTAGCGCTTGCTGAGCGGAAAGGGCGGTAGCCAGGATTCGCGGCGGGTGGTCCAGAGTTCGTAGGGAGGGGGGAACTGGTCGGGGGCGTCGAGGGAGCCGAGGCTGACCTCGATTTCGTCGGCGCTGCGGGAGAAGACCGACGAGCCGCAGCGGGGGCAGAAGAAGCGGCCGGCATAATCGCGGGTTTCGCCCGATACCGTCACCGCCTCCTCGGGAAAGATCGCCGAAGCGTGGAACAGTGCGCCGTGATGCTTGCGGCAATCCAGACAATGGCACAGACCCACCCGGTAGGGGCGCCCCGCAGCCACAAAGCGGATATTGCCGCACAGGCAGCCGCCGGTAAAACGATCCATGCCCTGTTTCTCCTTCTCAAGCGCGGGCAGTTTAGCGCTGTGATGCCTTCCTTGCAAAATTCTCGCCGGACGACAGGTGCGCCACGGCTGGGAACCCTTTTTGCCGGCGGACGTTTGCCTCTGCGTGAACATGAGTAGATCAAACGAGGAGATCGAACATGCGTAACATCATGATTGTCGGGGCGGCCGTGGCGGCCCTTGGTTTTGCGGGCGGCGCCTATGCGGATGACGGCGCTGCCACCGGTGCGGCCGGCGGCGCGGTCACCGGCGCCATCGTCGGCGGACCGGTGGGGGCCGCTGTCGGCGGCGTCGCCGGCGCCATCGTCGGCACAGCGCTCGATCCGCCGCCGGACCGGGTCGTGACCTATGTCGAGCAGCAGCCGATGAGCAGTTCCGTCGTCGTCGAGCAGCCCGTCGTGGTCGGCAAGGCGATCTCGCACGAAGTCGTTCTGACGCCGGTGCCGGAAGACCCGCGCTATGCATACACCGTTGTCAACGAGCAGCGTGTCATCGTCGACCCGGAAACCTATACGGTGGTCCGTGTCCTCAATTGATAGCGGAAACAGCATCGAGTCGCCCCGTGATTCGCCTGGAATCACGGGGCGGCTCTCACGCGTTTGATACCGGAAGCCGCTCGCCTGCGGCAGGCCATACTCCCTTTGGAACCTGCGCTGCGGTTCAAAAGGATGGGTTTTTGGATGCGCGGGCTTTCTTCGACAGAAATTTGACGCTTGCCGATAAATTTGCCATAAATTCCCCTGTCCATTCCGAACATAGCCGGATCGTTATCGCGGCTTGGGGAGGACCGGGCAGGCTGCGGAGCGTCGAACATGGCGCTTCCGAGGGCTTGGGGCTCCTTGCCGGTTGCGTGTTTCCTGGAGGTGGATCATGCCCATGCAGACCGTTCGAACGCCGATCAGCGGGGATCAGCTCTCCCTGCTTCGCGATGTTTTCGACGCCGCTTGTGCCGAACATGGCATCCGCAAGGACAGCCCTGATGGCGAAGCTCTGGCGGTGATCCTGGTTCATTCGCTGCAGAAGGGCGTTCGCGACCGCGAAAAGCTCATCTCGCTTGCCCAGGTCCTGACGACTGCCGATCGCTGAGCGTCCCCCGCATCCGGCGCAGTCGCGCCGTCTTCGAAGTTTTTCCCCGTAAATTCAGGTCCGTCATCCGCTTTCGGCCGCCTTTGCGGCGAGGGCAGTGCAAAAACAAATTGTCGAAACCCGCCCCTGCTGGTATCATCGCGCCAACGAAACTCATGGACAGCGCGCCAGCAGCATACCCCGTCAGGGTCTTGCGCGGCGACCGGATCAAAAACGTGACAGACCCCGAACGCGGCCCGGTGCCGCTGGACAACGGGGCGTCGGCGACAGGCCGCAAGGGCAGCAAGAGCTCCCGGCGCGGCAAGAAGAAACGCCACGGGGCTCCCCGTGACGCATCTGCTGTTGCCAAAGCGAGCCCTCTCGGCGCAGCCGAGGCGGCAGCACGCCCGACAGGCGCGGAGCCGGCAGAGCCGGTCCGCAAGCGCAAGCGCCGCCGCCGCTCCAAGAGTGGCGAGCCCGGACAGGCTGCGCAAGTTCAATCCCGATCGGTCGAGCCGAAAGCCTCCGAGCCACCGAAGCCGGAGGGCGAGCGGCGCCACAAACGGCGCGCGCGTGGCGGCAAGAAGGCGCAGCATGCGCGCCCGCTGGCCCCCGTGCATATGCCGGCGCCGCCGACGCCGGCCTCCGTGCGCCCGAAATCCGGCCGGCCGGATGGGCCGCAGCGGCCGGATCGCGACGCCCAGGAGGCCCGCGCCCATCACCGCGACGGCGAGCCGGTGTCCGATGATCTCTATGCCGCGCTCGATCTCGGCACCAACAATTGCCGCCTGCTGATCGCCCAGCCGACGCGGCCCGGCCAGTTCCGGGTCGTCGATGCCTTTTCGCGCATCGTGCGGCTGGGGGAGGGGCTGGGCGCCAGCGGCCGGCTTTCGGATGCGGCGATGGAGCGCGCGGTCGAGGCGCTGCGCGTCTGCGCCGTCAAGCTGAAGTCCCGCCAGATCCGGCGCATGCGCCTGATCGCCACCGAGGCCTGCCGCGCCGCCGAAAACGGCGAGGAATTTCTGAGCCGGGTGACGACGCAAACCGGGCTGAACCTGGAAATCATCAATCGGGAGACCGAAGCGCGGCTTGCCGTGTCCGGCTGCTCGTCGCTGGTCGGGCGCGATGCCCGCTCGGTGGTGCTGTTCGATATCGGCGGCGGCTCTTCTGAGATCGCCGTGCTGCGCATCGGCGACAACCGCTCGCCGCGGCTGGCCAACCACATCACCCACTGGACCTCGCTGCCGGTCGGCGTGGTAACCCTGTCGGAGCGCCATGGCGGCCGCGACGTGTCGCCGGATATCTTCGAGGCGATGGTCTCTGAAGTCGAGGGCATGCTCGCCCGCTTCGATTGCCCCTCGCTCGACAGCGTCGCGGTGACCGACGATTTCTACCTGATCGGCACCTCCGGCACGGTGACGACGCTGGCCGGCGTCCATCTCGACCTGCCGCGTTACGATCGCCGCCGGGTGGACGGGCTGTGGCTCAGCAATGCCGAGGTCAGCGAGATGCAGGCGCGGCTCCTATCCTGGGATTTCGCCGGTCGCGCCGCCAATCCCTGCATCGGACCGGATCGCGCCGATCTGGTGCTGGCCGGTTGCGCCATTCTGGAGGCCATCCGCCGCCGCTGGCCGTCGAAGCGCATGCGCGTTGCCGACAGGGGCTTGAGGGAAGGCCTGTTGACCGACATGATGGCCGATGACGGTGTGTGGCGCCGCAATCGCCAGCGCAGCCAGCAGATGCGGCGTGACGGAGCTTCGAGACATCCATGACCAAACCCCCGATCGGCGGAAACCGCACCGGCCGCAAGCTTGGCCAGAAGGTCAAGAAAGGCAAGCTGAAGGCGTCGTCGCGCCGGTGGCTCGAACGCCATATCAACGATCCCTATGTGCAGCGCGCCCAGCTCGAGGGCTATCGCGCCCGCGCTGCTTTCAAGTTGCTGGAGATCGACGAGAAGCATCAGATCCTCAAAGGTGCGCGCCGGATCATCGATTTGGGTGCCGCGCCCGGAAGCTGGTCGCAGATCGCGGCCAAGGTCACCGGCTCGACGGCCGAGGACGTGCGCGTCGCCGGCATCGATTTTCTCGAAATCGCGCCGCTGCCGGGCGTCACCTTCCTTCAGATGGATTTCCTCGAGGATGAAGCGCCGGATGCGGTCATGGCAGCGCTCGGCGGCGCGCCGGATGTCGTGCTTTCCGACATGGCAGCGCCGACCACCGGCCACCAGAAGACCGACCATATCCGCACCATGCATCTCTGCGAGGTCGCGGCGCATTTTGCCATCGACGTGCTGGTCAAGGGCGGGCACTTCCTTGCAAAGACCTTCCAGGGCGGCACCGAGCGCGAACTGCTCGACATGCTGAAGAAGAATTTCCGCCAGGTCATCCACATCAAGCCGGCCTCGTCGCGGGCGGAATCGGTGGAGATGTTCCTGCTCGCCAAGGGTTTCAAAGGCCGCGATGCGCAGGCGCCGGATGCCGAGGTGCAGGAGCCGGAACAGGCCGTGGAAGAATAGACCGGCTGCCGGGGCGCGGCCGAGGGGAGGGGAGACCGCCATGCTGCTGTATATCACGCTGGGAACCAACGATCTGGCGCGCGCCCGGCCGTTTTACGATGCCGTTCTGGCCGAACTCGGCTTGTCCTGCCGCGAGGCGGACGAGAACGAGTTCGGTTATGCCGCTGAGGGTGACGACCGCTGCCGTCTCTGGGTGACGAAACCCTATGACACCAGGCCCGCGACCATCGGCAATGGCTCGATGGTGGCGCTGGTCGCCGAAACCCGGTCGGCGGTCGATGCCTTCCATCGCGCCGGCCTGGCCCATGGCGGCACGGACGAGGGCGCGCCGGGCCTGCGCCCCTATCACCCGCATTTCTATGCCTGCTATGTCCGCGATCCCGATGGCAACAAGCTCTCGGCCGTCTGCGAGAGGCCTGAGTAAACTTACTCGGCGACCACCTTTTCCGGTTCGGCGGCGGCGCGGCGATGGCCGGAAACGGCCGCGCCCGCCTGGCGGTCCATGGTGATGAAGGGAACGGCGCCGAGCAGCGCCATGATGGCGATCACCCAGAAGGCGATGTGGAAATCGGCCAGTTGCAGCGTCGTGCCGTTGAAGACGGTCGCGGCGTCCAGCACCAGCGCGGCGAAGGCGACGCCGAGCGCCAGGCTGATCTGCTGCAGCACCGAGCCGAGCGAGGTCGCCTGGCTCGCCTTGTCGTCGGGAATATCCGCGTAGGACAGCGCGTTGACGCCGGTGAAGAAGAAAGAACGGGTGAAGCCGGCGACGAGCAGGAAAACGATGATGACGAGATGCGGCGTCTGCGGCGTGAAGAAGCCGTTGGCAGCCGTGGCGAGACAGGTGATGCCGGCGGCCGACAGCAGCGTCGTGCGAAAGCCGAGGCGGGCGAAAACGCGCGGCGCGATGAATTTGGTGGTGATCGCCCCGATGGCCCCGGCGAAGGTGATGGTGCCGGATTCGAAGGGATTGAGGCCGAAACCGAGCTGCAGCATCAGCGGCATCAGGAACGGGATGGCGCCGATCGAGATGCGGAAGATCGAGCCGCCGAGCGTCGCCACCCGGAAGGTCGCGTTGCGGAACAGGCCGAGATCGACGATCGCCGCCGGATGCCGCTTCCAGTGCAGCACATAGGCGATGGCGCAGCCGAAGCCGGTGAGCGTCGAGACGATGCCGACCGCCGGCGGCAGCGCCGGCAGGCTGATGACCGACAGGCCGAAGACGATGCCGGCCGCCGCCAGCGCCGTCAGGATCAGGCCGCCGATATCGAGCGGCGGCGGCGAGGTGGCGGGCACCTCCGGCAGGTAGACGCCGGTCAGCCACAGCCCGGCCACGCCGACGGGAATGTTGATCAGGAAGATCCAGTGCCAGGTGAAGAAGGTGGTGATGAAGCCGCCGAGCGGCGGCCCGGCCAGAGGCCCGACCAGCGCCGGAATGGTCAGCAGCGCCATGGCGTTGACCAATTCGCTGCGCTTGGTGGTGCGCAAAAGCACGAGGCGGCCGACCGGGGTCATCATCGCCCCGCCCATGCCCTGCAGGAAGCGCGCCAGCACGAAGCCGACGAGGCTGGAGGAGATGGCGCAGAGCACCGATCCGACCATGAAGACGATGATGGCGAGGCGGAAGACGCGCTTGGCGCCGAAGCGGTCCGCCATCCAGCCGCTGATCGGAATGAAGATGGCGAGCGCCACCATATAGGCGGTCAGCGCCAGCTTGAGCGTGATCGGCCCGACGCCGAGATCGGCGGCGATGGCCGGCAAGGCGGTGGAGATGACCGTCGAGTCCATCTGTTCCATGAACAGGGCGACGGCGAGGATCAGCGGAACGATACGATTCATCGGCTTGGAACGGTTTCGACGCGGGCAGGCGGTACGATGCGCCCGCTGTAATCCTTAAAACGTATGATGACAAATCGGGCGCCATCGAGAGCGATCACGTCTGCGTGAACCGGTTTACGGCCGTCGTCGCGACCCTATCTTGCGTTTCGTCAAGGCCTCGCCATTGATGCCCGCAGTCGCGCATTTGCCCGGAGGATTGTCCATGCCCCTGTCGTTGCCGATGAAGCGCCGCACCCTGTTCGGCACCGTGGGCGCCGGCCTGTTGGCCGCGCCTTTCGTCTCGAACGGACTTCTGACGAACCCCGCGGCCGCGGCCGCCGACGAGAAAGACAAGGCCATGAGCCTCCCGCCCGATATCAACCGTTTCAAGCTCGGCGGCTTCAAGGTCACCGTGATCAAGGATGGCGCGCGCCCCTCCGACAAGCCGCAGGAGACCTATGGCCTCAACCAGCCCCCGGGCGATGTCGCCGCGTTGCTGAAGGAAAATTTCCTGCCCGAGGACCGTTTCGTCAACACCTTTTCGCCTGTCGTCGTCGATACCGGCAAGGAGATCGTGCTTTTCGACACCGGGCTCGGAGCCGGCGCGCGGGCGCAAGGCGGCGGCCGGCTGCTGGAAGGGTTGGCCGCAGCCGGCTACAAGCCGGAGGATATTTCGCTCGTCGTGCTCACCCATATGCATGGCGACCATATCGGCGGCTTGATGGAGGACGGCAAACCGGCCTTTCCGAAGGCGCGCTATGTCGCCGGCCAGGCCGAATATGATTTCTGGAAGGACAAGGCCCGAGAAGGCACGCCTGCCGAGGGCAACCACAAGATGGTGCTGTCGAATGTCGTTCCGCTTGCTGAAAAGACCACCTTCATCGGTGACGGCGCCACCGTCCTGCCGGGCATCACTGCCATGCTGGCGGTCGGGCATACGCCGGGCCACATGATCTTCCGTCTGGAATCGGAAGGTCGGCATCTGGTGATGACCGGCGATACCGCCAATCATTACGTCCTGTCGCTGCAGCGGCCGGATTGGGAGGTGCGTTTCGACATGGACAAGGCCCAGGCCGCCGCCACCCGCAAACGCGTCTTCGACATGATCGCTGGCGAGAAGATCGCCTTCCTCGGCTATCACATGCCGTTCCCGGCGGTCGGTTTCGTCGAGAAGATGGGTGCCGGCTATCGCTTCGTGCCGAAGACCTACCAGTTCGATCTCTAAAGCATTTCCAGCAAAAGTGTGCAGCGGTTTTGCGTCCGGAAATACGCAAAAACAACAAACGAAAAATGGCGCGCCCGTCCGGCGCGCCGTCGAGATGCCGGTTCTCAGGCGTAATCGTACATTTCGTTGGCGACATCGCGCAGCATGTTGCTCATGCGGCCGCGCAGTTCGTCATCGAGAACGGCGATGCCGGCAGCATCGAAATCGCGGCGCAGGCGGGCAAAGGCGCCGTCGGCATCGTCGATATCGGCGGCGGCGACCGTGCGGGCATAGGCCTGCGGATCTTTGTCATGCAGCACGGCGGCGGCCCAGAGGCCGAGAAGCGTGTTGCGCCGGGCGCGCGCCCGGAACATGAAATCCTGATCGTGGGCGAATTTATCTTCGAGCGCGCGGGCGCGTTGCTTCAATGCGGTCATGGCTTCATCCCCGTTTACTTGCTTGTTCTGCTTTGTCTTGTCAGGTCCAGTGTCCTTCATGGCCTGCGAGAGAGGTTTTACAGGCGGGCACTTAAGGAAACGCCCAATCGGGACGGTAAATATTTCGGAAGAATCCGAATGGACTTGACCGGCCGCAATTCTGGAAGAAAAATGCGGGAGACGCTCCTCGCAGTTCCCGCCGATCGGCCTGCATGGCCGTGATGCCCGAACCCGCCCAAGACGGCGCGCGCGGCGCTTTGGTGCAATTGCGAAGGGGAAAGCCGATTTGCTATTCCCTTCCTGTCATAGTCGTGTTACCTGCCCTCGCCAACTTCCAAGCAACGAATGTTGATCGCCGGTCGAGGATTCGCTCCGGGGGATCGGCTTTTTCCATGAAGGATTTTGGCGATGGCACGCATCATCGAAACGGCAACCGGGCTCGAAGCCCTGACTTTTGACGATGTCCTCCTGCAGCCGGGACATTCCGAGGTCATGCCCGGCCAGACGAACA
>ERZ778022.1146-NODE-1146-length-40427-cov-5.256663_pt1 | contig 40427 bp, 39 predicted proteins | sample MGYA00375752_ERZ778022 | MGnify/ENA primary metagenome ERZ778022 (study PRJEB29350, sample SAMN05389826) | bioreactor metagenome | isolation source: Thiocyanate bioreactor | place: South Africa: University of Cape Town | collected 2014-04-04 ...
GGCTACCGCCGCAACGGCCATCTCTATCTCGGCGAGAGCGACGCCGACATGGACAAGTTGGCGAAGATGCGGGAGGCCGAGATGAAGCTCGGCCTGGAGAGCGAGATCGTCGAGGGCAAGGCGCTGAAGGAGCTGGCGCCGGCGCTGGTCGACGGCCTGCCGGGCGCCAAATACTGCGCCACCGACGGCTCGGCCATCCCGCTGCAGGCCAGCAAGGCGATCGGCGCGGCGGCCGTCGAGGCCGGCGCGATCGTGCTGGAGAACGAGGAGGTGGTCGCCGTCCCGCTCTCCAACCACAAGGTCTGCGGCATCATGAGCCGCAACACCTTCGTCGAGGCGCCGGTCGTCGTCAACGCGGCCGGCCCGTGGGCGCCCTTCGTCGGCGAGAAGGTCGGCGTCTACATCCCGATCTATCCGAGCCGCTCGATCATGATGATGAGCGCGCCGTTCCCGATCAAGGTCGCCGACCCGTTCGTGCAGACGGCCTCGATGGCGATGGCGGTGTGCCAGCTCCCCGACGGCTCGGTGCGCATGGGCGCGGGCGCTGCCGCCAACGACATCGGCCGCTTCACCTACAGCAAGGAAGTGCGCAACCCGCCCTTCGAGCAGGCCAAGCCGCGCGGCAAGGCGCTGGAGATGTTCCCGGTGCTGAAGGATGTCAAGATCGTGCGGCGCTGGGCCGGCATCCGCGAATGCACGCCCGACATGATGCCGATCATCGGCTGGGCCTCGGAGAAGGTGGAGTCGCCGGAAGGCTTCTTCATCGCCGCCGGCTTCAGCGGCCACGGCTTCTGCCTCGGCCCGGTCGCCGGCAGGCTGATCACCGAATGGCTGGTCGACGGCAAGCCCTCGATCGACCTCTCGGCCTTCTCGCACGACCGCTTCCTGCGCCCGCAGGGACCGCTGACGGTCGTCGAGGTGCGGCCGGAGCAGACCGGCTGACGGCCGAGAAAAAGGAGACGGACATGGCAGGCGAACTCAAGCAATCACGGGCGATGGCCGAGACGCTGGGCGTGCCCGGCCGGGTGACCGCCGGGGCGCGCGGGCGCCTCATGCTGGTCGATTCCTCGGGCGGCCGCTCCGGCGTCGAGCCCGAGGCGCTGACGGCGGGCGAGCTGTTCCTGTCGGCGCTGATCGGCTGCGGCGCCGTCATCGTGGAATCGGCGGCGCGCAAGAACGGCGTGAAGATCGAGAAGGCGGTCTTTGCCGCCACCAGCTCGCGCTACTCCGACAATCTCGCGAAATACACCGCGATCGACATCGAGGTGGAGGTCATCGGCGCGACCCAGGCCGAGGCCGAAAGCCTCGTGAAGGTATATCAGGACGAGTGCCCGATATACGGCCTTGCTGCGACCGCCAGCAAGGTAAGCGTGAAGATAAAGGGAACCAAGAACTGAAGTCCGGGGCAATTTATCGGACGGTTGGGTGAAGGAGGTATTCCAATGACCAAGAACAGATTTGACACAGGCAAATTCGCCGCCACGCGCAGGCAGTTCCTGGGCGGCTCTCTCGGGCTCGGCGCCGCCAGCATCGTCGGCTTCGGCGCCGCCACCATGCCGGCAGCGCGCGCGCAGGCCCGCCGCGGCGGCACGCTGCGCATGGCCTATCCGAACCCGGTCGACAAGATCGATCCGCATGCGACGCTGTCGGTGGCCGGCCAGCAGCTCGCCAACTCGATCTTCGACAACCTCACCGACCTGGACGCCAAGGGCACCTTGACGCCGCGGCTGGCGACCGAGTGGACGCCCGAGAAGGGCGGCGAGGAGTGGGTCTTCAAGCTGCGCGAGGGCGTCAAGTTCCACCACGGCAAGGAGTTCACCTCCGAAGACGTGGTGGCGACCGTCGAGCACACGATGGACAAGGCCGTCGCCGGCCCGTCGCTCGGCACCTTCGGCCCGATCAAGGAAGTGAAGGCTGAAGGCCCGCACCAGGTGCGCTTCATCCTCACCCAGCGCTTCGGCCAGCTCCCGACGGCGTTCGCCTCGCGCTGGGCGCGCATCGTGCCGGCCGACCGCGTCGGCAAGATGGCGGACGGCCCGGTCGGCACCGGCCCGTTCCTGTTCAAGGACCACCAGCCCGGCGCCACCACCACGGTGGTGCGCAACGAGAACTACTGGATGAAGGACAAGCCGTATCTGGACGGCATCCAGTACATGCAGCTCGCCGAGTCCGTCGCCCAGCAGGCGGCGCTGCGCGGCGGCTCGGTCGACGTGGTCAACCAGATCAGCTCGGAGGCCTATTTCAGCCTGCGCAACATCGACGGGATCGTCGCCTATTCGGAGCCGACGGCGCGCTACCAGATCCTGTTCCTGCAGGCCAACATGGCGCCGTTCGACAACGTCAAGCTGCGCCAGGCCTTCCGCTTCATCATCGACCGCAAGGCGCTGCTGCAGTCGGCCCTGCTCGGGCAGGGCGTGATCGGCAACGACACCCCGCTGCTGCCGACCGACCCGATGTATCCGGCGGACCTGCCGCAGAACGACCAGGACCTCGCCAAGGCGCAGGCGATGCTCAAGGAGGCCGGCGTCGAGAACCTGGCGCTGACGGCATGGACCACCAGCGAGCGGCCGCCCGCACCGAAGATGCTGCTGGCGCTGCAGGAGCCGGCCGCGCGGCTGGGCATCAAGATCGACATCCGCGACGTGCCGTTCACCGAATACTCGGCGAACGTCGCCCGCAAGCAGGCGATGTATACGACCCAGTGGACCGGCTACTACACCGACTACGAGCGCCTCTATAAGTCCTTCCACTCGAAGGGCGGCTCGAACTACAGCGCGGTGGAGACCGCTCCGGGTCTCGACGCGCTGTTGGAAGACATCATCGCCGAGGTCGACGACGCCAAGCGCAAGGAGCTGATGGCCAAGGCGCTGCCGCTGATCCACAGCAGCAGCGACCGCATCATCCCCTACTTCCAGAACTTCTTCGGCGCCACCGTCAGCAAGCTCAAGGGCTACACGCCCCCGCAGAGCGACCTGATCGACGTGCGCGAACTGTGGTTCGAGGCATAAGAGCCGACCGCGACGCAACCCGGGGAGCATAGAACGTGCAGGCGATAGAACTCATCCTGCGGCGCGTGGTGCTGATGATCGTGATCCTCTTCGCGGTCTCCTTCCTCACGTTTCTCATCGTTCACGTGCTCCCCGGCGACGTCGCCAACGCGATCCTGGGCGACCTGGCCACGCCGGATCAGGTCGAGCTGGTGCGCCAGAGGATGGGCCTCAACGAGCCCGTCCTCCTGCGCTACTGGCACTGGGTGACGGCCTTCGCCTCCGGCGATTTCGGCATGTCGCTCGCCTACAACACGCCGATCGCGCCGCTGGTGTTCGAGCGCCTGGCGAACTCGGTGATCCTGGCGCTGATCTCGCTCGCCGTGGCCGTGCCGATCTCGGTCGCGCTCGGCGTGCTGGCGGCCATGTATCAGGGCTCGATCATCGACCGGATCATCACCGGCACGGTCGTGCTGTTCTTCGCGCTGCCGGAATATGTGGTGGCGCTGATGCTGATCCTGATCTTCAGCATCTGGCTCGGCTGGCTGCCGGGCTCGAGCCTGATCCCGCCGGGCGGGAGCGTGCTCGCCAACTTCCCGGCCATCGTGCTGCCGGTCACGGTCGTAACCGTCGGCATGCTCGCCTATCTCAGCCAGGTGACGCGCGCCAGCATGGTGGCGGCGCTGCGGGCCAACTACGTGCGCACCGCGGACCTCAAGGGCCTGCCGGGCTACATCGTCGTGGTCAAGCACGCGCTGCGCAACGCCATGCTGCCGGCCCTCGTCGAGATCGGCCTCAACTTCGGCTACACGCTGGGCGGCCTGGTGATCGTGGAGACGGTGTTCTCCTATGCCGGCATCGGCCAGCTCCTGATGATGGCCGTGCAGAGCCGCGACATCCCCACCATCCAGGCGGTCGTCATCGTGATCGCCGCCGCCTACGGCATCGGCAACCTGATCGCCGACGTCATCTCGATCGCCCTCAACCCGAAGCTCAGGACGTAGGAGAGGCCCATGAAACGCGATGCCGGCTTCGTCCTGTCCGCGATCTTCCTGATCGTCATCTTCGTGCTGGTGGCATTCGGCTCGCTCATCGCGCCGTATTCGGCGACCGAGTTCTCGCCTTCAAGCTCGCTGCTGCCGCCGCAGTTCCCGTTCATCTTCGGCACCGACGAGTTCGGACGCGACGTGTTCAGCCGCATCCTGTCGGGCGCGTCCTTCACGCTGCTGCCGGCGCTGGCGGCGGCCGCGCTGGGCGTCTCGCTCGGCACCATCACGGGGCTCGTCGCCGGCTATCTCGGCGGCCGCGGCGACGAGATCATCATGCGGCTGATGGACGTGCTGCTGTCCTTCCCGGCGCTGATCCTGGCCATGCTGATCGTGGTCATGTTGGGCGGCAACGTGGTCAACGTCGTGCTGGCGATCGGCGTCGTGTTCTGGCCGCGCTCGGCCCGGCTGGTGCGCAGCGCGGCGATGGACATCGCGCTGTCGGAGTTCATCGACGCGGCGCGCGCCCGCGGTGAATCCACCCTCTACATCCTCATCCGCGAGTTGCTGCCCAACCTTTGGGCCTTCATCATCGTCGACTTCGCGCTGCGCTGCTCCTACGGCATCCTGCTCACCGCCTCGCTCAGCTATCTCGGCATCGGCGTGCATCCTCCCACGCCCGCCTGGGGCCTGATGGTCAAGGACGCGCAGCAATACATCCAGTTCGCGCCGTGGCTGGTGTTCTTCCCCTGCCTGGCGATCGCGCTGATCTCCATCTGCACGGTGCTGTTCGGCGAATATATACGCAGGCAGCTTGCGACGCCCACCCGCATTGCGCGCGCCTGACGGAGCCAGCCGATGAGCCAGCAAGCCACCCTGACCGTCGAACACCTCTCCGTCAGCTACGACGCCGGCGACACGCCGCTGCGCGCGGTGCGCGACGTCAGCTTCTCGATCGCGCCGGGCGAGGCCTACGGGCTGATCGGCGAATCCGGCTCGGGCAAGACGACCGTCGCCTTCGCGATGATGAACTACCTGCGCGGCGGCCGCATCGAGGGCGGCCGCATCCTGCTGCAGGGCCAGCCGATCCAGGACCTGCCGAAGAGCGAGCTCAGGCAGATCCGCGGCAACAAGGTGGCGATGGTCTACCAGGACCCGATGAGCTCACTGAACCCCGGCATCAGGGTCGGCGAGCAGATCGCCGAGGCGCTGCGCTACCACGGCATCGCCGACCGCGCCGGGGCGCGGGCGCGGGCCGTCAGGCTGCTCGCCGACGTGAACCTGCCGGACCCCGAGGCGATGGTGGACCGCTATCCCCACCAGCTCTCCGGCGGCCAGCAGCAGCGCATCGTCATCGCCATGGCGCTCGCCTGCGAGCCGGACCTCGTCATCATGGACGAGCCGACCACCGGCCTCGACGTCACGACCGAGGCGGTGATCCTCGACCTGATCCGCGAGCTGCGGCACAAGATCAACGCCTCGATCCTGTTCATCAGCCACAACATCGCCGTGGTGGCCAAGGTGTGCGACCGCGTCGGCGTGCTCTATGCCGGCGAGCTGGTGGAGGAGGGGCGCGTCGCGGAGGTCATCCGCCGGCCGAAGCATCCCTACACGGTCGGCCTCGTCGCCTCGATGCCGTCCGGCACCGACCGCAGCCAGCGGCTCGCCTCGATCAAGGGCAGCCTGCCCGACCTGACCAAGGTGCCGCAGGGCTGCATCTTCGCCGACCGCTGCCTGATCAGCCGCGACGTCTGCCTCGCCGAGCGCCCGCCGGCGATCGAGGTCGGCCCGGCGCATATCAGCCGCTGCCTGTTCCCGGACGAGGCGCAGGACGTCATCCAGAAGGCGGAGGCGCGGGTCGTGGCGCCGGCGCGCGCGGCGGGGCCGGCCGAGACGGTCATGCACATCGACGACCTGAAGCTGTGGTACACGCGCCGGCGCGGCCTGCGCGTCTGGCACAAGCCGCAGCCGGTGCGCGCCGTCAACGGCGTGACGCTGGACATCGAGGCCGGCCGCACGCTCGCGGTGGTGGGCGAGAGCGGCTCCGGCAAGTCGACGCTGGCGCGCTGCGTGGTGGGCCTGGTGCCGCCGACGGGAGGCGCCATCGAGTTCCACGGCGAGCGGCTGGGCGGCCGCGCCCGGCAGCGCGGCGTCAAGACGCGCCAGCGCATCCAGATCATCTTCCAGAACCCGGAAAGCGCGCTCAACCCGCAGCGCACGGTAGGCGAGATCATCGCGCGGCCGCTGAAGCTCTACAACTGCGTCGAGCCCTCGCGCATCGACGAGCGGGTGGCCGAGCTGATGAAGGCGGTGAACCTGCCGGCGCGCTACGCCTCGCGCTACCCGCATCAGCTCTCGGGCGGCGAGAAGCAGCGCGTCTCGATCGCCCGCGTGCTCGGCACCGAGCCGGACCTGATCATCTGCGACGAGCCGACCTCGGCGCTCGACATCTCGGTGCAGGCGGCCGTGCTCAACGCGCTGTCGGACCTGCAGGCCAGGCACGGCCTGTCCTACATGTTCATCAGCCACGACCTCGGCGTCGTCCGCTACATCTCCGACCGCGTGGCGGTGATGTATCTCGGCGTGGTGGTCGAGACCGGGCCGACGGAGGCCGTGTTCAAGGCGCCGCACCATCCCTACACGGAATCGCTGGTGGCGGCGCTGCCGGACCTTTCCGGCAACGGCGAGAAGCCGGAGGTGCGGCTGCAGGGCACGCCGCCGAGCCCGACCGCCAGGATCAAGGGCTGCGTCTTCGCCTCGCGCTGCCCGCGCAAGGTCGGCGCGATCTGCGAGACCACGCCGCCGCCCGTCCAGAACCTCGCCGACGGCCGCAAGCTCGCCTGCCACATCCCGGTGGACGAGCTGGCGCGGCTGCAGGGCGCCGTGCCGGCCGTCGCCGTGGGCTGACGAACACGCATCCAGGAGACCATGATGGCATCGAAGCTCGAAATCGCCTGCGCGTCCTACGACCGCGTCAAGCCGCTGGAGGAGGGCCGCGCGCGCATCGAGGGATACGAGCTGGCGTTCCACCACATCCCGGCGGGCGACATCCCGAAGGCCTGCTTCGACGCCGGCAAGTATGCGGTGGGCGAGGTGTCGCCGGCCAATCTCGCGGCGCAGATCGACAAGGGAAAGAACGCCTATTCGGGCCTGCCGGTGTTCCTGTCGCGCGCCTTCCGGCACGGCAGCATCTTCGTGCGCAAGGACGGCAAGGTGAAGAAGCCGGCCGACCTCAAGGGCGGCCGCATCGGCATGAGCGACTATTTCGGCACCACCGCCATGTGGCAGCGCGGCGTGCTGCAGGACGACTACGGCGTCGACGTCTCCAAGGTGACCTGGGTCGTCGGCCCGAACGAGGCGGGCGGCGCGTTCAAGCCGGCGCCGACCGGGCTCGACGGGAAACTCACCTTCGAGACCGTGAAGGAGGGGGACGACCTCTCCAGCATGATGGCGCGCGGCGAGCTCGACGCGATCCTGGCGCTGCGCACGCCCAAGGCCTTCGCGCAGGGCCGCATGGCGCGGCTGTTCGAGAACTATCGCGAGGTCGAGGAGGAATATTACCGCAAGACCGGCATCTTCCCGATCCTGCACATCCTGATCCTGCGCAACGACGAGATCGCGCGCGACCCGAAGTTCCCGGCCAAGGTGTTCGCCGGCTTCAGCGAGGCCAAGAAGCTGGCGCTGGCCGACGTCGAGGAGATCGCCTTCTACTTCACCTCGCTGCCGTGGCTTTCCGCCTCTGTCGAGCGGGCGAAGAAGGTGATGGGGCCGGACCTGTGGCCCTACGGGCTGGAGGAAGGCCGCAAGGCGGCGGAGACCTTCCTGCGCTACTGCCAGGAGCAGGGGCTGACCAGCCGCCGGCTGACGGTCGAGGAGTTCTTCCCGCACGGCTGAGGCCGGGGCGGCAACGAAGCGAAGGAGGCCATCCATGAAGGTTCTGCTGTTCGGTGCCGGCGGTCGCGTCGGCAAGGTGGTGCTGGCCGAGCTCGCCGCGCGCGGGCACGACGTCACGGCGGCGTTCCGCGCGAAGCCGTTTCCGGACGGGCTGCCGGCCAACGTGAAGCCCGTCGTCGGGGATGCGACCGATGCGGCCTCGGTGGCGGCGGCCGCGAAGGGACAGGATGCCGTCGTCAGCGCTGTCGGGCCGGGCGTGCTCAAGAACGCCGAGGTCATCGAGACGGCCGCGCATGCGCTGGTCGAGGGTCTCGAAAAGGCCGGCACCAAGCGGCTGCTGATCGTCGGCGGCGCCGGCACGCTGGAGATCCGGCCCGGCGTGATGCGGCTCGACGACCCGAGCTATCCCGAACAATACCGGCCGCAGGGCGTGCGCCAGAAGGTTGCGCTGGAGACGTTCCGCGCCTCGTCGCTCGACTGGACCTACATCAGCCCGGCGATCCTGTTCAATCCTGGCGAGCGCACCGGCAAATACCGCGTTGGCGGCGACGCGGTGCTGACCGACGCCTCCGGCAAGAGCGCGATCTCGTTCGAGGACTTCGCCATCGCGCTGGCCGACGAGATCGAGACGCCGCGCAATCTGCGGCGCCGGGTCACCTACGCATACTGAGACGGAAAGACCAGACATGCACTCCGCGGACGACCAGGGCACGATGCTGCGCATGCCGGTCCATTTCGGGCCGGCGACCGGCCCGCGGCGGGGCCCCGACGACCGGCGCTTCGACTGGGCCGGCGTGCCGACGCGGCTGTCGCTGCTGACGCAGTTCAGGACCGACACGGCGGCGCTCGCGAAGATCCTGCCGCCGGGCTTTTCGCCCGACGGCGAGCCGATCGTCACCGTCGAGGTGCAGTATCTTTCGGGCCTCGGCTGGCTCGCCGGCCGCGGCTACAACACGCTCGGCGTGCGCTTCCCGGCCGTGCACCGCGGCGCGCGCGAGACGCAGGGCATGTTCCTGTCGGTGCTGTGGGAGAACCTCGCCGACCCGATCATCACCGGCCGCGAGGAGCTGGGCTTCAGCAAGGTCTATTGCGAGATCCCGCCGCACCGCGCGATCGACGGGCGGCGCATGGTCGAGGCGTCGTGGCTCGGCCACCAGTTCTTCCGGCTGGAGCTGGCCGAGGCGGGCGAGGTCGACCCGGCGACGCTGTCGCGCGCCGACCTCGGGGCCTGGGGGGCGGGCACGCTGCACTACAAATCCATCCCCGCCACCGGCGAATGGGGCAAGGCGGACGCGGCCTACGCCGTTCTTTCGCCATCGACCGGCAGCACGATGAAGATCACGCAGGCGTGGCGCGCCGGCGGCGAGCATGCTTTCGTGGAATCGCGCTGGGAGCAGTTGCCGACGCTCTACCGCATCGTCAACGCGCTCGCCGGTCTGCCGGTGCGCGAGCGGCTGGGCGGGTTGATTTCGAGGAGCCACGGCGGCAAGGATTTCGCCGACCAGACGCGGCTCGACTGAGGCTGCGAAGCGCCCGTCGCGCGGACGCTCGCTGATCCAGCCGGTCTCCGGGCCGGCGGGCATGGAGAGGAAGATGACGACCGACACGGCGCACAGGCAGGCATCGAGGCCCATCCCGCACAGCTCCCACTGGGGCGCGTTCTCGGCGACGCCGACGCCGCAGGGCCTACGCGTCGAGCCGCATCCGGGCGATCCCGATCCCTCGCCGATCCTGCGCAACATCCCCGATGCGCCGATGCACCGCAGCCGCATCACCCAGCCGATGGTGCGGCGCGGCTGGCTGGAGGACGGCCCCGGCCCGGACGACCGGCGCGGCCGCGACAGCTTCGTGCCGCTCTCCTGGCCGGAGGCGCTCGACCTCGCGGCGAAGGAGATTGCCCGCGTCGCCGACAAGCACTCGAAGGAAGCCGTGTTCGGCGGCTCCTACGGCTGGTCGAGCGCGGGCCGCTTCCACCACGCGCAGAGCCAGGTGCACCGCTTCCTCAACACGGCGATCGGCGGCTACACCAAGTCGGTCAACACCTACAGCGCCGGCGCCTCGGCGGTGATCTTCCCGCATTTCGCCGGGCCGATGGACAGGATCAGCCGCTGGGACGGCACCTGGTCGGAGATGGCCGACCACAGCGAGCTGATCGTCGCCTTCGGCGGCATGGCGCTGCGCAACTCGCAGGTCAGCGCCGGCGGCATCTCGCAGCACGTCGCCTCCGGCAGCATGGCGCGCGCCAAGGTGCGCGGGGCCGACTTCGTGCTGGTCAGCCCGCTGCGCGACGACCTGCCGGGCGGCGTCGAGCCCGAATGGGTGGCGGTGCGGCCCAACACCGACGTCGCGCTGATGCTCGGCATCGCCCACACGCTGATCGCCGACGGCACGGTCGACCGCGCCTTCCTCGACCGCTACTCGACCGGCTACGACCGCTTCGAGGCCTATGTGCTCGGAAAGTCCGACGGGGTCGCCAAGGACGCGGCCTGGGCGAGCCGCATCTGCGAGATCGGCGAGGACAGGATCGTCGAGCTGGCGCGGCGGATGGCGGCCAAGCGCACGCTGATCACCATGAGCCATTCGATGCAGCGGGCCGAGCACGGCGAGCAGCCGGTGTGGATGGCGATGACGCTGGCCGCGATGCTCGGCCAGGTCGGCGGAACGGGCACGGGCTTCGCCTACGCGATCGGCGCGATCGGCAATGTCGGCAAGCAGATGCTGGCCGTGCCGATCCCGACGCTACCGCAGGGCAGCAACGGGGCGAAGACCTACATCCCGGTCGCGCGCATCTCCGACATGCTGCTCCAGCCGGGCGCCGCGTTCGACTATGACGGCCACCGGCTGACCTATCCCGACATCCGGCTGATCTACTGGGCGGGCGGCAACCCGTTCCACCACCACCAGGACCTCGACCGGCTGCGCCGCGCCTTCGGCCGGCCGGACACGGTCATGATCCACGACGCGTTCTGGACCGCGTCCGCCAAGCATGCCGACTTCGTCTTCCCCGCGACGATCACGCTGGAGCGCGACGACCTCGGCGCGGCGGGCAACGACCCCAAGCTGATCGCCATGAAGCAGGTGGTGCGGCCGTTCGGGCAGGCGCGCGACGACTACGACATCTTCACCGACCTCGCCGAGCGGCTGGGGCGGCGGCGCGAGTTCACCGAGGACCGCACGGCGGCTGAGTGGCTGGAGCACCTCTACGAACCGACGCGGGCGGCGCTGGCGAAGCTCGGGCTCGAGGCGCCGAGCCTCGCCGAACTGTGGGCGCGCGGCGAGATCGACCTGCCGCTCGACCCGCGGCCGAGCATCATGAAGATGTTCCGGCAGGACCCGGAGAAGAACCCGCTGCCGACGCCGTCGGGCAAGATCGAGATCTTCTCCGAGACGATCGCCGCCTTCGGCTACGACGACTGCCCCGGACATCCCGCCTGGCTGGAGCCGGCCGAGTGGCTGGGCGGGGCGGCGGCGGCCGAGCACCCGCTGCAGCTCGTCGCCAACCAGCCGTCGACGCGGCTGCATTCGCAGCTCGATTTCGGTTCCAACAGCCAGGCGGGCAAGCGCGACGGGCGCGAGCCGCTGCGCATGCATCCGAAGGACGCTGCAACGCGAAAACTCGCGACCGGCGACACGGTGCGCGTGTTCAACGGGCGCGGCGCGTTCCTCGCCACGCTGGTCGTCAGCGAGGACGTGCGGCAGGGCGTCGTGCAATGCTCCACCGGCGCATGGTTCACGCCGGTGGAGGAGGACGGGACGACGATCTGCGTGCACGGCAACGTCAATACCGTGACGCGCGACGTCGGCACCTCGCGGCTGGCGCAGGGCTGCACGGGCCAGCTATGCCTCGTCGACGTGGTCAGGCAGGTGACGCCGGTGGCGAGGCGCGACCCCTATGCGGCGCCGAAGATCGAGGAATTGCAGACGGCCTGACCAAACGCGGCCACGGCGGCGGCGATCGCCTGCCGCGAGGCCTCGGCGGGCTCGACCAGCGGCAGGCGCAGCGTCGGCCCCATGCGGCCGGCCAAGGCCAGCGCGGCCTTGACCGGGGCAGGGCTGGTCTCCACGAACATCGCCTTCACCAGCGGCGCCAGCCGCTCATGGATGTCGAGCGCGCGGGCGGCGTCGCCGCTGCGCCACGCCTCGTGGAGCGCGACGCATTCGGCCGGCGCGAAATTGGAGACGACGCTGGTCAGGCCGCGCGCGCCGAGCGCGTAGAAGGGCAAGGCGAGCGCGTCGTCGCCGCAATGGACGACGAAGCCGGGGCCGCAGGCGGCGCGCAGATCGGTGACGCGGGCGGCGTCGCCGCCGGCCTCCTTGATCGCGACGATGCCGGGACAGGCGGCCGCGAGCGCGGCTGCCGTCGCCGGCTCGATGGCGACGGCCGCGCGGCCCGGCACCGAATAGAGCATGATCTCGGCGCCGGTCGCGTCCGCCACCTCGCCGAAATGGGCGATCAGGCCGCGCTGGGTGGGACGGCTGTAATAGGGCGTGACGATCAGCACGCCGTCGGCGCCAGCGTCGATCGTGCGGCGCGTTGCGGTGATGGTCTTGTCCGTCGCGTTCGAGCCGGTGCCGGCGAGCACATAGGCACGGCCGGCGGCGCGTCGGGCGGTGCGGGCGACGAGCCCGGCCGCCTCGTCGGGCGACAGCGTCGCGGCCTCGCCCGTGGTGCCGACCGGGACGAGGCCGGCGACGCCGGCTTCGAGCTGGCCGTCGACCAGCCGGTCGAAGGCGGGCCAGTCGATGGCGCCGGTGTCGGTGAAGGGGGTGACGAGGGCGGTGAAGACGCCGTCGAAGCGGTCGCGGCCTTGCATGGCTGTCTCCGGACTGGTGGATCGGGTGCGGCGCGTCAGTCGATGACGACGCGCGTCTCGCTCATCTCGCGCAGCGCGATGCGCACGCCCTCGCGGCCGAGGCCGGACGACTTCACGCCACCGAAGGGGACGTGCTCGGCGCGGAAGTCCGGTCCCTCGTTGACCATGACGCCGCCGACCTGGAGGGTGCGCGACAGCCTGCGGATCGCGGCGTGGTCGTTGGTGAAGATGCCGGCCTGGAGGCCGTATGGCGAGGCGTTGACCTCGGCCACCGCCGCGTCGAGGTCGGCGAAGCGGCGCATGGCCAGCACCGGGCCGAAGGTCTCGGTGGCGAGCAGGCGGGTCTCCGGCGGCACGTCGGCGAGCACGGTGGGCGCGAAGGAGGCTGCCTCGTGGCCGCCGCCGGCGAGCAGGCGGGCGCCGGCGCGGACGGCTTCGCCGACGCGGCCCGCGATCTCGCGTGCGGCCGCGACGTCGATCACCGGCCCCATGTCGGTGCCGGCCGAAGCGGGGTCGCCGAGGCGGAGTGCCGTGACCTTCGCGAGCAGAATTTCGGTGAACGGTTTCGCCACGGCCTCGTGGACGTAGAGCTTCTTCACCGCCGCGCAGCTCTGGCCGGCGATCTCGGTGCGGTGGGCGACCGCGGTCGCAGCCGCGGCGTCGAGGTCGGCGTCGGGCAGGACGAAGAGCGGGTCGTTGCCGCCGAGCTCCATCAGCGTGCGCACAAGCCCGGCGGCGCGCTTGAGCGCCAGCCCGGCCGCCGGCCCGCCGGTGAAGGAGAGGAGGTCGACCGGCGCGCGGGCGAGCGCGAGCGCGGCTTCCGCGCCGCCGTGGACGACCTGCACAAGCCCCTCCGGGAAGCCGGCCTCGGCGCAGAGTTCGACCAGCCGCGCGGCGGCGAGCGGGGCCTTGGGCGAGGGCTTCACCACCACCGCGTTGCCGGCGGCGATGGCAGGGCCGAGCTTGTGGCACAGAAGGTTGACCGGATAGTTGAACGGCGTGATCGCCACGACGACGCCGGTCGGGACGTAAGTCACGACGGCCTGCCGGTCGACGCCGCCGGAGACGATGGCGCAATGCAGCACCTCGCCGTCGAGGAAGGTCGCGGCGTCGCCCGAGAGCCGCAGCGTGTTGCCGGCGCGGCGGATCTCGTTGCGCGCCTCGCGGATGGTCTTGCCCATCTCGCGCGAGACGGTGGCGGCGAGCCCGTCCGCCTCGCGGGCGACCAGTGCGGCGAGGTTGTCCAGCAGCGTGCGGCGCTCGAACGGGGTCGAGGCGCGGAAGGCCTCGGCCGCGCGGCGGGCGCGCAGGACGGTTGCGTGGATATCGTCGGGCGTGCTCTCGGCCAGCGTGGCGACGATTTCGCCGGACCAGGGGTTGCGGACGTCGAAGCGCGCGGCGCGGCCGATGGCGGCGGGGGCGGACTGGGCCATGAAACTGCTCCTCAATTCTCTTCGTCCGGCTCGCCGGCATCGATCAGGTCGGCGAGCGGCAGCGGCCGCACGGGCAGGCGCACCGCGCCCAGCGGCGCGTCGGCCGGGTCGTCGCCCTGCAGCCGGCGCACCCATTCGCCGCAGAAGCGGCCCTGGCAGCGGCCCATGGCGAAGCGGCCGCGCAGGCGCAATTCGCGATCGGTCGGGTCGCCGCCGAGCGCGCGCAGGTCGCCGGCCGTGCGGTTCTCGCAGCGGCAGAGCACGGTGTCGTCGCCGATCGCCACGAGCCGCGCGCCGAGGTCATGGGCGTGGATGCGGCGCAGGCGCTGCTGGGCGGCGCGCTCGCGCTCCAGCGCCGGCGACATGTCGGGCGGGACCGGCCGGCCGGCGAGCCGCGCGGCAAGGGCCGCGCCGGCACGGCGGCCGTCTTCCAGCGCGGCGCGGGCGCCGAGCGCCTCGCGCGCGTCGCCGGCGAGCGCCACCGGCACGGTCGTGCCGGCCGCGCCGTAGCCGTTGGGCCGGATGCCGTCATGCAGGCCGATGCGGTCGACCGCGAAGTCGAGGTGCCGGCCGCCGCCTTCGGCGCGGGCGACGAGCGTGTCGCCGTGCCGGTCGATGCGGGAAAGGTGCATGCCGCAGCGGATCGGCACGCGGGCGAGAAGAAGCCGCGCCAGATGGGCCGACGCTTCGGCGAGATAGCCGGCCGGCAAAGCGAGCGCGTCGGCGGCATGGCGGAAAGGCCGGCCGGCCTCGACGATGGCGACCGGCGGGTTGCCGGCGGCTGCCAGTTCGGCGGCGGCGGCACAGAGCAGGGGACCGGAGCCGGCGAGCAGGACGCGGCCGGCGGGCGGCTCGCCTGTCGTCTTCAACTGCGTCTGGATGGCGCCGACCGTGGTGACGCCGGGGAGCGTCCAGCCCGGTACGGGCACGACGCGCTCCGTCGCGCCGGTGGCGAGGATCACGGCGGCGGGGCGGATGAAGCGGCTGCGCTCGCCGGTCAGCAGGGCGACGCCGTCGGCGTCGATGCCGGCGAAACGATGGTTGCACAGGATCTCGATACGGTCGCCCTCGGCGGTCACTTCTGCCCGGAGGTTCTGCCAGCGGCGGCGCTGGGCGGGCAGGCCGTGGGCGGCGACGCCGGGCAGCGGCTGGCGGTGGATCGCGCCGCCCGGCGCGCGGGCCTGGTCGACGACGAGGCTGGCGAAGCCGGCGCGGGCGAGCCCGACCGCCGCGGCCAGCCCCGCCAGCCCGGCGCCGACGATCAGCACGCGCGGCTCAGCCATTGCCGGCTCCGGCGGAGGCGACGCGCAGCCCGTCGCGGCAGGGCGTCAGGCAGGCCTCGACGAGGCGGCCGTCGAGCGAGACGAGGCAGCCCTGGCACTGGCCGATGCCGCAGAAGACCGCCGCTTCCTGTCCGGTCGGGAGGTCGCCCAGGGCGCGGATGCCGGCCCGCGCGAGCGCGCTCGCCACGCTCTCGCCGGCGCGGAAGGCGACCGGGGCGCCGTTCCAGAGGATGGCGCCGCTCATCGGGCGCGCGCCTCGCGGCGCGAGAAGCGGGCGGGCGAGAGCGCGGCGATGTCGGCCTCCGCGCCGGCCGACACGGCTTCGCCGGCGACCATGGCGGCGACCTCGCGGCCCATCAGCCCGGACAGGCAGATGCCGTCGCCCTCGAAGCCGGTGGCGAGCACGACGCGCGGGCTTTGCGTCAGCGGACCGACGATCGGCAGGCCGTCGCTGACGGCGGCGCGGACGCCGGCGAAGATGCGCACCACGTGGCGGGCGCGCAGGGCCGGCCAGAACTCGGCGGCGCGCGCGGCGAGGCGGCGGACCGTGGCGAAATCGGTGCGGGCGCAGTCGCCGTGCTCCTCGCGGCTCGAGCCGATGAGGAACTGGCCGGTCGAGAGCGGGTCGATGACAACCGGCGGCTTGTCGGGCGCGCCGGGGCTGGCCGACTTGGCGACAAGGTAGGAGGCGGCCGTCAGCGGGCCGGGCAGCGAGCCCGGGGGGGCGCGGTCGGTGACGACGAGCTGGCCGGTGCGCGGCGTCACCGGCAGGCCGGGGAACAGGGCGGTGCTGGAGGTGCCCAGCGCCGCCACCACCTTTGCGACCCGAAGGTTGCGGTCGGTGAGCGAGACGGTGACCCCGGCGTCGTCCGCTTCCAGCGCCTCGACGGTTACGGGCCACAGACGGTCGACGCCGGCCTGCGCGAGATAGGCCGCGACGGCGGCGTAGCCGAGCATGTGACCCTCGCCGGCGAGCGCCACGCAGCGCGTCACCGACGGGCCGACGCCGTCCGGCCCGGCCTTTGCGCCGTCGGCGGTGACGCGGGCGGGGCCGCCGAGAGCGGCGATCTTGGCGACGAGGTCGCCGAGCGCCTGCTCCTCGGCCGGGCTGGTGGCGAGGTAGTAGCTCGGCCGGTCGCCGAACACGCCGCGGAGCGGGCCGCCCGCCTCGGCGAGCCGGCGGGTGTAGGCGAGCGAGCGGTTGGCGAGGCGGGCCATGACGCCCGGCTTCTTGGAGGCGACGGAGACCGCGCCGTCAGAGGCGCCGGAGGCGGCCGCGGCCGGCCCCGAGGCGTCGATCACGACGACGCGCATGCCCCTGCGGGCGAGGTGCCAGGCGGCCGACGCGCCGACGATCCCGGCGCCGAGGACGGCGACATCGTAATCTGGCGGACGCGCCACGGATCGCTCCCGATTGGACATTGCGGAACCGAGGCTAGCGGCGCACCGGAGCGGGCGCGATCCAAAAAGGCAGCCATAAGTTACAATAAAATTTGGATCAGGAGGGCCGCATCCGAGGGGCATTTTCTACATGAACCACGTGCCTTTGCGGCCGTGTTCCAAGCAATTTTGTATGAAGGCTGCGGTTTCTTGTATTGCCAAGCGGCCGCAAAGTCGGTGACCTGATCGCGTCCGGCGTGCGATCGGCACGAACAACACCAACAAGCGATGCGCGCGATCACCCGGTTCACCAATGGAGGGTTCAATGGATAAATTCAAACGCCTGTTGATCGGCCTTGTGGCGCTGGCCGCCCTGGCGCTGACAATCCCGGTCGCCAGCGCACAGCAGGCGACGGTCGACCAGATCCGCTCGCGCGGCGTGCTGCGCATGGCCGGCATCCTCAACGAGGATCCCTATTTCTCCAAGGATCCGCGCACCGGCGAGTGGCGCGGCTTCGCCGTCGAGATGGGCAAGGACATGGCCAACGAGCTCGGCGTCAAGCTCGAGGTCGTGGAATCGAGCTGGGCCAACTCGATCCTCGACGTGCAGTCCGGCAAGGTCGACGTCGCCTTCGCGCTGACGGCGCTGCCGAAGCGGTCGCTGTCGGTGCACTTCTCCGCGCCGACCTACTACAACAGCTTCGTCATCATCTCGCCGAAGCCGGAGCTCGGCGAGAAGAGCTGGGCGCAGCTCAACGACGCGGCCTACACGATCGCCGTCGACCTCGGCTCCTCGCAGGACCAGATCGCCACCGCCTACCTGCCCAAGGCCAACATCCTGCGCTTCAAGACGCGCGACGAGGCGGTGATCGCGGTCGCCACCGGCAAGGCCGACGCCATCATCAACACCGTGTTCAACGCGATGGTGCTGACCAAGAAGGCCGGGAACGTCGGCAAGGTCTACGTGCCCAAGCCGATCCTGTCCTCGCCCTCGGTGATCGGCATCAACTATTCGGCCGACGAGGTGTTCAAGGCCTTCGTCTCGGCCTGGGCCGACTACAACCGCCGCATCGGCAACAACCAGACCTGGATCCTCAAGGGGCTGGAGCCGTTCGGCGTGACCCTGGAGGACCTGCCGGAAGGCTTCAACATCAACGGCTGACGACATAGGCTCGCGCGGGGCGCGGCGGCCGGTCCGCCGCGCCCCTTCGCCAACCGGGGCAGGCAGGGGAGACGCGCGCATGTACCACTGGGATTTCTACGTCGTCTTCCAGTCCTTCGATCTGTTCCTGTGGGGCATCTGGGCGACGTTCCTCTACACGGTCGGCTCGATCCTGATCGGCGGCATCGTCGGGCTCGCCGCCGCCTTCGCCCGGCTGTCGCGTTTCGCGCCGCTGAGGATCGCAGCCCGCACCTACCAGGAAGTGTTCCGCTGCACGCCGCTCTTGGTGCAGATCCTGTGGGCCTACTACGCGCTGCCGCTGCTCGTCGGCTACACGATCTCCAACACGACGGCCGGACTGCTGATGCTGTCGTTCTACGTCGGCTCGTTCTACGCCGAGATCTTCCGCGGCGGCATCAACGCGGTCGACAAGGGGCAGACGGAAGCCGCGCTCGCGGTCGGCATGTCGGGCCTGCAGAACATGCGCCACATCGTGCTGCCGCAGGCGGTCAAGAAGATGATGCCGGCCTTCATCAACCAGTCGGTCATCCAGGTGAAGAACACGTCGCTGCTCTACGCGATCTCGATCCCCGAGCTCACCTACATGACGGCCGTGGTCAACAGCGAGACCTACCGGCCGCTCGAATCCTTCACGCTGGCCGGCGTCATGTATTTCGCGCTGCTGTTCCCGCTCACGCAGTTCGCCGACGTGCTCGAGCGGCGCATGCGGCGCAGCGACTGACCGGAGACCAAGGATGGACACGACGATCGATCCGGCCATCTCGGTCCGGCAGCTCAACAAGCGGTTCGGGGCGCTGCACGTGCTCAAGGACATCGACCTCGACGTGATGCCCGGCGAGGTGCTCGGCATCATCGGGCCGTCCGGCTCGGGAAAGTCGACGCTGATCCGCTGCATGAACATGCTGGAGGCGCCGAGCTCGGGCACGCTGAGCTTCAAGGGCCGGCCGGTCGGCCGCAGGTTCAGGTCGGCGGCCGGCGACATCGGCACCGGCGAGCTGCGGCGGCGCGTCGGCATGGTGTTCCAGCACTTCAACCTGTTCCCGCATCTGACCGTGCTGCAGAACGTCACCAAGGGGCCGGTGGTCGTGCTGAAGCAGAGCGCGGCGGAGGCCGAGGCGACAGCGATGGCTCTGCTCGCCGAGGTGGGGCTGGAGAGCAAGCGCGACGAATACCCGGCGCATCTGTCCGGCGGGCAGAAGCAGCGCGTGGCGATCGCGCGGGCGCTGGCGATGAAGCCGGACGTGCTGCTGCTCGACGAGGTGACGAGCGCGCTCGATCCCGAACTGGTCGGCGAGGTGCTCAACGTCATCCGGCGGCTGGCCGAGAACGGCATGACGATGGTGCTGGTCACTCACGAGATGGCGTTCGCCGCCGACACGGCGAGCCGCCTCATCTTCATGGAGGCGGGGCGCATCGCCGAGACCGGCAGCCCGGACGAGGTGCTGCACAACCCGAAATCCGAACGGCTGCGCAGCTTCCTGTCGCGCTTCCATGCCTGAGGCGGGGACCACGCAGCGGCGGGTGGTGGTGCTCGGCGCCGACGAGATGGCCTGCGCCATCGCCGAGACGTTCGCTGCCGACGACAGGTTCGGCGTCGCAGTGGCGTTCCCGGACTACGAGGCGCTGCGGACGGCGGAGGCGCGCGGGTTGGAGACGATCGAGCTGCGCGGCGTGCTGCGCGACAGCCTCGCCGGCGCGCTGCGCGGGGCGGATGCGGTGGTGTGCGGCGACTACGGCGCGCGGCTGTCGGGCGTGGTGGAGACGGCGATCGCCGCCGGCTGCCACTATGTCGACATCGCCGAGGATCCGGCCGTGCGCCGCGATGCCGTAGGGCTCGACGGCACCTCGACCTGCATCGTTCCGGCCTGCGGGCTGTCGCCGGGCTACGTCACCGCGCTGGCAGGCGAGATGCTGGCCGGCTGCGGGGCCGGGGCGCAGCTCTCGGTGCGGGTCGGCGTGCTGCCGGTGCGGCGGACGAACCGGCTCGGCTACGGGCGCATGTGGAGCATAGACGGGCTGATCGCGGAATACACCGCGCCCTCCCTCTCCATCGAGGACGGCATGCTCGCCGTGCAGCCGCCGCTGCGCGAGCTGGAGGAGCTGGAGCTGGCGGGCGAGCGGTTCGAGGCGTTCACCACGGCCGGCAGCCTCGACGGGCTGATGAAGCATTTCGCCGGGCGCGTCGCCAGGCTCGACTTCAAGACGCTGCGCTATCCCGGCCATCTCGACTACATGCAGTTCCTGCTCGACGACCTCGGTCTTTCCGGCCGGCTCGACCAGCTCCGCAGCCTGCTGATGAACGGGCTGCCGAAGGTCGAGGAGGACCGCGTCATCATCTCGCTGCTGCTGGAGCCGGGAGACGGCGCGCCGGCCACCCACACGCTGAAGACGATCGCGGCGCGGCGGGCCGGCGGCCGGGTGCGCAGCGCCGTGTCGATCGCGACCGCGGCGCATGCCTGCTCCGTCGTCGACGTGCTGTGCACGGGGCTGGCGCCGCATGGCGGCTTCCTCGACCATGCCGAGCTGCCGCCCTCCTTGTTGCGCCGCAGCCCGTTTTTTGCTTCGCTCGCCGACGAGACGGTTTCGGCGTGACCTGAACCGTCACCAGGATTTGGGCGGCGCGACAATCCATGGCAAATGGCGGGCGTCCGAAGGGCGGCGGAGGGGGCGACCACCCCAAGGTCGACATCTCGCTGCTGCAGACCTTCCACCTCGTGGCGCGGACGGGTTCCTTCTCGGCCGCCTCGCGCGAGCTCAACATCACCTACCAGTCGGCCTCCAACCACGTGCGGCGGCTGGAGCAGATGTACGGCCAGCACCTGATCGAATCCGAGAAGGGCGCGCGCAACGTCAAGCTGACGCCGCAGGGCAAGGCGCTGCACGATTCGCTCGGCGGCGAGCCGGACACGATCCTGTCGCGCATCGCCGTGCTGCTGCACGACGTCCGCTCGGTGCTGCGGGTCGGCGTGCCGCAGGCGCTGTTCCACCACTTCTTCCCCGAGGTGCTGAAGCGTTTTCGCGCGGAGGCGCCGGACATCGAGCTCTCCTTCTTCGAGCGCGACACGATCCTGGAACGGATGATGGTGGACGGCGCGCTGGACGCAGCCGTCAGCGAGCGCAGCTTCAGCCAGGCGGCGATCACGCAGCACCTGCTCGGCGCCTACCACCTCGCGCTGATCTATCCGCGCGGCTGGACCGAGAGCGACCTCGACGACACGCAGCTCGGCTTCTTCGCGCAGCGGCCGTTCATCACCTACGAAGCGGGGCAGACGATCCGCGTGCGCGCGGCCGAGTTCCTGGCCTCGCGCTTCGGCGCGCCGCCGCGGGTCTCGACCACCTCGTCGGGCAGCACCAGCCTTGCGCAGCTCGTCGAGGCGGGGCTGGGCTATGCGATCGTGCCGCAATGGAGCACGCCGCGCGACCATCCCGACATCCGCCGCATCGTGCTCAGGGACATGGAGCCTGTGCGGGTCTATTTCGCCCACACCGCCTTCCTCGGCACCAACGGCTTCATCCGGCTGCTGCACGGCTGCTGCCAGCAGGCGATGGCGAGCGCCCTGCGCGCCTGATGGGTGGCCGCGTCACCTATTGACGCGGTCAATTCCTGCCATCCAGACAATCCGCTTCTTGAACGACCGACCTAACGTTATCGCTCGTCCGGGTGGCGGCCTGCGCATGCGGGCCCGCCATCGGGAGAGGGAGAGAGATCATGAGCATCGCAACCGCGAGCATCGGGTCCGGCGGCCGCGCCGGAACCTCGCAGGGCATCCTGCTGGTCGTGCTGTCGCTGGTGTCGGTGGCGGCGACGACGCTGCTGGCGCCGATCGTGCCGAACATGGTGGCGGAGTTCGCCGCGGTCGATCCGGCCGCCGAGCAGAAGGGCATCCTGGCGCTGGCCATCCCCGCGCTGGTCGTGGCGCTGGTGGCGCCCTTCATGGGCAAGGTGATCGACAGCTTCGGCCGCAAGCGGCTGCTGGTCTGGTCGCTGGTCGCCTATGCGATCATCGGCGTCCTGCCGGCCCATCTCGGCAGCCTGGAAGCCATCATCGGCTCGCGCGTCGCGCTCGGCTTCGCCGAAGCCGCGATCATGACGGCGAGCACGACGCTGATCGGCGACTACTGGCGCGGCGCCGAGCGCGACAAATGGTTCGTGGCGCAGGCCTCGGCAGCCTCGATCGCGGCGATCGTGTTCTTCGGGCTGGGCGGGGCGCTGGGCGAATCCAACTGGCGCAACGCCTACTACGTCTACGGGCTGGCGGTCGTCGCCGCGCCGCTCGCCATGATGCTGCTGCGCGAGCCGGCCAGGACCGAGGTCGAGCAGGCGGTGACCGGCCTGCGCTTCCCGTGGAAGCAGGTGGCGTGGCTCTACGCCATCGCCTTCGTCGGCGCGCTGATCTTCTTCATCCCGCAGATCCAGGTCGGCTTCCTGCTCAACGAGCGCGGCGTGACCTCGCCGCAGACGATCGGCATCACCACCGCGATCGGCGCCATCGCCGTGCCGGTCGGCAGCATCATCTTCAAGCTGCGGGCGCAGGCCACGTTCTGGCACAACCTTCTGCTCGCCTTCGCGCTGATGGCCGCCGGGCTGGCGCTGATGGCGTGGGGCTCCGGCTACTACTGGTTCGTCGCCGGCATCGTCGTCGCCAATCTCGGCTGCGGCATCTTCCTGCCGCTGATGGTGACGGCGATCATGGCGCACCTGCATTTCGACCTGCGCGGGCGCGGCACGGGCGGCTGGCAGACCGCCTTCTTCATCGGCAACTTCGTCAGCCCGCTGCTGGTGCTGGCGTTTGCCGCCGCCGTCGGCGGCACGTCGGCCGCGGTCGGCGTGTTCGCCGCGATCTCGGCCGCGGCGGCGGTCGCGACGCTGGCGGCGCGGCCGCGCAACGCGGTCGTCGAGGCGGCCTGAAACCGGACGCGCGGCCAGCAGGGGGCCGGCCGCGCGCGAGGGTGCATGTCCGGGACGGCGACGTTCCGGGCATGCTCCAGCTTTTGAAAGGAGACCCATCTTGGCCAAGCGCATCATCGACCTGTCGGTGGCCCTCACCGCCGGCATCAGGTCCGACCCGCCGGGGCTGGAGCCGAAGATCGAATATGTCGGCCACGATGCCGGTGCGCGCGACTTCGAGAAGCTGTTCGGCATCCCCGTCGACAGGCAGCTCGAGGGCAAGGGCGCGGCGGTGGAGCGCTGCCAGATGACCACCCACAGCGGCACGCATATGGACGCGCCGTGGCACTACCACCCGACGATGGACGGCGGGAAGCCGTCGATGACGATCGACCAGGTGCCGCTCGACTGGTGCATGGGTCGCGGCGTCAAGCTCGACTTCCGCGCCCTGCCGGACGGCCACGTCGTCACCGCGGCGGAGGTGGAGGCCGAGCTGAAGCGGATCGGCCACGAGCTGAAGCCGGGCGACATCGTGCTGGTGAACACGCGGGCCGGCTCGCGCTACGGTCAGGACGACTACGTATCGGCCGGCTGCGGCATGGGGCGCGAGGCGACGCTGTGGCTGACGGCGCGCGGCATGCGGGTGTGCGGCATCGACGCCTGGAGCTGGGACGCGCCGCTGATGTCGCAGATGGCGCGCATCCGCGAGACCGGCGACTGGTCGCTGTTCTGGGAAGGCCACAAGGCGGGCGCCGAGACGGTCTACTGCCACATGGAGAAGCTCGGCAATCTGGAAAGCCTGCCGGCGACCGGCTTCGAGGTGGTCTGCTTCCCGGTCAAGGTCGACAGGGGCTCGGCCGGCTGGTGCCGGCCCGTCGCCATCGTCGAGGACTGAGGGGAACCGCGATGCGCTTTGCAACCCTGCCAAACGGCACGCCCGACGGGCGGCTGCACCTCGTCTCGCGCGACAATGCGCGTGCCGTTCCGGCGAAGGCCGCGACGACGCTACAAGCGGCGCTGGAGGCGTGGGAGGAGCTGGCGCCCGCGCTGGAGGCCGAATATGCGGCGCTCAACGCGGGCAGGGCGGAGGGGTCTGTCGCCTTCGATCCCGCGAAGGCGCTGGCGCCGCTGCCGCGCGCCTGGCAGTGGCTCGACGGCTCGGCCTATGACAGCCATGGCGAGCTGATGAAGCAGCTCGTCGGCTTCGACGCCAAGCAGGGGCTCGACATCCTGCTGATGTATCAGGGCATCTCCGACCGTTTCCTGTCGCCGACCGAGACCGCGCTGTTTCCCTCCGAGGCCGACAACATCGACTTCGAGGGCGAGTTCGGCATCATCACCGGTGCCGTGCCGATGGGCGTGACGGCGCAGGACGGCGCGCGGCACATCAGGCTGGTCGTGCAGATCAACGACTGGAGCCTGCGCGGCATGGCGGCGGTCGAGATGAAGTCCGGCTTCGGCGTGCTGCGCTGCAAGCCGCGCTGCTCGATGGCGCCGGTGGCGGTGACGCCGGACGAGCTAGGGCCGCACTGGCGCGACGGGCAGGTCGACCTTCCGCTGGAAGTCGATTTCCGCGGCGCGCGCTTCGGCGCGGCCAACGGCCATGCGATGTGCAAGGGGTTCGGCGACCACGTCGCGCACGCGGCCTATTCGCGCGACCTCGTGGCCGGCACGGTGATCGGCTCGGGCACGGTGTCCAACGCCAACTTCCGCGAGGTCGGCTCGTCCTGCATCGCCGAGCGGCGCGGCATCGAGACGCTCGACCTCGGCGCGCCGAAGACGCCGTTCATGGCGTTCGGCGAGCGGGTGCGGATGGAGGCGAAGCTGCCGGACGGGCGGCCGCTGTTCGGCGCCATCGACCAGGCCGTCGCGAAGGGATAGGCGGCTAGAGCATTTCCAGCAAAAGTGCGAAGCGGTTTTGCGTCCGGAAATGCAGCCAAACAAAAAGATAGAGCGGTTCTGCCGATTCCGTGAAAACCAGAACCGCTCTAGGCGCTCCGCTCGCGCCAGAAGCCGGGGGCGTAGGGCTCGGTGATCCAGATCTCGCCGTCGCGCAGCTCGACCGCGACGGGATAGAGCGAGAGGCCGAGGCAGGGGCCCTGCGTGCAGGCGCCGTCCTCGATCGAGAACAGCGCGCCGTGGGCCGAGCACATGATCTGCGAGCGGTCGCCGTTCATGAACTCGTCCTTCTTCCACGCCATGCGCGCGCGGTCGTAGTGCGGGCAATGGTTGCGGTAGGCGAAGACGGAGCCGCCCCGGCGCACGACGAACATCGTGTCGCGGCCCTCGCCGAGCGGGTCGAAGCCGCGCGAATGGCCGTCCGCAATGTCGTCGAGACGGCCGATCGGCCTGTCGGGCACGACCGTCTCGAAGCGGCGCTGGTGCAGCGTCATCTCACTTCTTCCCGGGAGGCGGGCCGCCCGGGGTCCACTTCTCGACGTTCTCGAACAGGAACATCTGCGCCGTCTCCGGCTGGATGTCTGCGTAGCGCGCTTCCCATTCGTCGTCGTGCAGGTCCATGTCGGCGTCGTACTCGATATGGGTGCCGAGCGGCGAGTTGAAGTACCAGAACCAGTTGGAGCCGAACTTGTGGCGGCCGGGGCCCCAGAAGCTCTCGTAGCCCTTCTTGACCATGCGCGAGCCGGCCAGCATCAGGTCGGTCGGGCCCTGCATGTGGAAGGCGACGTGCTCCAGCCCCTGCATGTATTCGGGCGTCTGGATCATGAACAGGCAGTGGTGGTCCCAGTTCGCCTGCGGCCGCAGGAACGGGCCGGCATTGTTGAACTTGTCGGTGACCACGAACTTCAGCCGGTCGATGTAGAAGTTCGCCATCTTGTCCATGTCGGGGACGAAATAGACGATGTGGCTCAGCGTGCGCGGCCGCGCCTCGGCGTCCTGGTTGGCGCCGATGACGTTGGCCGGCCGGCCCGGCTTCGCACCGGGGCTGTTGATCATCTCGGCCGGCAGGTCGAGCTTGCGGCGCGTGGAGATGCGGAAGGCGATCTCGAAGCCGGCGTCGTCCTGGCAGCGCAGCGTGCCGTCGGCGGCCTTGTCCACCTTGCGGTCGCGCGACAGCTCCGCCTCGATCGCGTCCAGCGAGGCCTGGTCCTCGACGCCCCACACCGTCAGGCGCAGCATGCTGCCGGTTCGCAGCGGCGCCGGCAGAGCCGGGTCGTCGCGGCGGCGCAGCGTGAAGCCGGTGCCGTCGAGGGCCTCGAAGAAATGGGCGCCGTCCGGCGCCGGCGCTTCCATCAGGCCGTAATCGGCCAGGAACGACCGGCAGGCGGCCGGGTCGTCGACGCCGAAGACCAGCTCGTCGGGTCCGACGATGCGCATGGGCGAATCCTCCTGTGCGGGTGCCGGCACGGCCGGCTGCCTGCAACGCTTCTAGGCGGGCGCTGGCCATTTGTGAAATTGTTCCGATCCATGGTTTGGATCGATGGGGCAAATACATTACGATGGCGGCCCGCACGCGAGGAGAGAGCGCATGCGCTTCAAGAAGCTCGACCTGAACCTGCTGGTGGCGCTGGACCACCTGCTCAACCTCCAGTCCATCAGCCGCGCGGCCGAGCAGATGAACATGAGCCAGTCGGCCATGTCCAACGCGCTGACGCGGCTGCGGGCCTATTTCGACGATCCGCTGCTGGTGCAGGTCGGGCGGCGCATGGAGCTGACGCCGCGCGCGCAGGCCATGCAGCACTCGATCCGCGACATCCTCGTGCGCGTCGAAGCGACGATCTCCAGCGACGTCGAGTTCGACCCGAGGAACTCTACGCGCGAATTCCGCATCCTGTTGTCCGACTATTCGATGACGGCCTTCATGCCGCGCGTGCTGGCGCTGGCCGCCCGCGAGGAGGCGCAGGTGCGCTTCAACCTGCTGCCGCAGACGGAGATTCCGTATCTGACCATCGAGCGCGGCGACGCCGACCTGCTGATCGCGCCCGGCATGTTCATCTCGAAGGAGCATCCGAGCGAGCTGGTCTACGAGGACGACTTCGTCTGCGTCGCCTGGTCGGAGGGCCGCTACGGAAGCGCGCCGCTGACGGAGGCCGACTATCGCAGGGCGCGGCATGTGCGCATGTACCCGCCGACGGTGCCGACCAGCTTCGAGAACGGCTTCCTCGCCGAGCACGGCATCGAGCGCGACATCGACGTCTATTGCTACTCCTTCGCCGTGCTGCCGCACCTCGTCGTCGGCTCGGACCGGCTGGCGACGGTGCACGGGCTGATCGGGCGGGCGGCCATCCACGGCCTGCCGGTCACGGTGCATCCGCTGCCGTTCTCCGCGCCGCTGCTCGACCAGCACGTGCAGTGGCACGAGCACAAGAAGCAGGACCCCGGAATCAAGTGGCTGAGGGGGCTGATGCGCCGCGCTGCGGCCGACCTGCCGGTGCCGCGGTCCAATCGAGCGGGTCAATAGGTTCAATCCATGCTTTCCATTTCCGAAATGTTGGTCGCTCGGCTAAACGTGCCGCGAAAGGGGGGAAGCGGATGAAGGACCTGAGGATTCTCGTCGTCGGCGGCGGCATAGGCGGGCTGACGGCGGCGATCGCGCTGCGCCGCAAGGGCTTTGCGGTCGAGATCGTCGAGAAGGACCCGACCTGGACGGTCTACGGCGTCGGCATCATCCAGCAGTTCAACGTCGTCCGCGCGATGGGCTCCATCGGCCTTCTGGAAGACTACATGGCCGAGGCCTACGGCTTCGACTTCACCGAGATGTTCACCCCGACCGGGCAGAAGGTCGCCGAGTTCCCGACGCCGCGGCTGGCGGGCGAGCAGTATCCGTCGAACGCCGGCATCCGCCGCACCGACCTGCAGCGCGTGCTCGCCAACAAGGTGAAGGAGCTGGGCGCCGCGGTGCGGCTCGGCGTCACCGCCGAGACGCTTTCCGACGACGGCAAGGGCGTCGACGTCACCTTCTCCGACGGCACCAGGGGCCGCTACGACGTCGTGGTGGGCGCCGACGGCGTCTATTCGCGCACCCGCGCGCAGATCCTGCCCGACGCGCCGAAGCCGCGCTACACCGGCCAGTGGGTGTGGCGCTACAACTTCCCGCAGCCGGACGACCTCACCTGCATCCGCATCTATACCGGCCCGCACAGCGCCGGCGTCGTGCCGCTCGGCAAAGGGCTGATGTACATGTTCCTGCTCAGCCAGGAACCGGCGGACTTCCGCCTCGCCAAGGAAGGCTCGGCGGCGGTGATGCGCGAGCGCACGAAGGGCGCGGCGCCGCAGATCGTCGAGCTGGCGAAGCAGATCACCGATGACGAGGGCGTGGTCGGGCGGCCGCTGGAGACGGTGTTCGTCGAGGGCGACTGGCACAAGGGCCGCGTCGTGCTCCTGGGCGACGCCGTGCATGCCTGCACGCCGCATCTGGCGCAGGGCGCGGGGCTGGCGATCGAGGACGGCGTGGTGCTGGCCGACGAGCTGGCCAAGGCGACCGGGCCCGAGGCCGCGTTCCGCGCATATCGCGCCCGCCGCTTCGAGCGGGCGCAGTTCATCGTCGTCAACTCGGTCGCGCTCGGCGACAGCCAGATGGGCAAGATCGGCCATGTCGACATGGCCGAGATCCAGCGCCAGGCGCTGGGCCTGATGGCGCAGCCGATCTGACGCGGGCCGCCGCCCGCAAGCCGCACATATCTGCAAGGAGGCCAGCCATGGCGCTGTTCAACTACTTCCCCAACTATGTCTGGAACCTCTCCATCTCGATCGCCATGGCGAGCGGGGCCGAGCTGGGCGAGATCATGGACATGTGCCAGCCGCTGCTGGAGAAGGCGCAGGGCGGCGAGGACGCCGGCACGCTCGACTTCATGCGCGAATGGGTGAAGGTGGCCGACAAGCTCGTCGAGCTCGCCGGCGAGGACGAGGCGAAGGGCCGGCTGCTGTCGGCCGGGCCGAAGCTGCAGCGCGCCGCGCTCTACTACATCACCGCCGAGCGCATGCAGGGCCACGGCCATCCGGGCCGCGCCGAGACCTACCAGAAGGGGCTCGACGCCTTCGCCAAGGGCACGCGCTACGCGAAGGACAATGTCGAGCGGCTGGAGATCCCCTACAAGGGCAAGGTGATCCCGGTGCTCTACACCCGCGCCGAGGGGGTCGAGGGACCGGCGCCGGCGGTGATCTACCTGAACGGCCTCGATAGCTGCAAGGAACTGCTCTACTGGACCTGGCTGCCGCATGCGCTCGCCGCGCGCGGCATCTCGACGCTGTGCGTCGACCAGCCCGGCACCGGCGAGACGCTGCGCAAGCAGGGCCTGCCGGCGACGTGGAAGTCGGAGGAGTGGGGCACGCCGGTGTTCGACTGGCTGGCCGCGCGGCCGGACGTCGACGCAAAGCGCATCGGCATCACCGGCATCTCGCTCGGCGGCTTCTACGTGCCGCGCGTCGCGGCGTTCGAGCCGCGCATCGCCTCGGGCGCCGTCTGGGGCGCCAACCACAACTGGGCCGAAGTGCAGCAGAAGCGGCTGAAGCGGGAGGGCGAGAACCCGGTGCCGCACTACTGGAACCACGTCCAGTGGGTGTTCGGCGCCAAGGATCTGGACGACTTCCTCGAGAAGTCGGCCGGCATGCACCTCAACGGCGTGATGGAGAAAATCCGCGTGCCGTTCCTCGTCACCCACGGCGCCAGGGACCGGCAGATCAGCGTCGACTACGCCCACCAGAGCTACGACCAGCTCGTCAACTCGCCGCGCCGCGAGCTGAAGATCTTCACCGACCGCGAGGGCGGGGTCGAGCATGTCGGCGCCGACAACATGACCTTCGGCCGTTCCTACATCGCCGACTGGTTCGTCGAGACGCTGGGCGGCAGGCTGGCGTAGAGAGCGGAACGACAGCCGGCGCGGGAAATCGCATGTGCGTGATTTTGGCTGGTTGACCAACCAAATATCCGGGCGGTATGAATTGGCGGCCGCAAAGGGAGGATCGCCGGTGTCCGCGAAGATCGATGAGCTGAAAGCTGCAATCCGCGCGCAGGCGTCCGTGAACGACCCGTTCCTGGGCGAGGGAAGCGCGGCCGCCTTCGAGGCCGGCAGCATGCTGTGGCCGGGCGAGCGCTGGTCGAAGATCGAGCCGTTCGCGACGACGGCGAGCGGCGACCGGCGGCTGGAGGAATACCGCTACACGCCGGCCGATGGCGGGCCGGTGCTGCCGGTGGCCTTCATGTTCGAGCAGGCCGCGAGCGGCTCGCGTGTGCGGGTCTATTCCGACCACCATCTCGTTGAGGATCGCGCGCCGATCCTCGACGTGGTCGAGAGGCTGCATCCGTGGCGCGACGAGGGCGACGTGCTGTTCGCCTACTTCAAGGCGCTCAACGGCAACCGGCTGGAGGACGTGCTCGACCTGTTCGAGGCGGACGGCTATTTCCGCCACTCCAACGACGAGACCTTTCGCGGCCGCGACGGGCTGCGCACCGACTTCTCCAAGATGATGGGCACGAGCGGCATCCGCATCCGCTACTGCCGGCTGACCGACGACGCAAAGACCTGCGCGGTCGAATGCTACATGCCGAGCGGCCGGCCGGCGGTGGCCGTCTACGAGCGCGGCGGGCCGGGCCGGCTCAAGGCCGTGCGCATCTATCTGTGACGCGATGGGCAAGCTCGTCAGCCTGATCGGCGTGCCGCACGATCCGACGCTGCCGATCGCGGCGCGGCTGGCGGCGGAGGGCAAGGCCAACCCCGGCGCGCTGCCGGCGCTCGCCAATTTCGAGACGCTGCGCAAGCGGCTCGCCGAGGCGCGGCCGGACGTGATCGTCATGGCCGGCAGCGACCATCTGAACCAATGGTTCTTCAACAACATGGCGCCGTTCATGGTCGGCAAGGCGGCGCGCATGCAGGGGCCGTTCCCGTCCGAGACGAAGTCGTGGGGTCTGGAGCCCTGCGACCTGCCGGTCGACGGCGCGCTGGCGCGGCATATCCTCAAGAGCGGCTACGAGCAGGGGGTCGATTTCGCCTTCTCCGACGAGTTCACGGCCGACCACTCCTTCACCATCCCGCTGCAGTTCCTGCGGCCGGAGGGCGACCTGCCGGTGGTGCCCGTCTTCGTCAACCTGCTGGCGCCGCCGGTGCCGCCCGGCCGCCGCTACGCTGCCGTGGGCGCGGCGATCCGCGCGGCGATCGAGAGCGAGCCGGGCGGCAAGCGGGTGGCGATGGTCGTCACCGGCCACATGTCGAACAGCGTCGGCGGGCCGGGCATGCTGCGCTCGATGAGCGAGCCGGAGAGCGACTGGGACCGCGCCATGTGGCGGCGGATCAGGGCGAACGACGTCGCGGCGGTCCTCGAACATTCGACCTGGGACCAGCTCTACGCCGCCGGCAACGGCACGCCGGGCTTCCTGGCCTACTGCCTCGCCTTCGGCGCGGCGGGCGGCGCCGCGCCTTCGCATGCCGAGCTGGTCGCCACCACGGCGCAGCCGGCCTGCGCCTTCCTCGGCTGGGACGAGGCCCGCCTCGACGGAGGCCGCGCATGAGCCGCTACGCGCTCGACAAGGTGCTGTGGGAGTATGCGCGCGAGCCGGCATTCAGGGCCGCCTTCGACGCCGACGCGGCGGCGGCCCTCGCCGGCCGCGAGCTGAGCGGGGCGGAGCGGGCGGCGCTGGTCGCGCGCGACCAGCGCGCCATCTTCACGCTCGGCGCGCATCCGTTCCTGCTCTACTCCTTCGCCATCGCGCTCGCCGGCGGCTGGAGCTTCCAGCTCATGCACGACTATGTCGCGCGGCTCGAAGGGCTGGAGCTCGGCGACATCGAGACCTGATGGGCAGGCGGGCTTTGAGCGGCTAGCTTGCCGCAATGATTCCGTGGGAAACGCTCGACACGGCCGCCATCCCCGGCGGCGGGGAGCTGCGCCTGAAACGGCGCGGCAGCGAATATTCGATCATGCTCGGCGCCAACGAGCTGATGAACAGCCGCCTCTCCGGCTCGGAGGAGGCGCTGGCGCGGCTCACGATCGAGCGGCTGGCCGGCCGGCCGCGTCCGAAAATCCTGATCGGCGGCCTCGGCATGGGTTTCACGCTGCGCGCCGCGCTCGCGCTGCTGCCGGCGGACGCCGCGGTCACCGTGGCCGAGCTGGTGCCGGCGGTGGTGGCCTGGGCGCGCGGGCCGATGGCGGCGCTGCATGGCGGCAGCCTGGACGACACGCGCGTTACGATCGTCGAGGGCGACGTCGGCGACGCGATGCGGGCCGGCGGCTGGGACGCGGTGCTGCTCGACGTCGACAACGGGCCTGAGGGGCTGAGCCGGGCCGGCAACGACGCGCTCTACAGCCATGCCGGGCTGGCCGCGGCGCTGGCCGCGCTGAAGCCGGGCGGCGTGCTCTCGGTCTGGTCGAGCGGCCCCGACCATTCCTTCACGCGCCGGCTGAAGCAGACCGGCTTCTCGGTGACCGAGCAGGTGGTGCGCGCCCGCGCGAAATCCGGCGCTCGCCACGTCATCTGGCTGGCGGTTCGGGGCTCCGCCTGAACGGGAAGGTGAGCAGGAACCAGACGAGGCCGGGCGACAGCATCCTCAGCGCCTTGCGCGCCTCCTCGGGCGACAGCTTGGCCGTCATCGGCATGGTGCCGAAGATCTTGCCCTTGACCACGAGGAAATTGCCGTCGCGCTCGATCGCCGAGACGTTCATCAGCTCCTTCTTCGCGGCGTCGACGATTTTGACGCCGGCGGGCTTCGGCTTGTCCGCGCTCATCGCCCGATCGCCCTGTCGAAGTCGATGCCCATGTCGTCGAACATCCTGATCGCGGTGGCGCGGCCGGCGCCGTAGACGCCGCCGCCGGGGTGCATGAACGGGCCGACGAGGTAGAGCCGTTCCGCACCCGGCACGGTGTACTGGCCGAGGTCGGGCGTCGGGCGGTGGCCGACCGTCTGGTAGAGGAAGGGTGCTGCGCCATGCATGTCGCCGTTGACGAAGCTGTTGGGCGAGGAGCGCTCCATGTCGAGCGGCGACCAGTGGGTGGCCGCGATGATGTTGTCCGGCGTCAGGTTCGAGATGAAGGGCGCATACTGGCGCAGCGTCTCGGCGGCGTATTCCTCCTTGATCTCGTCCCAGTGGGCCGGTCCCTTGCCCTCGATATTGTAAGGCGCCATCGTGATCGAGTGGAAGATGCCGGCGCCGGCCGGCGCGCGGCTCGGGTCGCCATGCGTCTCGTCGCCGCCGCCGAGCAGGCGGCGCGGCGTGATGCGGCGGCGGCGCAGATAGTCGAAGTCGTCGAGCAGGTCGGACAGCCGGTCGAAGGTGAAATATTCGAGCATGGTGGCCCGCGTGATCTCCTCGCCGGCCAGGTACTTCGTCCGCTCCTTCAGGTCGTAGTGGCTGACGAACAGGCTCTGGGTCGAGGTGTTGACGCGGCGGGCGCGGCGGTAGATCGCCTCGTCCAGCCCCTTCACGAAAGCCTCCAGCCGGTGCGGGTGGATGGCGCCGATCACCGCGTCCTTCGCAAGAATCTCCTCGCCGTCGACCATGCGCACGCCGGTGGCGCGGCCGCCGGAGACGAGGATCTGCGCGACCTCGGCCTCCAGCCTGATCTCGCCGCCGTCGGCCTCGAGGCAGCGCACCAGCGCGTCGGTCAGCCCGCCCGAGCCGCCGACCGGCTGCGAGACGCCGAAGGTGTGGATGATGCCGGGCATGAGGTAGATACCCATGCCGGTGCCGAGCTCGTCGGGGAGCTGCAGGTTCTCCGTCACCAGCTTGAGCAAGTGGATCTTGACGCGGTCGTCCTCGAAGGCGCTGTCGATGATGTCGAGCGAGGAGCGGTTCATCGCGTCGAGGATGTCGCGGCCCTCGTCGGAGGAATCGAGCATCGCCATGAACGGCCCGAAGGGCAGCGGCGGGGCATAGAGGCCCGACATGAACATCGGCATCATCGCCATCGAGCGCTCGGCGAACATGCGGTAGGTGTCGGCGTCCTTCGCGCTGAAGCGGGCGATCTGGGCGCAGGCGGCGTCGAGGTCCTTGTAGGTGATCAGCGTCTCGTTGTCCGGGAAGATCGAGGCGTAGGGCACGTCCGAATAATGGTAGTTCAGCCCGTGCCTGCCGATCAGGCCGAGCTCGTCCTGCGTGATCAGCGGGTTGCCCTGGATCATGATGTGGCAGGAGGAATGGAGGTCGTGGCGGTAGCCGGGCGTGTTGATCTCGCGGGTGACCACGCCGCCGCCGACGAAGGCCTGGCGCTCCAGAACCAGCACCTTCTTGCCGGCGCGGGCCAGATAGGCCGCCGCCGTCAGGCCGTTGTGGCCGCCGCCCATGACCACGATATCGTAGCTTGCCATCGGAACCTCCCCGTGCTGTTGGTCGCTCGACCAATCCGCCTCTAGCGCAGGCCGCCGGGAGGCGGAAGACGGCACAAGTTTGTTCCCTCGGGCGGGGGCCGGACGATCTCCGCCGTGCGCGACGACGACATTGCCAAGCCGCCGGCCGCGGCCTAATTGCAGGCCTCCGATGCGGCATCCTCCCTTGCCGCCTCGCTTCCCGTCCATCCAATCCCGGAGTTTCGCCCATGCCGCTCGTCCAGATCATCGCCTGCTCCACCCGCGAGGGCCGCCAGGGCTTTCCCGTGGCCCAGTGGATGGAGGCCGTCGCGCGCAAGCGCGGCGACGTCGATGTCGAACCCATCGACCTGCGCGAGGTCAACCTGCCGCTGTTCGACGAGCCGAAGCATCCGCGCTTCGGCGACTACAAGCACGAGCACACCAAGCGCTGGAGCGCGACCATCCGGCGCGGCGACGGCTTCGTGTTCGTCACGCCGGAATACAACAACAGCTTCCCGGCCTCGGTGAAGAACGCGATCGACTATCTGAGCGCCGAGTGGAAATACAAGCCGGCGACCTTCGTCAGCTATGGCGGCGTCGCGGCCGGCACCCGCGCCGTCCAGGCGCTGAGGCCGGTGCTCAACTGCTTCCAGATGGTCAGCATCTACGAGGCGGTGAATATCCCGTTCTTCATGAAGCAGCTCAAGGACGGCCAGTTCGCGCCCGAGGAGGGGCTCGAGGATTCGGCCAAGGTCATGCTCGACAAGCTCGTGTTCTGGATGGGCCGGCAGGCTTCGCTCTACGAGCGCTGAGAGCCCCCCCCCCGCTCCATTCACCGATTGACTCTGCCTCGCCAAATCCTTACTTGGTCAACCAACCAATTTCGCACGAGAGTCCGGCCCGGCCGGCTTCGCGCGAACGGCGAGGGAGGATGGCCAGGTGCGGATCGGGGTGACGGGTGCTTCCGGTTTCGTCGCCTCCGCGCTCGTCTCGGAGCTGCTGGCGCGCGGCCGGCTGACGGGCGACGGCGCGCCGCTCCGCGAGCTGGTGCTGGCCGACACGCGGGCGCCGGAGGTCGATGATCCGCGCGTGATCGCGCTGGGCGGCGACATATCCGACGCCGCCTTCCGCGCACGCATGTTCGAGAAGCCGTTCGACGCTTTCTTCCACCTCGCCGCGATCCCCGGCGGGGCGGCGGCCAACGACTATGCGCTCGGCTGGCGCGTCAACGTCGAGGCGACGGTGGCGCTGTTCGAGGCGCTGGCGGCGCAGGCGAAGCCGGCGCGGCTGGTGTTCTCCTCCTCGATCGGCGTGTTCGGCGTGCCGCTGCCGCGGCAGCGCGTGGACGACGAGACGCTGCCGCTGCCGACGATGAGCTACGGCGCGCAGAAGCTGATCGGCGAGACGCTGCTCGCCGACCTTTCCCGGCGCGGGATGGTCGACGGGCTGGCTGTGCGGCTGCCGGGCATCGTGGCGCGGCCGCGCGTCGCCGGCGGGCATCTTTCGGCCTATATGAGCAACATCTTCCACGCGCTGGCGGCCGGCGAGGCCTTCACCTGCCCGGTCTCGGCCGACGCCACCTCCTGGTTCATGTCGCGGGCCTGCTGCGTCGACAATCTGATCCACGCGGCGGGGCTGCCGGCGGCGCGCATCGGCGCGCGGCGGGCCTTCAACCTGCCGGCGCTGCGCCTGTCGACGACCGAGCTGGTCGACGGCATCGCTGCGCATTTCGGCGGCCATGTGCGCGGGCTCGTCTCCTACGAGCCCAACGCCGCACTCCAGGCGCAGTTCGGCGACTATCCGCCGATCGCCACGCCGATCGCCGACGGCCTCGGCTTCCGCCATGACGGCGACGCGGCGGCGCTGGTGGCGAATGCGCTCGGGCTGGGCGCGGCGGCCACGAGAGGTGCGGCATGAGCGAGCGTACCGTCAGGCGCGTCGTCACCGGCCACGATGCCGGCGGCAGGGCGGTGGTGCTGGAGGACGGCACACCGCCGGTGGTGATCCGCAGCCCGCTCCAGCCCGGCCTCGCCTTCCACGAGATCTGGAACACGTCGGACATGCCGATGCCGATCGCGGCCGGCTTCGACGAGCCGACGCTGAAGCATTCCGGCACGGCGCCGCCGAGGCGCGGCACGGTGATCCGCATCGTCGACCTGCCGCCGGAGGGGCCGGACGGCCCGGAATTCGACAAGGAGCAGGCGCGCACGCTGTTCTCGGCGGTGGGGCTGGCGGAGAACGCCGAACGCCACAAGCCCGGCCGCCACCCGCTGATGCACCGCACCGCGTCGGTCGACTACGGCATCGTGCTGTCGGGCGAGATCGTCATGCTGCTCGACGACACGGAGGTGCATCTGAAGACGGGCGACGTGGTCGTCCAGCGCGGCACCAACCACGCCTGGACCAACCGGACGGACCGCATCTGCCGCATGGCCTTCATCCTCACCGACGGCCGGCTGGAGCCGGAGCTGGCCGAGGCGATCGCGGCCCATGACGCGGCGCTGCTGGAAAAGGAAATGTAAGCGTGGATAACGGCGGATCGACTGCGTTCCTTCGCGCCCCCCTCTGTCCTGCCGGACATCTCCCCCACAAGGGGGGAGATTGGCTTTCGTCGACTGTTTCGCCAGCCTTCGACGATTGGCGAAATCAATGCGGAAGTCTGATCTCCCCCCTTGTGGGGGAGATGTCCGGCAGGACAGAGGGGGGCAACGTAGAACGCCTGGCCGCGAACGGGTTTCCATCTCCTTCACCTCCCTCCGATCGGCGGGGGGTCGGTCATGCCGGCGAGCACCTCGGCGACGTGGCGGACCTCCGTCGCCGAGCCCTGGCGCCTGAGCTTGCCGGCCACGTTCATCAGGCAGCCGAGGTCGCCGGCCAGCAGCATGTCGGCGCCGGCCGCCTCGATGTTGGCCGTCTTCTTCTCGACGATCGCGTTGGAGATCTCGGAATACTTCACGCAGAACGTGCCGCCGAAGCCGCAGCACACGTCGGCCTCCGCCATCTCGGTGAGCTTCAGCCCGTCGACCGAGGCGAGCAGCGCGCGCGGCTGGCGCTGCACGCCGAGCTCGCGCAGGCCCGAGCAGGAATCGTGGTAGGTCGCGGTGCCGGGAACGGCGGCGGCAACGTTGCGCACGCCGAGCACGTCGACCAGGAAGCTGGTCAGCTCGTGCACCTTGTCGGAGAAGGCGCGGGCACGCTCCTCCCACGCGGCGTCGCCGCGGAACAGCGCCGGATAGTGCTTCTTCAGCATGCCGGCGCAGGAGCCAGACGGCGCCACCACGTAGTCGAAGCCCTCGAAGGCCGCGATCGTGGCCTCGGCGATGGCACGCGTGTCGGCCCGGTCGCCCGAATTGTAGGCGGGCTGGCCACAGCAGGTCTGCGTCATCGGCGCGTCGACCGCGCAGCCGGCATCCTCCATCAGTTTGACGGCGGCGAAGCCGACGCTCGGCCGGAACAGGTCGACCAGGCAGGTCACGAACAGCCCGACATTCGGGCGCCCGGTCCGGCTGCTAGGGGTGGGTTCCATGCCTGGCCATCCTGCTTGGCGTTTGCTCTCGGGTCTGCGGGGCAGGCTATCTGGCCAGCCAGTCCTTGCCAGCATGCGTGATGTCGCGCTTGCCGCACAAGGCCATCGTGATGTCCATTTCCTTCCGGATGATTTCGAGGGCCTGCGTCACGCCTTTCTCGCCGCGCGCGCCGAGCCCGTAGAGGAACGGCCGGCCGATGAAGGTCCCCTTCGCGCCGAGGCACAACGCCTTGAGCACGTCCTGGCCGGACCGGATGCCGCCGTCGAAATGGATCTCGACCCGGTCTCCGACCGCATCCGCGATCTCCTCCAGCCTGGAGATGGAGGAACTGGCGCCGTCGAGCTGGCGGCCGCCATGGTTGGACACGATGATGGCGTCGGCGCCGGTCGCCGCGGCCATCTCCGCGTCTTCCCGGTCCAGTATGCCCTTGAGGATGAGCTTGCCGCCCCACTGGCGCTTGATCCACTCGACGTCGGACCACGACAGTTGCGGGTCGAACTGCTCGGCGGTCCAGGAGGAGAGCGACGACAGGTCGGTCACGCTCTTGGCATGGCCGACGATGTTGCCGAACGTCCGCCGCCGGGTCCGGAGCATTCCCATGCACCATGCCGGCCGGGTGGCCATCTGCCAGATATGCTTCGGCGTGAAGCGCGGCGGCGCCGAGAGGCCGTTGCGCAGGTCCTTGTGCCGCTGGCCGAGGATCTGCAGGTCGAGCGTCAGCACGAGCGCCGAGCAGCCGGCCGCCTTGGCGCGGTTGATGAGGTTGAGCACGAAGTCCTTGTCGCGCATCACGTAGAGCTGGAACCAGAACGGCTTGCCGGTGGCGGCCGCCACGTCCTCGATCGAGCATATGCTCATGGTCGACAGCGTGAACGGGACGCCGAATTTTTCCGCGGCGCGTGCCGCCAGGATCTCGCCGTCCGCGTGCTGCATGCCGGTCAGCCCGGTCGGGGCCAGCGCGACCGGCATCGCGACCTTCTCGCCGATCATCGTCGATTCGAGCGTGCGGTTCGTCATGTCGACCAGCACGCGCTGGCGCAGCCTGATCTTGCGGAAATCCTCCTCGTTGGCCCGGTAGGTGCTCTCGGTCCACGAGCCGGAATCGGCGTAGTCGAAGAACATCTTCGGGACCCGCCGTCTGGCGAGGTTCTTCAGGTCGGCGATTTCCAGCGGCTGGGTCATCTGCGGTATCCACGTGGGGAGAAGTCGGGAACGGGAAAATCGTGCGGCTCAGCCGCCGCCCCGCTGCTGCAGCCGCAGCCGCGAGACGCGCTGCCATTCGCTCGCCCGCTCGGCCTCGGCGGCCGCCTGCTCGACGAAGTCGATGTGCGCGCGGGCGGCCTTGCGCGCGGCTTCCGGGTCCGCCGCGCAGATCGCGTCGCGGATCGCGCAATGCTGCTCCAGCAGCCGGTCGCGCGCGCCGGGCAGCACGTAGATCAGCGACCGGTTGTAGAACACGTCGTCGGCCAGCAGGCGGTAGCAGGAGCGCAGCGTGTGCAGCAGCACGATGTTGTGCGCGCACTCGCCGACCGCGTTGTGGAGATCGACATCGGCCTCGGCCTCGGCCTCGAAATCGGCCGCCGCGTGCGCCGCCTTCATACGCTCGACGATGCCGGTGAGCAGAGCGCGGTCGGCCTCGGTGGCGCGCCGCGCCGCGAGCTCGGCCGCCACAGACTCGATCTCGCGGCGGTATTCGAGATAGTCGGACGCCGCCTTTCGGTGGCTGCGGATGAGCTGCGCCATCGGCGGCGCGAACACCTCGCCGACGATGTCGGCCACGAAGGTGCCGCCGCCATGGCGCGATTCGATCAGGCCGCGCGCCTCCAGCGCCTTCAGCGCGTCGCGCAGGATCGGCCGCGACACGTCGAAGCGCGCCGACAGGTCCCTCTCGCCCGGCAGCCGGTCGCCGGCGCCGAGCACGCCTTCGAGGATGAGCCGCTCGATCTGCTGCAACACCTCGTCGGCGGTGCGCGAATGCTCGATGCGGGTGAAGATCTCGGTCAAGGAGCACGTCCCAAGCGTCGCCCTATTCCATAAGGCCGGCGTCCTGTCTGGTCAATTCAGTTGTCCAGTGGGGGCTTGTGCGCCGCGATACCGCTGGGGCGGAGCCGCCCGGCGTGCGGCCACTACCGAATCTTAGGGGTTTCGGCCTAGACCGGCCGCGAGATGCAGACGCCTGCTTCCATAGGCCCCGCGGGCGAGGCGCGCACGGCCGCGCAGCCCCGGCGCTTCCCGGAGCTCGATGCGCTGCGCGGCCTCGCCGCCCTCGCCGTGGTGTTCAACCATTTCGTCGTCCTGTGGCGCGGCACGGCGAGTCCCGCCGTCCAGATCGCTCTCGACGCGGTGCCGCTGCGCTTCATGTGGTCGGGGCACCACGCGGTCCTGCTGTTCTTCCTCATCAGCGGCTTCGTGCTGACGCTGCCTTACATGTCCGCGCCGCCGGCCTATCCGGCCTTCCTCGCCCGCCGCATCTGCCGCATCTGGCTTCCCTATCTCGCGGCGCTCGCCCTCGCGGTGGCCGGCGCGGCGGCGTTCCACAGCCCGATCCCGGCGCTCGGGCCGTGGTTCAACCAGACCTGGAGCGCCATGCCGACGGCCGACGCTGTCGTCGACCACGTCGCCTTCGTCGGCCGCTATCCGAACGTCGTCTTCAACACCGCCTTCTGGTCGCTCGTCTACGAGATGCGGATCTCGATCGTCTTTCCGCCGATCGCGTGGGCGGTGCTCAGGTTCCCGCCGGCGGTCGTCCTCCCGGCGGCCTTCCTCGCCTCCATGCTCGCCGCCTGGCCGGCGTCGAGCCCGTCGCCGGGCGACTGGC